>OKQJ01000111.1_pt1 | contig 43400 bp, 28 predicted proteins | sample 1614171 | NCBI WGS metagenome assembly OKQJ01 (sample SAMN04436911, study PRJEB24849) | human gut metagenome | biome: human gut; feature: NICU; material: stool | host: Homo sapiens | place: USA: Saint Louis, MO | collected 2012-05-30 | reverse complement strand
CCCGCGTCGGCGGCCGCCGACGAGCCCGCGGAACCGGCCGCGGCCCCGGAGAGCGTATCCGACGAGGCGGCAGCGGCCAACGCGGCGCGTGTGAACGAAACCTTGGCGCTGAACGCCAAGGCCGCCGCCAAGACCGCGCAGCCCGCCGTGGAAAGCGCAGCAGCCGAGCCGGCCGCGATGCGGCTGTCGGCCCGCCTGGACAAGGAACTCAACCGCACCGAGGACAAGGTCCTGCTCCGTTCGTACCCGACGCTCGCGTTCAAGAAGGTGACGCTCACCGATCCCAAGACCAGGCACAACACGCTCGACCGTGTGGATGCCTCGTTCTACGCCGGCCACACCTACACGATCCGCGTGGAGAGCGACGACGAGCGCGTGGCCCTGCTCAGCGTGATGACCGGCATGATGCGGCCCACGGACGGCGCGGTGATGAACAAGAGCCTGAACGTGCTGGAGATCGAGCCGGGCGAGCTGCGCGCGCACCGTCTCGGCATCATTCCGCAGCGCTACGCCCTGCGCGACGATCTGAGCGCCGAGAAGAACGTGCTCTATGCGATGGACGCCTCCGGGCGCACCTTCCTCAAGCCCAAGCCCGTGATCGCCCGCGAGCTGCTGCATTACGTCCATTTCGACACCGAAACGCCGAACGCGCCGGTCGGCAAGCTGCCCGTGGTGCAGCAGCGGCTGGTGGCCATCGCGCGCGCGATGGCGTGCGAGGCGGAGGTCGTCATCGCCGACGAGCCAACCGGCGGCTTGGACATGGACGACAGCGTCACCGTGATGCGCACGCTGCTGTCGCTCACCCACGCCGACCCCAAGCGCTGCGTGATCCTCATCACCGGCGACGACGAGGTGGCCGAAGTCGCCGAAAGCGTCCTCGACCTGCGGAGCTAGCTGACACCGGACGCTTATTCCCGGGTTGTACACGGAAAATGGGCCCTACGCGTGTAAAACCCGGGAATTTCACCTGACGACTACCGGGTTTTACACGCGTAGGGCCCATTTTCCGTGTAAAACCCGGGAGCAGCCCCACTCCAGCTCCCCTCCCCGAGGGGAGCCAGACATGTGGTTGCCTCAGTCCGCCCCACGCCGGCTCAGATCATCCGCATGTGGTAGCGCTCGGCGAGCGCGGCGATGTCGGGGCGGCCGTACCGTTCCACCAGTTCCAGCCAGCGCCGGCGGTTCTCCTCGCCGAATCGGGCCGCGCGGGCGGTATAGGCGTCCACGGAGACGAATTTCGGCGGCACCGATTTGCTGTGGTACTTGTCGGCCACCATCACGGTCTCCTGCTCCAGGGTCACCGGCACGTAGTCGGCCGGAGGCAACGGCAGGCCCTGCGCCTCCACCTGCGCCCGGGTGAGCCCGACGCCGGTGTGGTTGCGCGCGAATTCCGCCACGGACTCGTCGATGCCCTCGTCCAGCAGGTACTCGTAGCCGAGCAGGCCGTGCAGAATGTATCGTTTGCCGCTGAATTTCAGCGGTTCCCCGTCCGAGCCATCATGCTTGAGCACCCGATAGGTGCCGATGTCGTGCAGCAGCCCGCCGATCATCGCCATATGCTCGTCGAGCAGCCGCGGGGGCACGGTGCCGCCGACCACGCCGCCGCTGTCTTCCGCATCCCCCGGCTGGCAGCGCCTGGTGAACAGTGCGTTCTGCCGCCGCACCAGCTGGCATGCGATCGTGGCCACGATCACGCAGTGCGTATGGATCAGCTCGTACGCCGCCTCGGACGGCGCTATCTTCCTGTGCAGTTCGTCGATCTGCTCCAATGACGGAATAATCCCACTCATACCGCCATTGTAGGCATCCGCATGCGGGGAACCGGACAGGGAGCCCGGTCAGATGGAGCACACGCGGAACTCGCCGGTGCGGTTGGACGCGATGATCATCTCGTCGTTATGCAGCTCGCGCCAGCCATCGGCCTCATCCTGGGGGAACCCGGAGCTGGCGACCACGACGCCGGCACGCTGCCCGTCCTCGTCGCGCAGCGACCGGTAGCGCAGCACGCGGTAGTCGTGCGCCTTCTCGCCCTTGCCGTACTCGTCGTAGATCTCGACGATGCGCGGGCTGGTCTTCTCGCGGCCGGCCGCGCACAGCGCGATGAGCTGGTCCTCGCTCTGGATCATGCAGTTGTAGCTGGACTTCGGGTAGGCCTGGCGCAGCTGGCGCACGGCCTGAGCCACGGCCTCGTCGAGCGCGAAGCCGAACGCGATGTACTCCAGGATCACCGAAAAGAAGATCGCGGAATCGGAACGCCCGCCGGTGGAAAGGAACGCGCCCTGATTGACCGGGTACGAACGGTTGCGCACGATGTTCACGCCGTTGTCGTCGGAGATGTCGCCGTTGTGGATGAAGCTCAGGCCGTTCGCGAAGAACGGCTGCTGGTTCTCCATGATCAGCGGCAGGTTCGAGCTGGCCAGTCGTAGATGCCACAGGGCGCCGCGCGCGGGGTCGGAGGCGAAATCGCCGAACAGCGGGTCGAAGCGTGCCGCGACCGTGCTCTTGTACAGTTTTACGCCGGTTTCCGGTGCGGGCGCGCCCCCGTCACGGGAGTACGGCCGCTCGCTCGGCTTGGACAGCAACGCAGTTCCCCAACCGTCGTTGTGGATCTCGCTGAGCTCCAGAAACTCGCGTGTCGCAGATTCGCCGAGAATGGCCTGCAGGCTCGTATTGGCCCCGGCCGCTGCGTATCCCAGTAATCTGCACATGGTTGATTACTGTACCGGACACGCAGCGCGACTGGCGGGCCGGGATATACAAAATCCTTATAGCGCCCGTTCAGGACTGCCGCTTATCGGATCTGCCCGGCTTGGAGACCTTTCCGGATACGGCCGATCCGTCGGATTTGCCGGCGCCCGGCTGCCCCGGTTTGCCGGATTTGCCGGCGGCCGCCTTGCCCGGTTTGCCGGACCTGCCGGCGCCGTTCGGATCATCCGCGACCCGCTGCATTACGACGGTCGTCTCGCCGTCGGCCGGCAGCCGCTTGGCGGTGCCGGACCTGCCGGCGGGCAGGCCGGGCGCGACGGCCGGATCGGCCCTGTCGATGCGGATCGAATCGTCGTTCTCGTCGGGGCGGCCGGATTCCGCCATGCGCAGGTCGTTGATCGGCCGGCGCAGCGTGACGCGCTTGAGTCTCGGCGGGCGGCGCGTGGTGATGAACAGCGGCTGCACCTCGACCACCGGATTGTACGGCGCCAGACCGAACCACTTGACCGGGGAACCGGCGACGTGGCGGATCGTGTACTTGCTGCGCAGCGCGATGGCGCCGCCGGTGGTCACCTTCGACTCGGGCATGAGGTCCTTGTGGATCAGCACGTAGCGGATCGTGCCGATATCCGGGTCGGCGTCCACCTTCGGGTAGATCGACTTCTGCGCGGGCAGCTCGCCCGACTCGCTCAGATCGTGCATGATCTGGTGCAGGTACGCCGGGATGGACTGCGACACCTTGAATCCGAGTCTGATGCGCACGCGGAACAGGTAGCTCGTGCCGAAATCCTCCACCGAATACTCGCGGGTGAACGGGTCGTCGGTGGTCTGCACCGACACGGCCCACCAGGCGCGGGCGCGCTTGGGGTGGTCGGCGAAGATCGAGAAGAAGATGTCGGTGTCGAGACGGCGCATTTCCGCGTCGGACGTCATGTACACCAGATTGTCGGCGAAATAGGGCACGCGGAAGTCGCCGTGCAGGCGGTCGAGCGCGGGCAGGAAGTCCGCGGGCTTCATGTGCCGGCGCTGCGAGCGTTCGATTTTCGTGCCCTCGTTCCACGTGTACATCACGTACAGGATGGCCAGCGTGAGCAGCATGGTGAACCAGCCGCCGTGCAGGAACTTCGCCATGGACGCCACGAAGAACATGATCTGGATGGCGAGGAACAAGATGGTGAATACGATCGCGCCAAAGCGGTGTCCGTGGTGCCAGATGTGCACGGCGAGCAACACGGTCGTGGTGATCATCGTGATGGTCAGCGCCAGGCCGTACGCGGCGGAGATGTGCTCGGAATCCTTGAACAGCGCGAGCACGGCGAGGGTCGCGACGCACAGCACGCCGTTGACGACGGGGATGTACAGCTGGCCGCGCGTGCGGGCCGGGTAGCGCACCTGCAGATGCGGCATCCAGTTGAGGCGCGTGGCCTCGGACACCATCGTGAACGCGCCGGTGATCAGCGCCTGCGAGGCGATCACGCCGGCCGTGACCGACAGGATGACGGCCACGTAGCGCACGTTCGGCGTCATCATCTGGAAGAACGGGTTGAGGCTCTGCACGTCGGCGAGCGCCGGATCGTTCTGGTGCTTGAGCATCCACGCGCCCTGGCCGAAGTAGCACAGCACGAGCGCCACCTTGATGAACGGCCATGTGAAGTAGATGTTGCCGCGCCCGACGTGGCCCATATCGGAGTACAGGGCCTCGGCGCCGGTTGTCGACAGGAACACGGTGCCCATAAGCGCCACGCCGGCGGCGTTGTGCGGGCTGAACAGGAACCGGATGCCGTACACGGGGTTGAGCGCCTCGAACACGGTCCAGTCGTTCGACAGGTTGACCAGGCCGACGACGGCGAGGAAGGTGAACCACACCAGCACCACCGAACCGAACACCTTGCCGATGCTCTCGGTGCCGCGCGACTGCACGGCGAACAGCAGCACGATGATCACCACGGTGATCATCAGCGTCATGTTGGGGTTGGTCTTGAACAGCTGCTCCAGCGGGGGCAGCGAGCGCAGGCCTTCGACTGCGGAGCTGATCGACACCGCCGGCGTGAGCACCGAGTCGGCGAGGAACGCCGCGCCGCCGAGCATGGCCGGTATGGCCAGCCAGGCGCCGTACCGCCGGATCAGCGAATACAGGGCGAAGATGCCGCCTTCGCCGTTGTTGTCGATGCGCATGGCGATCAGCACGTACTTGACGGTGGTGATCAGCGTGATCGACCAGAATACCAGCGAGAGCATGCCGAGCACGGCTTCGCGGTCGGCGTTGGCGAGGCCGCCCTGCCCGGCGAGAAAGGTCTGCGCGGTGTACAGGGGCGAGGTGCCGATGTCGCCATACACGACGCCGAGCGCCACGATGGACATGCCCAATGTGATCTTGTCCGGGCCGGACTGGAGCTTGGTCCACCAGCGCCCGATCGGTCCCTTAGATGCCGTCTTGGCGAGCTTTTCCGCTTCCTTCTGCTCCGCCATGCGGCGTTTGTTCAGTTCGTCTCGTTCCTCTTTGGTCAGTGTTCTGCGGGAAACCTTCGGCGCGTTCGTAAACGTGTCGGCTTTCAACAGAGTTTCGTCTGGCTTGCTGGCCATAGCGTACCTCCATCGGCGGGGAGTCTCCCCGCTCGTGCACACAGCCATCGAAGAAGCCCGCCGGGATTCGACGGGCTTTTTCATAACTCAAGCGGTCAGTATAAGCACGTTTATCATTTTTTGCCAACTTTTCACGTACACGCGGTACACGCGCATGGACAGTACCCGACGGAATGTCTATATGCATCACGCATACCCCCGATGCACGCCGCGATGGCCGGCGAAGGTCCAGCCGGCGCCCCGTGACGCTCCCTCGACTGCGCCCGTCGCGTACCCCCGTCGGTCAGACCCCGTAGACCGTGCGCGTGACACGCCGGGTGGCGCGGGCGACCTCGGCGACCGGCAGATCGAAGACGTCGGCGAGCGCGGTGAGCGTGTAGGGGATCATGTACGGCGCATTGGTGCGCCCGCGGTAGGGCATCGGCGTCAGGTAGGGGGCGTCGGTCTCCACCATGATGTGGTCGAGCCCGACGATGCGTGCCGACTCGCGGATGCCGTCGTTGCCCTTGTAGCTCACCGTGCCGGAAAAGCTTAGGTACCAGCCGTGCTCCCGCGCGACCTCGGCCATGGCCGCGTCGCCCGAATAGCTGTGGAATACGGTGCGCTCGGGGCTGCCGTCGGCGAGCAGCGTGTCGATGACCTCGGCGTGCGCGTCGCGGTCGTGGATCTGCATGGGCAGGTTCAGTTCCTTGGCGAGCGCGATATGCTCGCGGAACGCCTCGCGCTGGATGCCCTTGGCCGCGTCCCCCGTGCGGAACAGGTCCATGCCGGTCTCGCCGATGGCCACGACCTGCTTGGGGTAGCGGCGCGCGAGCCGGGCCACCTCGGCCATGGCGTCGTCGAAGCTGGTGTCGTGGTACGGCTGGTATTTGACCGGCAGCCCATCCGGCCCCGGCACGGCGCGATGCCCGTGGCGCACGGCCTCGTTGGGATGGATGGCGATGGCCGCGTGCACCTGCCCCGGGTGCTCCCGTGCCATGTCGATGGCGGTCATGAGGTTCGGCAGTTCGCAGCCGGAATCGATGATGCCGCTCACGCCGACCGCTGCCGCCTGCGCGAGCAGTTCGTCGACGCTGTAGACGGGCACGTCGGGTTGGCCCTTGATGGCGGCCTCGTGGCTCATGGCGCGGGAAAACGGCACGACGGAGGCCACATGCGTGTGATTGTCGATGACCTGCGCGTCCGCCGGCAACGGTTCGGGTGCCGGCGGCCAGCTGCGGTCGCGATGGTGCTTGCTCATGCACCCCAGTCTATCGTCGCATACGCAACGCCGCCCGGTCCCCTAAAGGGCCGGGCGGCGCAATGCGAGTGAGATCTGGCTCCCCTCTATGAGGGGAGCCAGAATATCGTCAGAAGTTCAGCGGGCGGATGTAGGAGCCGGTCTGCGGGCGAACAGGCTCGAGTGTGCCGTCGGCGTTGTGGTTGAGCGGCGCGAACACGGTCTCGCGGTGGCATCCGTCGCCGCCGGACCAGCGCCCGGCCGGGTTGTAGGCGAAGCGGTGGTAGGCGATGATCCATTCGTCGGTGCCGGGGATGTTGACGATGTTGTGGTGCCCGGTGCCGTACAGCTTGTGCGCCGGATCCTGCTCGACCAGGGTGCGGGGCTCGCTCCACGGGCCGTGCAGGGAGTCGCTCATCGCGTACTTGACGCAGTACTCGGGGTCGCGGGCGTCGTTCTCCGACCAGCTCGCGTAGTAGATGCCGTTGCGCTTGTGGATCCAGATCGCCTCGCGGAAGTCGCCCGGCACCCAGCTGAACGCCTCCTGCTCGTCGAACGAGAGGCAGTCGTCGCTGAACGGCGCGACCCATGCACGCTGGTTGCCCCACAGGAAGTAGCGCGTGCCATCATCCTCCACATACACGCCGGGATCGATCGTGTGGCAATCGAAGGTGCCCTTGCGCACGATCGGCTCGGCTTCGGGCACGAACGGGCCGTACGGCGTATCGGCTACGGCCGCGCCGATCTGGGAGCCGGCCACGAAGTAGAACACATACCTGCCGTCGGCGCGGCGCACGATCGTCGGAGCCCACGCGCCATCGGAGCCGTCCCACCACGGCACGTCGCGCAGATCGAGCGCCGGATAACGCTTCCACGACGCCAGATCGTCGGAGACGTACACGCTGAACGCGGTGGTGCCCCACTCATCCACGCCATCGTCGGTGCAGTACAGGAAGTAGTGCCCGTCGAAGATCGCGAGGTTGGGATCGGCGCAATAGCGGTGCAGCGGATTGGTGGCGAGCGCCGTGTCGTTGACGCGGTGCGGCAGCTGCTCGCGCGGCACGGCGCGCACGATCGGTTTGGTAAGAACAGCAGTCATATTGCATGCAACTTTCGTATGGTGTTCCCGTGTCGGTGGGTTGGGGGAAGGAGGGCCCTGCCGCCGGCACGGGGACATTGTGGGATCGGCGCCGGCGGACGGGCCCGTCCCGCCGGCGCGGGACGGGTCAGCCCTTGACGGAGCCGGCGACCAGGCCGGACACGATCCACTTCTGGCAGAAGATGAAGAACACGAACACGGGCAGCAGGGCCAGGACCGTGATGGTCATGAAGCTCGGCCAATCGGTCGAGAACTGACCGACCGCGTTGTACACCTGCAGCACGATCGTCCTCAGCTCCGAGCTGGAGAGGAACACGTTCGCGTTCATGAAGTCGTTCCACGTGCCCATCGTCTGGAACACGACCACCGTCGTCAGGATCGGCCGGATCAACGGCATCACGATCGACCAGAAGATGCGCAACGGGCCCGCGCCGTCGATGCGCGCCGCCTCGATCAGCTCGAACGGCAGGCTCTTCATGTACCCCACGATCAGGAAGTAGCAGAACACCGCGCCGCCCAGGTAGATGATCGTCAGACCCGCCAGCGTGTTCACCAAATGCGCCTGCGCCTCCATGCGGTACAGGGGGATCAGCGTGGTCTGCGCCGGCACCACGAACGCGACCATCAGGATCATGCCCACCAGGGCCGTGAACCTCGACTTGCGCAAGATCATGCCGTACGCGGCCAAAGCGCCCACGCCGACCTGGATCACCACGCCGAAGAACGTCACGACCAGCGTGTTCCACAGGGAACGCACGATCGGGACCGTCGCGAACGCCTTCGTGTAGTTCGCCAGCGTCCACTCCTTGGGCAGGCCCAGGGGATTCGACGCCATGTCCGGGATCGTCTTGAACGTGTTGATCACGATGTACCACAACGGCACCGCGCACACCAGCGCGACCAGGATCATCACCACGCTCGTGACGAGCGAACCGATCCGCTTGCGCGTCGTGAACGTCATACCGCTCCCCTTCGGGGAGGAAACCGCCTTGCTTGCCATGATTTACTCGAACCTCCTCGAGATCAAACCGGAGATGCCCATCTGCAGGAACACCACGATGCCCGTGGCGATGAAGAACAGGACCGCCAACGCCGAGCCGATGCCGTACTGCGACTGGCCGATGCCCTGCTGGATGATCGACTGCGTCACCGTGTACGTCGAATACCCCGGGCCGCCCTTGGTCATCGTGTACGGAAGGTCATACACCTTCAAACCACCGCTCATCAGCAGGAACGTCGAGGTCACGATGCCCGGCATCAGCTGCGGCAAAGTGATGTGCACGAACTGCTGCACCTTGCCGGCCCCGTCCACGGTCGCCTGCTCGTACAAGTCCGCCGGAATCGCCTGCAGGAACGCCAAATACAGGGTCGCGTGCCAACCGATCTGGGCCCAGATCGCGATGAAGATCACGCAGAACTTCGCCAGACTGTTGTTGCTCAGCCACGGCACCGGATCGATGCCGAACACGCCCAGCACGCTGTTGACCACACCGGTCTTCATCGGGCTGAAAATGTACTTCCACACCATGCCCATGATCGCCAGCGACGGCACCGAGAAGAAGAAGAACAGGCTGCGCACGAAATCACGGCCGACGAACTTGCGGTTCAACACCACCGCCAACGGGATCGCGACCACCGTCACGCCCACCATCACCACGATCGCGTACAGGATCGTGAAACCCAAACCCTGCAGGGTCGAGGGATCCGAGAACACCTTCCGGTAATTGCTCAGACCCACCCAGTTCAGATCCATGCTGTACCCGTTGAAATCCGTGAACGAGAAATACGCCGTCTGCACCAACGGAACCAGGAACAACACCACGAACACCGCCAGAATCGGCAGCAAAAACCAGAACGAGGTCAAATCCTCACGCAAGCCACGCGCACGACGACGCCTGCGATACACACTCTCATCCAACGGCGGCAAACCCCTCACCGCCGACCGAGTCGTTGCACCCATATGCCACCCTCCTTTATTCCTATGACCTATGAATTAATTAACTGAAAATATTGAATTCAAGATATGAAAAACGGGCGGCAAAGACACCGCCCGTCTTTGCGTCAGAAAACCCTTTGGGCACTGACTACGCCAAACTGCACACGGCTCGAACGCTACTGCGCGTCGGCCATCTTTGCGTCAAGGTTCTTGGCATACTGGTCAGGCGTGATCGCACCCTGCACCAGCTGCTGGTTTTGTGCCTTCAACTCACTCTTCAGCACATCGGGCTTGGAGTAATAGTTGGTGTGAAGGTAATATTTGCCGGTCTTGATATTCTGCTCGAAAACCTGCTTGTATTGGTCCATGACCGTTCCGTCATACCCTTGAACGGTGACGGCGTCGCCGGCCTTGTTGTGTGCATCGAGAGCCCATTTGCTGGACATAAAGGTCAGGAACTTCTCGGCTGCCTTGAGCTTGTCACCGGACAGCTTGGAGTAGATCGCCCATGCCGGGGATGCAGATCCCTGCACCCACTGGTCGTATTCATCACCGAGTTTCGGCATTGGCGCAAAGCCCCAGTTCATGCCGGACTGTTCATATGTGGAGAACGCCCATGCGCCGTCGACGATCATCGCGACCTGCCCATTGGTGAACTGCGTACGCATATCATCACCGTTGATTCCGACCACATCACGGGTCACACCGCCCTCGTCGAACAGTCGCGCATACGCTTTGACCGCTTGCAACTCGTCGCTACCTGGCGTCTGGGGGTTCTCGTCGACCAACGTATTCGGGTCGGTACCCTTTTTTGCCAGAATAGATCCTTGGAACGCATCGATGAAACGGCTCGGCTCGTCGGCGTCTGGTTCCAGCAGCGGTTCGATACCGGCATCCTTGAGTTTCTTGCACAACTTAAGGAAGTCGTCCCAATTCGCCGGCGGCTCGTCATAGCCGACCTTCTTGAGCAGATCCTTGTTATAGGAAACGCCGGACGCCCACGAGATGATGGACATGCCGTAGGTCTTGCCATCCTTGCCGACAAAGTCCTTGTTGGCTTGGGAGATGTTCTTCATGAACGGCTCGTCACTCAGATCCTTGACATAGCCGTTCTTGATCAGATCCTCACGATTCTCCGAGGTGATGATGAACACGTCGGGAGCCTGGTTGCCGACCAGGCGGGTCTGCAGAGTCGACAAATACTCGCTGGTGGGCGGAGCATAGCCGAAGTCGATTTTGATGTCCGGGTTTTCCTTCTCGAACTCGTCGATATACGGCTTGGACGTCTGCTCGTTGTCCCAGCTCAGATATGTGAGCTTGACCTTGCCTGCATCCGCCGATCCAGCACCACACGCGGCCAGCGGAACCAGCATCGCCCCCGCCGAGACCAGCGCCAACGCCCTCTTGCTCCATGCACTCAATGACATCACAACTCTCCTTTGTTCAAATGACGTTGCGTCATGTTGTGTGTCGGAAGCACTACATTGTCTTCCTCGCAAGATCCATCAGTTCATTTTTTAAACCGATTTAATTCTTGTGGTTACTTTTATATCACTACTCCAAAATCGTGTCAACTCGCGCAATAACTTTTTTCTGGTGATTTAATATCTCCATACAACCACGAATTAAATAAACAAATAGCGTTATCGCCGCGTCAGACCGCTGCCCCAATACGATACGGAAGCCTCCGAACCGGTACCATTCAACGGCTGCGATTACTCGATTCACGCACTACAACCTCATATCCCACAGTGACATGCTTGGGCATGACCGGCGCGCCATATCGACCCTCCTCGATGCGTTCGCACAGTATTTCCACGGACTTGGACGCGATTTCGTCGATATTCACCGCAATGGTGCTCAACGAGGGCATACTGTACCGGCCTTCCCTCACCCCATCGAATCCGACGACGGCCACATCCCGCGGAATGCGCAGCCCACGCTCCTGCATGGCCCGCATTGCGCCGAACGCCACGGCATCGGTCATGCAGAACACACCATCAAACGGAAACTCCCCTCGATCAATCCGATCGGCGGTCTCCTCATAGGCGTCATCGGTATCCCAATCGTTCAGTCGCACCGCATGCGACTCGTCAAACTCGCAATCATGCCGTTCGAACGAACGGTAGACGCCAATCAAACGGCGATCGCCCACGCGCATCGATTTGCGCGCTTGCTCGAACGGCATGAAATCCGCTCCAATGACACCGATATTGCGACAACCCATATCAAACAGATGAGTGACGGCGGCTTCCGCACCGTCCTCGCATGGCGTAAACACCGAATCGAACGGCCCCTGATATGACTGATCGTCGAGCAGCACCACCGGCTTGCCCTTGCTCAGCTCCATAATTTCAGCGTCGCTCAAACCGCCGGCGCTCAGAATAACACCATCGCAAAACTGGTTCGCCACCTTTTCGAGGATGTTCTTCTCATTGCCGGCCTTGCCATACGAGATCTGCTGTACTACGGCCTGCACGCCGGCACGAAGCGCCGCAGACGATATACCGGCGAGTAGCTGCGCATAGAACGGACGATCCACCTGGTACACGGCCGCCTCGATAACACCCGTGCGCCCCGAGCGCAGGCTCTTCGCCGTGGCATTGACCGAGTAATTCATCCGATTGGCGACTTCGATGATATGTTGCGCGGTTTCCTGTTTAATTCTCGGGTCACCCCGCAACGCGAATGATACGGACGCAGGAGAGACTCCGGCTTCCTTCGCCACGTCGCGCATCGTCACCACCACGGCGTTCCTCCTTTATTTTCAACGGTTTGACACCTATTAATCATCATCCACTTGACGCAGACATTTGCCACGTGCATAATGGTAATCAAGATTAAATCGTTTTAAAACATGCTGGTCACGACGTGGAGATCAGCAATTCCCTCAAAGGAGCTCCTTATGGCTACGCAACTACCGCATCCCGCATCGTCCCAAGCCTTCACCATCAGCGCCAACGGGCGGTTCTGCTTCGGCGGAGATTGGAATCCCGAGCAATGGGACGAGTCCACTTGGGAGGGCGACATCATCAAGCTGGAGCATGCCGGCATCAACGAAGCGACGATCAATGTCTTTTCCTGGGCATTGATCCAGCCCAGCGAAGAACGCTATGACTTCTCGATGCTGGACCGTATCGTCGCGCTGCTCGATAAGCACGACTTCGGCTTCATTATGGCCACCTCGACCGGCGCGCTACCGGCATGGATCCCCGCCAAGTACCCGGACACCACCCGTACCGATTATGAAGGCCGCCACCATGCTTTTGGCATGCGTCACAACGCTTGTCCGAACTCTCCGAATTTCCAGCGACTGTCCACCGCGCTGGCCGGCAAACTCTCCGAACGCTATGGGAACGACGATCACCTCGTGGCGTGGCACATCTCCAATGAGTACGGAGGCGAATGCTACTGCGAACGCTGCGCCACAGCATTCCGCACATGGCTGAAGCACAAATACGGGTCACTCGACGCCCTCAACCGCGCATGGAACACGAATTTCTGGAGCCACACCTACACCGATTTCGAACAGATCCTGCCGCCCAATACGCTCACCGACGGCATCGACAACCGCCGCGCCACGCTGTCCGGATGCAACATCGACTACAAGAGGTTCCAATCCGATTCCCTGCTCGCCAACTACACCGGAGAGCGTGACGCCATCCGCGAGCATGACGCCAAACACCCCATTACCACCAACCTGATGGATATCTTCGAGGGGCTCGACTACTTCAAGTGGGGCGAACAGATGGATGTGATCAGCTGGGACGACTATCCTTTTATCAACACCACCCCATCCGACAACGGATTCAAGCATGATCTGATGCGTGGCGTGGGCGGCGGCAAGCCATTCATGCTCATGGAATCGACGCCCAGCCAGACCAACTGGCATGCATACAACGTGCTCAAAGAGCCGGGCAAGATGCGTCTGCAAAGCTATCAGGCCATCGCACACGGCGCGGATACCGTCCAGTACTTCCAGCTCAAGCAGTCCGCCGGCGGATTCGAAAAATACCATGGCGCGGTCATTACGCACGAAGGCCGCGAAGATGAGCGCGTGTTCCGCGAGGTAAGCGCACTCGGAGCCGAATTGAACGCGCACGGCCACGATTTCCTCGGCGGATTGATCGACGCTCCAGTGGCCATGATGTTCGACTGGGACTCGTACTGGTCTCTGGAGAATGTCTCTTTGCTACCCGAATCGTTCACATACCGCAATCAGGTGTTGCGCTGGTACGCGCCGTTCCATCGCCGCAATCTTGCGGTGGATGTGGTGCCGGAGAGCATCTCCGCCGAACGGCTGAATCAGTACAAAGTGCTGGTCGCACCCGCACTGATTATGGTCAAGCCGGGTGTCGCAGAGCTGATCGAACAGTACGTGCAGGCTGGAGGCGTGTTCCTGACCACGATCATGTCCGGCATGCATGACGAAAACGACAATGTGATTCTGGGAGGATACCCGGGAGCGTTCCGCAATGTATGCGGCATGCGCGTCGAGGAACTCGACATGTACCCCGAAAACAAGAAGGTACAAGCCGTATTCGACTCCGGAACATCGGATGTATCGGTTACCGGCGGTGTCATCAAACTGGACGACGGCGCACGACCGCTGGCTACTTACACCGGCGACGTATTCTATCGAGGCACTCCGGCTGCCACAGTCAACGACTACGGATCAGGTGCGGCGTACTTCGCCGGTGCGGTCATGGATAAGGCAGGAACCGACATGATCGTCGACAACGTGGCGCGACGCGCGGGACTGCATGCGATCGCATCCCCGGATTCCGTGGAAGTGATCACGCGATCCTACCCGGAACGTCATCAGAAACTGACGTTCATTCTCAACCACTCTGGCGCCGCGGTGACGTACCCGAACGCTCCATTCGACGGGGATCGGTCACTGCTTGACGGCACGACATTGTCCAAGAACCTGACGCTGGATCCATATGGTGTAATCATCGCAGTTCACGATACCGATCGATAGTCTGTGCCCGGTAGTCTGCGTCCGGTCAAATCTCGTTTGCCCGGACGCAGACCTCGCGTTCGGCGCTGCCGCGCGGCTCGATATGGTAGCCGACGGTGACGCTGCGGGCCGGCAACGAGCCATCCGCAGCCGCACCGCCTCTGCTGGCAGCACCCGCCGATTCGATGCGCGATACCAGCAGATCGAGGCAGGTGGTGGCCACTTCGTTCACGTCGACCATGACGCTGGACAGTCCGGGATTGGTGTATTGACCGTCCTCGACCCCGTCGAAGCCCATGATCGCCACGTCCTCGGGCACGCGCACGCCGGCGTCAGTCAACGCTTTCAACGCGCCGATGGCAATGGGATCGGTCAGACAGAACACCGTGTCGAAATCACGGCGCTCCCGCAGGATGCACGCCATCGCCTCGTAGCCGGATTTCCGGTTCCACCCGCACAGATAGATGTCCTGCTCCTGGTAGGGCAGGTCGTGTTCCGCCAGCGCCTCATAGGCCCCGCGCAGCCGCATCGGCCCGCTCCCCGAGGCCGTCATCAGTTCATCGACGGGGCAATACGGCGTACCCAGCACCAGCACACGATGCCGAGACTGGTCCCTCTCCAACGAGTGCGCCGCTTCCCTGGAAGGCACGGTCCCCGCCGGAGCGACGACCGGCTGGGCGAGCAGATGCTCCATGGCCGCCTTCGCGCCGGTCACGCACGGCGTGAACACGCAGTCCACGCGCCGCTCCAAGCCGAAGCCGTCGAAGGCCACCAACGGGTGGGATCCCGCGAATTGCAGCACCTGCGCCGAATCGCTGCTCGGCCAGCACAGGATCGTGCCGTCGCAGATCTGCGCGCTGGCGCTGCCCATCATGGCCCGCTCGTAATCCGTGGAGGACCGGGTCTGCTGGGCGATGGTCTGATAGCCGCGCCGATACGCCTGATCCGACAGCGCCGCGGTCAGCGCGGCCGGAAAGATCAGATCGAAATCGACCACGGATAGGCCGATGATATGCGTGCGCCCCGAGCTGAGCTGCCGGGCCGCCAGATTCGGCTGATACCCGAGCTCGGCCGCGGCTTTGAGCACGCGCTTCGCGGTCTCCGGCTTGACGACCGACTTGCCCCGCAGCGCGTTCGACGCGGTCATGCGGGACACCCGCGCCTTCGCGGCGACATCATCCAACGTAACCATAACCAGCGTCCCGTCTCATGTCGATCGATCATTTCCTGTCATAGTGCTTCACCATTATCCACCATCGCACCGGGTCGGTCCTTCCGTCGCCCGGTTACGAAACGACCCACGCCGGCGCCCCTCCCAGAGGGGAGCCAACTGGCGATTAGGCATCCAGGCATCACCGGACCGCTAGATCAGGCCCTGAAGGCCGTGGTCCTTGCCGTTGCGGGCGAAGGCAGGCACCACGTCGAGCGGAGCTTCGACGGTGACGGTCTGGCCGCCGGCGTACACGGCGCCGTCGTGCAGGTTCGTCCACGTCGTCGCCTCGCCGCCCGGCAGGTAGACCTCACGCGAACGCGCGCCGAGCTCGGTGACGGGCGCTACCAAGATGTCCGGCCCGAACAGGTACTCGTCGGCGATATCCGCGACCGCCTCCTCGCCGGGGAATTCGTAGAACAGGCCGCGCACCAGCGGCTGGCCGCTCTCGTGCGCTTCGGCGAACAGCTCGCGCGTGTACGGGCGCATCGTCTCGCGCAGCGTGATGTACTTGACCATCGTGCGCTCGACTTCCGGACCGAAGCTCCACGGCTCGTTGTTGTCGCCGGTGTGCACGTGCGTGATCCTGTTGCCGCGCTGGTCGAGCACCTGATGGTTGTTCGGCCCACGATCGCCGTGGTTGCGCATCACGGGCAGGAAGGTGGAGAACTGGCACCAGCGCACGAACAGCTCCTTGAACGCGTCGGTGGTGACGTCGGAGCCGGCGAATCCGCCCATGTCGGTGGTGAACCACGGGATGCCGGCCGCGCCCATGTGGATCGCGCAGGTGATCTGCGCCTTCAGGTCGTCGAAGGTGGAGTGCACGTCGCCGGACCAGACCAGCGCGCCGTACCGCTGGGCCCCGGCCCACGCCGCGCGCGAGAGGTTGACCGCGTTGTTCTCGCGGCCGATGGACAGCTGCCCGTCGTAGAAGGTCTGGTTGTACTTCTGCGGGTACAGGTTGCCCACCTTGCCGACGGGACCGGCGTGGAACAGGTAGTGCGCGTAGTCGTAGTCGCCGCCCCATTCTGGCTCGGCCTCGTCGAGCCAGAACGCGTCGACGCCGAGATCGGTGTAGTTCTTCCTGATCTTCTCCCACAGCCACTGGCGGGCCTCGGGGTTGGTGGCGTCGAAGAACTGGCTGTCGCGAGGCCACCACATGCCCACGTCCTTGCCGGTGCGGGTCTTGGCGAGGAAGTTGCGCCGGCGCATCTCGTTATAGTTCTCCGATTCGAGGTCGATCTGCGGCCAGATCGACACCATGAGCTTGATGCCCATCCGGTGCAGCTCGTCGGTCATGGCCTTGACGTCGGGCCAGAATTCCTCGTCGAAGCGGAAATCGCCCATCAGCGGCCAGTGGAAGAAGTCGATGACGATCAGGTCGATCGGGATGTTGCGCTCCTTGAACCCGCGGGCCACCTCGAGCAGCTGCTCCTGGTTCCAGTAGCGCAGCTTGCACTGCCAGAATCCGAGACCCCATTCGGGCATGACCGGCGCGTGCCCGGTGGCGTCCGCGTACTGCGCCTCGATCCGGGCCGGGGTGTCTCCGGCGGTGATCCAGTAGTCGATCTGGTCGCAGAAGTCGGCGTGCCATTCGGTGCGGTTCTGCGCGAAGGTGACGCGGCCGACCGACGGATTGTGCCACAGGAAGCCGTAGCCGGCCGAGGAGACGACGAACGGCACCGAGCACTGCGAGTTGCGGTGGGCCAGCTCGAGCGTGGACCCCTTGAGGTCGAGCACGTTCTGCTGATACTCACCCATGCCGTACAGATGCTCGCCCGCGGGCGGCTCGAAGGAGGCGACCGGCGACTCCGCACCGGACTCCAGCGGATGGTGGGCCCGCGCACGCAGACGCAGGGCGCCGCCGTCGGACGCCTCGCGCAGCAGCACCTTGCCGGTTCGGGTGTTTTCGAAGGTCAGCCGCAGCTGGTCCTTCTGCCAACCGAACAGGTCGAGGCGCACGGTGATCTCGCCGTTGACCAGCACGGCCCCGGTGGCATTGACCGTGACGCTCGGCGCGGGAGCCCCGGCCGCCGGCGGCAGCAGCGCCCAATCCGTGTCGAGCGGGCGCTGCATCAGCCGCGAGCGCACGCGCACGCTGTTGGCGCCCCATGCGTCGACGCGCAGGTACTCGCCGTCGCAGGTCCATTCGATCGCGGTGGCGGCCGAGGCATCGCCGGCGGCGTCCCCGCCGACCACGCGAAACACCTGCGCGGCGATGTTGCTGGTATCGAGGGTCTTCCCGGCGCTTTCGACGCTGACGTCGGCGGCGGCCGTCGTGGTTTCGGTGGTCATTCATGCTCCCTTGTCATGGTTACTTCACAACTATGTTATAGCGCTAAAATTATAGCGCTAAATATGATGCGGCGCAAGCGCTGACACGCTCATGGGAAAAACACTTGGCATCCTGCGTCATTAATTCGTTAACAATGTCTGGCTCCCCTCTCTGAGGGGAGCCAGAATCAACAAACGAATCAACGACGTGGGATGCTAGCGCATCGCCTCAACCCATCGCCGCGAGCAGCGCTTCCCGTTCGGCGGCGGTGATGGGCATCACGGTACCGTGCCGAGGTTTGCCGCCGTCCGCATTCACCGGGATGCCGGCGCGCAGCCTATCGCCGACCGGAACCCAGCCATGCGGATCGTCGAGATCGTGCGTGGCGAAGCCGATGTAATGGCCCGGACCGTCGTGGTACCGCGGCTGGTCGATGAACAGATACCAGCGATAGCCGTTGACGTCGCCCGGATTCGCACGGAAGATGCAAGGTCCCTCGCCGCGAGTGAACAGCCGCGGTTTGCCGTGTTCATCATGCTCGCCGTTCGGCAGGCCGACGCCGATCGATTCGCCGATCAGCCGCCACCCGTCAGCCTCGCCGCAGCCAACAGCCCCGCCGGCGGACGAGGCATCGCGCGCCGGTGCCAGCTCGCCCGGCAGCACGCCGACGACCGGGTCCATCACCTTGCGCGCGCGTTCCTCGCGCACGGTCATCAGCCGTTCATCCTTGACGAACCGGTACCACCAATCGCCGTCGCGGACCATCGTGGCGTCGATCAGCCCGAAGCCGTCATGCCCGTCGCCGCGGCGCACATCCATCCAGATCCGAGGCTCCGAGAATGCGCGGAAATCCTTGGTGGTGGCGATCATCATGCGCCCGTACGTCGGGTGCGTGCGCAGCGCGGCGTCGGCGGCTTCGGCGCCGCGGAACAGATTCGACGACCAATACACCGCGTATTCGCCGAGTTCGGGCACCCAATGGGCCTCCGGGGCCCACGCGTTGCCGGCGTCCGGCCCGGCGACCAGAACATGGCGCTGCTCGCCCCAATGCACCAGATCATCCGATTCCCAGATTTCCAAGTATCGGGAACCGGCATACTGCGCCCGCCGGAAATCGCCGTGCAGGTCGGCGACGCAGAGATCGGTGGCGAGCACGACGAACCGTTCGCCGTCATGCGAGCGCATGATGAACGGATCGCGCAGACCGCGCGTGCCGTACGACGACGACAGCACCGGCCGGCCGCCGTTCAGCGCCCGCCAGTGCAGCGCGTCGTTGCCGCAGGACACGGCCAGGCTGATCCGCTCGCCGCCGCCGGTATCCCCGGTGAAATATGCCCAGACATATGCCGTATATGCGTTCCCCGCCATGATCCTCTCCCTCGGATCCCACCGAAATGCGCCGGTCCACGGCCGGTCGCTCACCCTATCGTGCCGTCGGCCGCTTTCAGGCGCTCGTATTCGGCGCGCGACAGCGACAGCACGCCGCCATGCTTGGTGTGCGGAGCCATGAAGAAATCATCGGAACGCAGATAGTCGAATCCCCCGTCCGGGTTGACGGTGACCATGGGCCGGTATCCGATCGAGGGAATCACGTCGACGTACAGATACACGCGGTCGTCGCTGTGCGAGGCGAACAGGGCCGGGCCTTCCACGCCGCCGGGGTTGCCGCTCTCGGTCCACTCGGCGCCAATGTCGCGCTGCACCGGCGTCCACAGCACCCCGGGCTCCCACCAGCGGCTCACATCGGTGCGGTCCAGCCAGATGTTGGGATCGGGGCCGTTGTTCTTCGTGGCGCGATAGGTGCGGATGGTGCCGTCCGGCAGCGCGCGCTGCAGCATCGTGGTGTCGATGGTCGGCGCGCCGGCATCGATGAACACGCCGCCGTACGCATAGGTCGCATCGGTGAAATCAGAGGTCGCGCCCCACAGCACGCGGTCATAGACGCGCCCGTCGAGATGCTCCGGATCGTCGTCGGCGAACAGTTTGCTGGACCAGTACAGCACGAAGGCGCCGCGCCCGCCCTCGTGACCTTCCGGATAGTAATCCGGCACCCACAGGGCCTCCGGAGCCCATGCCATGCCGAGCTGGGCATGCGTGCCGTCCTGGCGCGCGGATACGTCCAGCGTGTGGGGCTCGCTCCAGTGCACCAGATCGTCGGAATGCCAGATGATCAGGTTCGTGCTGCCGTGGTGGGACCAGGTTTCCCAATTTTGGCGGGACTGGTCCGCATCCGGGTCGAACACGCGCAGATCGGTGGCGATCACGTAGACGCGGCCGGTCTCCGGATTGCGGGTCAGATAAGGGTCGCGCACGCCGGTGGTGCCCAGCGGAGAGGTCAGGATCGGCTTGCCGCCGTTGAGCGGATTCCAACGCTCCGGATTGTCGCCGTCGGACAGATCCAGATAGATGCGTTCCGCATAGCCGTCCGGATCCTCGATAAAGTGCACCAGCAGGTAGCCGTACGGATCAGCCGGCGGCTGAGGCTGCGGAAGATGGGAAATCGACATGGAATGAATTCCTTTCGGAAAAAGCCGGAACCGGCCACGCATCGGGAATCAGGAAGGAGAACAACGCTCCCCGCATGCGTATGCCGACTCCGGCAAGTATACCGCCGCAAGGCGAGAGACGCCGCAACGGATCGCCCGTTGCGCCTTGCGAGCTTTGCTGAATGCTCAGCCCTTTACGGCTCCGATCATTACCCCCTTGTTGAAGTACTTCTGCAGGAAGGGGTAGAGGACCAGCAGGGGCAGGGTAGAGACGATGATCACGCCGTATTTGATCTGATCGGCGAGTTGCTGCTGCACCGCGATGGAGGCGCCTCCGGTTCCGGCACCGCCGGCCTGGGTCTGGTTGGAGATCAGGATGTTCTGCAGCACGAGCTGCAACGGCTGCTTGGAGGCGTCGCGCACGTAGATAAGGCCGGTCATGTAGTCGTTCCAGTGCTGCACGAAATAGTACAGGCCGATCACGGCGATGATCGCGGCGGACAGCGGCAGCACCACCTTCATGAAGTAGCCGCCGTAGCTCAGCCCGTCGATCTGCGCGGCGTCATGCAGCTCCTCGGGGATCGAGGTCTCGAAGAACGAACGCGCGATGATCAGGTTGAACACGTTCACGGCGCACGGGATGATGAACACCCACATGGTGTTGAGCAGGTGCAGCTGCTTGTACAGCAGGTAGTTCGGAATGATGCCGCCCGCGAAGAACATCGTGAAGGTGAAGAAGAACATCAGCACGCGGCGGGGCTTGAATTCGCGGCGCGACAGCGCGAAGGCGGTCGGCATGGTGACCACCATGTTCAGCGCGGTGCCGAGCACGGTGTACACGATGGTGTTCCAGTAGCCGAGCCAGATGCGCGTATCCGCGAAGATCTTGAGATATCCGCCGATCTGGAATCCCAACGGCACGGCGAACACCTTGCCGGTGGACACCAGCGTCTGGTCGGAGAACGACGCGATGATGATGAACCACAGCGGGTAGATGATGGCGAATACGATCACCACCACCAGCAGGCCGATGACGATGTCGACGACCCAATCGCCGACGGACTGCTGCTTAAACCGGCGATGCTTGTTGAACGGAACGTCTCCGCCGCTGAGGCGGGGGGCGACGGATCCCTGTGCGATTGATGCGCTCATGGAAACCCTCCCTTAGAAGATGCTGGTGTCGGACGCCTTCTTGGAGATCATGTTCGCCATGATCAGGAAGAAGAAGTTGATGACGGTGTTGAACAGGGATATGGCCGTGGCGTAGGAGATCTGGTTGCCGGCGATGCCCATCTTGTACACGTATGTGGAGATGACCTGAGAGACCGGCAGATTCATGGCGTTCTGCATCAGATAGATCTTTTCGAAGCCCACGTTGAGCACATTGCCCATATTCATGATCAGCAGGATGGACATGGTGGGAAGGATGGCGGGGATGTCGACGTACCGGATGAGCTGAAGCCTGCCGGCGCCGTCCATCTTCGCGGCCTCATACAGCGAGGTGTCCACGGAGGAGAGCGCGGCGAGATAGATGATGGAGTTCCACCCCATGTGCTGCCAGACCTCGGTGATCCAGTAGATCGGCGTGAACGCCGCGGTGCTTTCCAGAATGTTCGCGCCGCCGAAGAACTGCCCGAGCAGACCGGTCTTCGGAGCCAGGAAGATGTTGATCATGGCCACGATCACCACCGTGGAGATGAAGTGCGGCATGTAGGTGATGGTCTGCACGAACCCCTTGATCTTCTTGGAACCAAGCTGGTTGATGAGCAGCGCCAGGATGATCGGGGCGATGAATCCCATGACCAGCGTCCACAACGAGATACGGACCGTATTGGTCAGGATCTGGGCGAAGATCGGGGACTTGAAGAACTGGTTGAAGTATTTCAGACCTGCGAATCGGCCACCGGTCAGTCCCTTGGTAGGGTCATAGTCGCGGAACGCGATCTGCAGCGCGTACATCGGGATGTAGGAGAAGATGAACACGAAGATGACCGAAGGCAACACCATGACCCACAGTTGCCAATACAGCCGAAAATGGCGCGCAAGGCGCTTGTACCACGGCATATGCCGCAACACCTGCTGATTGTCGATCACCTCTCCGGTCCGCGCCTGAACCGGAGTCGCTGCAACTGCACTTGACACTGTACTTTCCTGACTTTGTAGGGGAATGCCCGGCTACGGGCCGCCCGGCGAGGCATCGATGACGAGAACGACGCCTCGCCCGGGCGGCCGACGGAGCGGGGAGGGTTACTTGACGGCCTTGTCGTAGGCCTTCTGCCACATTTCCACGTTCTGCTTCATGCCGTAATCATCAATGGTCTTGACGTAGTTGTCCCACTGTTCGTCAATGCCACCGTTGAGCAGCCACTTGGAGATGATCGGGATGGCGTAGTTCCAGATCTGCGCGTTGTTGTTGGAGAAGGTGTTGGAGTCCTCCGTGTTCAGGCGCACGTAGACCGGCATCATGTCCTTGGTCTGGTCGTAGTGCGAGTACTGCTCGGCGTATACCTTGTCCACCAGCTGCACGGAGTCGGAGTCCTGCGCGTTCTTGATGGTCACGTCGTTCGGCACCCAGCCGGCGAGACGGTCGTTGATGGCCGGGGACTTGCCGTTGTTGGTCTCGGTGTAGTACTTGTCGGAGACGGTGTAGGTCTTGTCGTCGTCCTTGGTGACGTAGTCCGGGATGGAGCCGTACATCTGCTGGATGGCGTAGTCCTGCGAGTACAGGGTGTTGATGATCTTCAGCGCGGCGGTCTTGGTGGCCTCCGGCAGATCCTTCTTCATGGACATGTGATAGTCCTCGTACTCGTTGTAGTCGCCGGAACCATCCCATACGGTCTCATCCTGGGAGACGCCCGGGGCAGCCGGCACCGGGATGGCCTCGTATTCCTTGTACAGCTTGGAATCCAGCGCGCCGAAGGCGGTGCCGTCCCAGCCGAAGATCACGCCGGTCAGCGCGGTCTCGCCGTCGGACTGCAGCTCGGCCTGGTACTTGGAAAAGTCCTTGGTCAGGGCGTCCTTGGGAATCAGCCCCTTGCCGAACAGCTCGTTGTAGTACTTCACCACTTCCTTGAACTGGTCGGAAGTGGCCCAGTTGTAGACCTTGCCGTCCTTCACGGCGATGCCGTTGGCGGACGGGCCGGCGTTGAACTGAGTGACCACGCCCGTGCCGTTGATGAGCAGGAACATGTTCCACCAGCCGCCGAGGGCGTCGGTGCCGAGGGCACGCACGTTCATCGGGATCTCATCGGCCTTGCCGTTGCCGTTCGGATCCTGGGTCTTGAAGGCCTCGAGCACGTTGGTCAGCTCGTCCCAGGTGGTCGGAGCCTTCAGGCCCAGCTTGTCCAGCCAGGTCTTGTTGATGAGCATGTGCTGGCCGGACGCGTGGAACGCCTGACCGCGCGAGGACGGCAGCGCGTTGATCTGGCCGTCGATCTCCACCATCTTCTTGGCGATGGGCTGCTCCTCGAAGAACGCCTTGACGTTCGGCAGCGAGTCCATATCGTCGGCGAGGTTCTCGAACAACGGGTACTGCGTGGCGTCTTCCGGGTGATAGGCGCGAATGGACAGATCGGCCACGTCGCCGCCGGTCAGGGAGGCGTTCTTCTGCTGGGCCCAGGCGGTGTCGAGCACGGTCTGCCATTCGATCTTGCAGTCGCACTTGGCTTCCAGGCTCTGCGCCCACTTCTGCTTGGAGACCTCGACCTGGGTGGATGCCTGCTGCACCATAACGGTGACGACGGGCTTGCCGCCCTCCATCTTCGCCTCGCTGCCGCCGCCGCATCCGGCGAGCGCCATGGACAGCGCGCTGATTCCGGCGACCGCGGCCACGGCCTTCTTCGTTACACTCCGATGTGCCATCATTGTCCTTTCTTGAGTGCGTTAGGACATCACCAGCGCCACCGCCATGGCGGCCATTCGCGCCAGCGCCCGCCTGCGGCCACTTACGGCCAAGCCTGCGCCGGCTCACCTCATCGTGCGACGATCTGCGATGATTACGGTGATTATCGCTAACTTTTTATCACGCTACAATTTTATAGCACCGGAGCCACCACACCGTCAAACCCGTCGCGTGTGTCGCGCTACAATTACTGAAATATCAACGTTATTGGCCATTGGCAAACAGTCGACAACAGGCGAATTGCCAAAAGTTATCGATAACTATACATTGGACTCAAAGAGCATATGGCATCTCTCGTCACGCCAAGGAGGAACGATGCACGGGAAAACCGCCACCCTGAGGGATATCGCCGACGAAGTCGGGCTGACGACCATGACCGTATCGAAGGCGCTGCGCAACCAACCCGGCGTCAAGGCCTCCACCCGGGCGCGGATCGTGGCCGCCGCCGAGCGGCTGAACTATCGGGGGAACCTATCGGCCAGCATGCTCAAATCAGGCCGCAGCGGAATCGTCCGCATCATCGTGAACGAATACAACCTGCCTTTCTACTCGCAGCTTATCGACGCCCTGTCCGCGGAGGTGCTGCGCAACGGCATGACGCCATTCCTGCAGGAGACCCGCTACTCCGTGCAGTACGCGCAGGAGGCCATGCGCAACCCTATGTTCGACGGCAGCATGTTCGACGGCAGCATCATCCAAGCCAACGGACTGTCCGACAGCTCGTTGAGGGAGATCCAAGCCAACGGCCCGACGGTGCTGCTCGATTCCTGTCTCACCGCGCCAACCATCAGCACCGTGAACTGGCCGAACGAGGAGGGCGTACGCGCCGCAGTCCAGCATCTCATCGATCGGGGCTGCAGCAATATCGGAATCGTCACCACCAGCCCGTATCTCACGGCACGCGAGCTCATGGCGGACCACGACACCAACAGCGCCATCCGTCTGCGCGGCGCTCGAGCTGCTTTGGTGAACAACAACCTGCCGTATGACCCGGCGCATGTCATTACGATCCAAGGGCTCGCCGAACCTCAGGCGCGTGAGCTCGCCCATCGACTTGCCGACGGCCATGCCGCATTCGACGGATACGCATGCATGAACGATTCGGCGGCGCTCGGCCTGATCCGCGGCTTTGCGGATCAAGGCGTCCGCGTGCCCCAGGATGCGCGGGTCATCGGGTTCGACGGCATTCGCACCGGCGAATTCTCCGTGCCGTCGCTCAGCACCATCGCCGTGGACCTCGACCAGCTCGCGCAGCTCGCCGTCGCCCAGATCCTGCGCCAGATCAGCGATCCGGACAACAACCGCTACCCGACCGTGACCACGGTTGGCTACCAGCTCATCGAGCGGGAATCGACGCGATAACCGGGCGGCATGGCAGACGGTCCAACACCCGCAACGCCTCCCGCAACGGCTTGAGAATGCCGGTGTATGCCCGCGTCAGCCGTCAGCCGCGACTCCGTTCCGCGCTGCCCCGGAACACCAGACGGTAATCCAACGTGCGGGTGCGGGGCGTGATATCGGCGGCCGATCTGGTCCGGTGCTCCTTTTCCGGAGCCTGTCTGCGCGGCACCGCGTCGATGCGCTCGATAAGCAGATCGAGACACGTCGATGCGATCTGCGCGACGTCGATGTCCACGCTGGACAGCCCGGGGCTGGTATACCGGCCGTCCCGCACGCCGTCGAAGCCCATGATGGCCACATCCCGGGGGACGCCCACGCCATGGTCCAGCAGAGCCTTCAACGCGCCGATGGCGATCATGTCCGTCAGGCAGAACACCAGATCGAAATCGCGCCGCTCGTCAAGGATTCGGGACATCGTCTCGTATCCGCTCTCACGGGTCCACCCACTCAGCACCACATTCGCCGGGTCATACGGCAGCCCATGGTCGCGCAACGCCTCATACGCACCGCGCAAACGCAGCGAAGGACTGTCCGATGCGTGCAGCAACTCTTCGGGGCTGCGGTAGACCGCCCCCAGAATCAGCATCCGATGCCCCGCCGCAGGCGCCGGCTGCTCGATGAGATGTTCCGCCGCCGATTTGGCCCCGGCAAGGAACGGCGTGAACACGCAGTCCACCCGTCCCTCGAAACCGAAGCCGTCCAACAGCACCAGAGGATGGGTCCTGCCGTATTCCGCTATGGACTCGGCTTGTTCGCTCGGCCAGCACATGATGGTGCCGTCGCAAATCTGCGCGCTGGCGTTGCCCAGCATCGCGCGTTCGTAATCCGGCGAGAGTCTGGTCTGCTGGGCGATGAGCTGATATCCGCGCCGGTACGCCTCGTCGGATATCTCCGCGGTCAGCTCGGCCGGGAACACCATATCCAAGTCGGCCACCGACAGCCCGATCACCCCGGTCTTTCCGGAGCTCAGCTGCCGTGCCGCCAGACTGGGGTGATAACCAAGCTCGTCGGCCGCCCGCCGCACGCGTTCGGCGGTGGCAGGGCGGACGATCGGCTTGCCCCGCATCGCATTCGACGCGGTCATACGAGACACGCCCGCGCGAGCCGCTACATCATCCAGAGTGACCATCCGTACCCCACCTCATACGCATCCGTTGTTCGCCGATATTCCAACACACCATTATCCAGCATCAGCGCGCGCCGCACGCGCTTCGGGGCACGACGACGGACACGACGACGCGATGACGGCCAGGGGCAAGGCTCCGGGCCAGTTTCAGCCCCGGTGCCGCAGGTGCAGCCGACCGGTCCGATGGCCCGTCCGGATCGGCCCACGGCTCGCATCGGGCGGGCCGGCCATCAACCGCCACCGTCAATGCGCGCGGGGAATCCTTGCCCCGAGCCGCCGCATCGCCATAACCTTCGGGAAACGCTCCGCTTCCGGCACCGCCCGGCAACGACACGACATCCCATTGCGGCACGGCGACGACGGCCCGAGTGCGCGACGGCACCGTCACGTCGATCTCCATACGATACTCGACGCAGCGGTACGCCACCTCGATATTCCCGGCCGGGGTCGGCAGCGTCAACCGCGCCGACCGCACCCGCCCGGGCTGGAGCGCGACCGTGAAACGACGGTATCCGGGCTCCAGCGGCCGCACGCCCATCAGCCCCTCCGCCAGCAGGAACACCGGCGATGCCGACCACGGATGCGAGTACGTGGTGTTCGGCTTGCGCGCCACATCCCATGCCTCCATGGTGCCGCCCGCATTCTGCGCGAGCATGTACGCCCACGAATGCGTGGTGCGCCGATCGGCGATCATCGCGGTCGCATCGGCGCCGAATCCCGCGCGGTACAGCCCCAGCAGATAGGGCGCGGCGGCATATACGCTGCACGCCATGCCCTTGCCCCGCAGAAACGCGGCAATCCGGCTCACGCGATCCGCCGGCACCTCGGCGAAGGCCAGCGCGAACGCCGAGGAATGCAGCGCGGCGTGCCGCAGCACGGCATAACGCCGGCCGGAACCAGTGGCCAGTATGCCATCGGGGTTCATGACTGCCGAGATTCCTGACGCATCGTGCGCATCGTGGGCAGAGGCGGAATCAGCGGCAACACCCGTCACCGCAACCGTCGTGCCGCTCGCAGGTCCCGACGCATCCGTTTTCCCGTCGGAGGCCTCCACGTCCGCGTCTGCCGTATCGCCCGGCAGCGCGCGCAGCCCGTCGCGATACGCCCCGAGATCGGCGTCGTACAGCCACGCATGGATCGCCACACGCATGCGGCCGGCGATGCCGGCGAAACGATCGGCGTCGGTATCGCGCCCGAGTTCCCACGCGATATCGACCATGTCGGCGTAGGCCTGCGACGCGAGCGCGTTGATGACCGTGTTGACCTGCCCGAATTCGAAACCGTCGCGCTCGGACGGCGGCCAGTCGACCAGGTCGCCGTCCATGGCGCTCGATGCGCCGGGGCTCTTGACGACGAATCCGGTGTCGGCATCGACGTACCGGTCCGGCAGCAGCGCGGCGAGCCGATCGTACTGCTCGGCGATCTGCGCGGTCGAACCGGTGCGCATCCACGCATCGTGCGCCGCAAGGATCAGGTACAGCGGCCATTCGGTCGGCCATGTGCGGTTGGCGACCAGATAGTCGACCGAGTACGCGCCGAGCGACGGCGATGCGTCGAGCGCGAGATGGGCCCGCTGCTGGATCCAGGTATCGGCCTCGTACGCCGCGCGCTCGCGCGTCCACGAATCGGCGTAGATATCGCCGTTCAGCGCCTCGATGGTATGCGCGCTGAGCCGCCAGACCGCATTGAGCGCCGAATCGGAAGAATGGAACGTTCCCGGGTAATGCGCGGCGCTTCCGGCGGCCTTGGCGCCGACGTCGGCCCCGGTATCGGCCCCGGCACCGGTACCGTCCTCCAGCGCGGGATGGATGAGCGCCTCGGCGTGCAGCGCCCCCTCATTCAGAAGGATCTCCCCGATGGCGGCGGCGCGTTCGTCGAGCCCCGTAGGCGACGGCTCGTTCCACGACGCGGGAGGGGCCGGCGGCTGGAGCACGCTGATCTCCACGTACCGGAACACGCGCAGCCCCCACGTCGCAATGGGCCCGCAGCCCGGCGTGATATGCCAGCGCTCCTCGTACACATTGCCCGCGGAAAGCCGGTAGCGCACCGATCCGTCCGGGTTTAGCACCTCGCCGTACCGGATGGTCAGATCGATCGGAGCCCTCGGGTGCAGGTCGAGACGGATGCCGCCCATGTACGCCCCGCCGAAATCGGCGACGACGCCGAGCGTTCGGGTCGCTTCCTCAGCGGGCTCGCCGTCAGCCGCCGCATCGTCATGTTCAGCACGTTTCACGGGCTGTTCCACGTCATGTTTCACACTGTGTTCCACAGAATGTTCCACAGGCCGTTCCACGCGCAGCATCGACGTCGGCGGCACCTCGGCAAGGCGCAGCTTGTCGGTCGGCGTTGCGGCGAGGTCCGCGAACGGCGGTTTGACAGCAGCCGGCACCCAGCCACTCGCGTCGAACAACGGATCGGAGAAGCCCTGTGGGAATCGATCGCCCCGCACATTCTCGGCCGGTGCCTGAAAATACTGCGTGCCGATCGACGCGCTCTCCGGCCAGACCTCGGCCGGGTCAGGCAGGGACAGCCACTCCGGACCGGTGCCATAATGCCCCATCGAACCGTCATCGAAGCACACGTCGAGCTGCGCCGCGAAACGGCGATCCTCCATCGCATAGGCGATCACGCCGATCGCGTTGACGCGGCCCGGGCGTAGCGCCGCCGTGACGTCATAGCCGTCGTAACGCGTCTCCCCGCCGATCGGGAAGGTCGGCCCGCATCCGACGAACCGGCCGTTGAGCCACATCCGGTACACGAACTGCCGGGCCGGGCCGGTGGACGACGCCGTGGCGTTGAGCGTGGCCCATCGGATCGGCTTCGCCGGCAGATCGATCACGCCGCGCAGCACCGCCCATCCGGCCGCGTTGCCCGCGTCCGACGGCCGGACAGCCCCATCCGCGTCCGCCGCACGGACCGGTCCCCAGATGGCCGACGCGCTCCACACGCGCCCGGCACCGGTGCCGAACGTCACCGGCGTGGCCCAATCCCCCATCGTGCCATCGGCGTAGCGCCACCGCATCGACGCCCAATACCGCCGCGACGGCCGCATATCGACGGCGTTCAGCGGCACGCCATCCCATACGTCGCCGTCGACCCATCCGCTGCTCCACACCGACCCGCGGCCGGCGAGCGCATCCTCGCGCGTCACATCCACGACGACGCGGTATGCGGCAGGATCGCCGGCAATGGCCTCCGCATCGTCCCGCCAGCGCAGCACCGGCACGGTTCCAGGCTCAAGATCCACCGGCGCACGCCGGTCATTGATTACAAGCACCCCTCCACTCTCGCGCGATAGACGGACACCAGCGGCGGAAAACACACGCTAGTATCCTGCGTCGTAAGTTCGTGTACTATGTCTGGCTCCCCTCAGTCGGCTACGCCGACAGCTCCCCTCCGCGAGGGGAGCCAGAATTACTCAACGAATTAACGGCGCGGGATACTAGGGCACTAACGCCGGAGAGAACACGCTAGCGATTGCGCCGTTCCGCGCGTTCCTCCGCGCGCTCCGCACGATCCTGCGCGCGCTTCTTGCGCTTTTCCTCGACCGGCTCCAGCACGTGCACGTCCATACCGGGCAAGCGGCCGTACGAATAGATCGCCATCATCACGGCGAACACCGGCACGGTCAGGCCCAGCGCCACGCCGAGCCCCGGCCATGTGGAATACGCCCACGCCGTGATCAGCAGCAGCGCGATGATCATGACCGAGCACAGCGGGCGCGCGATCACCATGGAGATCGACGAGCGCACGACCCACATCGGCTTTTCGTCGAAATTGGCCCGCACGGCCCACGACACCAGCACGAACAGGCCGTACAGCACGTTGACCAGCAGCAACAGGCCGGACACCGCGTACCCGATGCTGCCCATGTCGTTCCAGTTGACCAGATAGTAGTCCCAGATCAGCAGGGCCCAGACCACGAACTGCGGCCATCCGAACAGGTTGGCGGGGCCCAGCTCGGCTTTCCAGGCACGGTGGAAGGTCACCCATGTCCGCGACACCGACCACGAACGGTCGTCCACGTCGATCAGCCAGGTGCGGAACGTGGTGTACAGGGCCGCGATCGAGGGGAAGAACCCGCCGACGACCAGCCCCATCACCGTATGCACGATAAAGGCGGCCTGCCCGACCATCAGCATGAGAATGATGCGGGCGAAGTATTCATAGCCAAGCGCGAAACGTCGCATTGCGGGACTCCTTCATGTCAGTGCCCTACCAGGGGCATGCCGGGCGTACGCCGATAATCCGGCTCCAAACCGCGAAGCGCCCGACCGCCTGCGCAGAATCCAACGCCTGCCGCACGGCGCGGCAAGCGAACCCACGTGTTCCAAAACCCCATCGTACCGTCGCCCGCTCAGGGGCGCACCCGGCGCGGATATCAATCACTCGCGGAACTTCAGGAAGGTGACGAATTCCCGCGCCCTGTCCGCGCTCTTGGTCACGTTGCTGAATCCGATGACCGCATCGGAGGGGAGCCCGTCGATGCCGGTCCAGGTGGCGGATTTGGATAGGTCGAGCCCGTACGCCTCGGCCGCATCGTCGGTCGGATCGCCGTTCTTGTCCACGAACGCGCCGGCGGCGCCCAGCTTGGACAACGCCTCGCCGTGCTCGACCTGGTTCACCGAAGTTACGTAGTCACGACCGACCAGCGTGGCGAAAGTCGTCTTGTCCGCAACGATCATGTTGATCTGGCCGGCGGTGACCATGGCCATCATCTTCGCCGAGTCGTCCGAATAGGACCCTTCCGCGCTGATGATCAGATCCCCGGCGACGTCGACCAGGCGGTCGTCGCCGATGTTGCGGTCCTTGACGAATCGCTGCTTGAGCATGTCCAGCTGCTGCGAGTACCCGTTCATGTTGACGCCGACCACGCTCAGCTCCGGGTCAGGCGCCTTGAACACGATCGTGCACACCAGCGAGACGGCCACCGCCACGGCGACGATCACGGCGATGGTGCCGATCAGAAAATGCTGCACGAAGAAGGGCCACTTGTCGCGCGCGGGCAGTTCCCGGAACGTCGTCCACTTGGATTGCCGCGCGTACTGGTTGTGGCTGGCCAGCGTCGCGATGGCGTCCTTCTGCTCGTCGGTGAAGGCGTATTCCTTGCCTTCGCCTGACTCATTGCGGTCATCTGCCATATGCGCATCTCCTCATGACGCCGTCAGCGTGGTGCCGGCCAACGCCTGGCCGGGCTCGATCGGGCATAATCGATCAATGTAGACGAAGTATACTCACCGTGTCTTTGGGTATTCCGAACACAGCGAGCCGCACAAAACAACGTAACGACCCAATTACCTACAGCTACCTACAGCGCAGAGGGATTGGTCGCCTCAACCGACAGGCCCGTCAGAACCCCGGAGCCTTGGCGCACGGCAGGTCACACGGTGTTGTACAGCCGCTTGGGAAAGGCATCGCGGTATTGCCCCGGGGTGAGACCCGTGCGCCGTTTGAAGACGCGCATGAAATACTTCGGGTCGTCGTAGCCGGATTCGCGGGCCACATCCGCCACCGGCGTCGTGGTGGTGCTCAGCAGTTCGCGCGCATGGTCGATGCGGTATTCGGTGACCTGCTCGACGATGCCGATGCCGAACACCCGCTTGTACATCGCGGTCAGATAGCTCGGCGAATAGTGAAAGCGCTCGGCCACGCCGGCCACGGTGATGTCGTCGAAGGCCTTGGCCATCAGCCACGCGCGGATGGCCAGCATGGGGCCAAGCCCCGATTCCCCGCCCTCAAGGACCAGACGCCCGTCGGCGTGGAATCCGGCGATGCCCGCGCCACCGCCCGGCCCACCGCCGGAACCGCCCCGCAACGCGCCCGCGGCATACGCCTCGGCCCGCGCCTGCGCGCTGACCTCCAGCAGCACGCTGGTGGCGAAGTAGTCGCAGTACGCATTCGCATGCGGGCCGAACCGGGCGTACAGGTCGATCAGCTGGCCGCACAGCACGGAAAGCCGGCCGGGATCGTCGGCCTTGCACCAGTGCGGCAGGACCAGGCAATGATCGTCCTGGGGGATGTCACCGTCATCCACGGTCCTTGTCGGAGGCAGCAGCACATGCATCCAGTAGAACTCGAGGTCCTCGGTGATGATGCGCGTGCCCGCATGCTCCACGACCGGCGGCACCAGCGCGATCTCGTCATCGGCGATATCCAGCTCGCGGTCGCCGATGCGGATCGGCAGAATGCCGCGGCGCACGAACATCAACTCGAAGGAATCCATGGTGCGCCGCATATGGCGCCATCCCGGACCGGACACGAACTGCCCGATCGAGATGAAACTCACCGGCCCGTCCAGTCGGCATATCGTAGCGGTCATATCCACAAGGGTAATACGCCGTGGCGGCCCGAATTTCGCATGCTCGTACGCCTGCCGGTGCCCCAGGTGCGAGTTGTCGGTGCAAGGCCGCCGAGAGGCGACCGGAAAATGGCCGTTCCGAGGCCCCCAAAGCGGAGAAAAACCGCTTTCACTACTGACCCATGCACCGACAACTCGAGGCTACGCAACAATACGGCGCTACGCGCGTAGCCACACGGTCATCTCGTTCTCGCCGCGGTTGGCCCAGGCGAAGTACGGGATCAGCGTGGCGGTGACGGGCTCGCGGTCGGCCGGTGCGTACTCGCGGTACAGCGGGGAGACCACCGGCTCGTCCACGGTGTCGGCGGCGGGCTCGCGCCATGCGGGCACCTCCAGCTTGACCATGGGCCGCGTCACCTTGTCGACCTCGCCGAGGCCCTTCTCGTCCAGCCCCTTGGCTCCGGCGTGGAAGTCGAAGGGCACCACCTTGACGGCCTTCGGGTCGGCCGCGACCGCGGCGACGTCAGCGTGCAGCAGGTGCAGGTTCCCGCCGTTGTCGTGGCCTTCGGCGCAGAAGGTGATCGGGCCGCGCAGGAACGCCACCTTGTCGGTGTCCTCGCGCACCAGCGGGTTGGCCGCCACCATGCGCACCGGCATCGGGAACGCGAAGCGCACGGTGTCGCCGTCGTTCCATTCGCCGGTGAAGTAGACGTAGCCGTCCTTCACCGTGCGCGAGATGCGGGCGTCCTGGCCCTCTCCCGACGCGGAGATGACGTCGGCCGCGCCTTCGCCGCCGGCCCATGCGGGCAGGCGGAACGCCAGCGTCGCCGTGACCGGCTTGGCGACGTGCACGCTCGCCACGCCATCGCCCTGCCACGGCAGGTTCGCCTGCACGTCCAGCGTCAGGTCGGCGCCGTTCAGCGTGGTGCTCGCCTCGCCGCCCATGTACAGGTGGGTGAACAGCGTGGAGCCGTCATCGGCCACCGTGTAGGCGTATTCCTGGATCGACTCGACCAGGCGGGCGATGTTCGGCGGGCAGCAGGCGCAGCCGAACCACTTGCGGCGCACCGGCTTGACGTGGAACAGGCGGCTGTCCTTGTGGCAGGCGTACGGGTTGACCTCCAGCGGGTTCACGTAGAAGAAGCTCTTGCCGTCGAGCGCCATGCCGGCCAGCGCGGTGTTGTACAGCGCCAGTTCCATCACGTCGGCGTACTCCGCCTTGGGCCGCAGCTCCAGCATGCGGCGGGCGAAGAACGCCAGCGAGATCGCCGCGCAGGTCTCGGAATACGCGCTGTCGTTCGGCAGATCGTAGTTGTACGAGAACGCCTCGCCGTCCGTGGTGCCGCCGATGCCGCCGGTGATGTACAGCTTCTTGTCGACGATGTTGCGCCACAGGCGGTCGGCCGCCTCGGTCAGGTCCTTGTCGCCGGTCAGGCGGGCCACATCGACCAGCCCGGAATAGAAGTAGCCCGCGCGCACCGCGTGGCCGAGCGCCTCATCCTGCTCGGTCACCGGCTTGTCGGCCTGATAGTACGCGTAATCCTCCGCCTTGGTCTTCTGGGGGGCGGTGCCGTCCAGTTCGGCCCTGCGGCGGTCCTCCTCCTGGAAGTACAGCGGCCGCTGGCCGCGCTGGCGCACGAAGTACGCGGCCAGGTCGGCGTACCGCTGCTCGCCGGTCACCTCGGCCAGGCGCACCAGCGCCATCTCCGCGATCTCGTGCCCCGGGTACCCGTGCAGCTTGCCCTCCTCGGTGCCGAAGCGGGAGGCCACGTAGTCGGCGAAGCGGCAGGCCGCCTTGAGCAGCTTGTCCTTGCCGGTGCCCTGGTAGTAGGCCACCGCGCCCTCGGTCAGATGGCCGAAGCAGTACAGCTCGTGGTGGTCCTTGAGGTTGGTGAAGTGGCGGTCCATGCCGTTGAGGATGTAGTAGGTGTCGAGATAGCCGTTGTCGAGCTGGGCCGCGCAGACGACGTCGATCGCCGCGTCGGCGGTCGCCTCGAGCTGGGCGTCCGGGTGGTGCGCAAGGCTGTAGCCCACCGCCTCGACCCACTTCGAGAAGTCGGTGTCCTGGAACACGAAGCCGTAGAACTTGTCGGGATCGGGATGCGCCGGGTCCTCCGGCTTGGCCTCGAAGCCGCGGTACGTGTAGGTCGGCGGCACGAAGGTCTTGCCCTCGGCCTCCTTGCGGGCGTTCTGCGCGGCCGCCGCCTTGAAGTTGTGCATGCAGTAGCTGGGCGCGGCGCCCGGCACCTTGTCGTTCAGCGCGTTCCACTGGTACGGGATCACCGCCGTGCGCACGAGCTCCTGCTCGGCGTGCCAGAACGGATCGGTGACGGTGACGCTCCTGAGATCCAAGGGCGTGCTGTGCTGCGTGGTCATGGACATCTCCTTTGACTTGATGATGACTCGTTGCTGACTTCATTCCCCATCAGACGGGTTTCACCACATAGGCTACGAGCTTTGGCTGGAGGCCCGGGTGGACAAATCGTTGACCGAGTGGAAGTCTCGAGCCGACCACGCAGAAGAAGACCCGTGCCGGACCGGTTCCCCACACCGAGGGAGGAGCCGGCCCGGACCGACGCGCCGCCTAGTCGACGCGGTCGACGAGATATATGCGCGAGGCGAAGTCGGGGCCGAGATCCGAGTCGTCGATGCCGATGCGCATGAATTCGCCGCCGGACCGGGTCGCCTCGAAGCGCCCGTCGGTGGACGCGGCATGGTAGCGCGCCTCGGCGTCCAGCCCGCGCAGATACAGGCGCGACTTGCCGCGGTTCGGCTGGCCGAGGATCACGTAGTCGCCCACGATCGCGTGCGCCCGGTCGGCGGACACGCTCATCCACGCGGCGCGCCGGTGGCCGTACGGGGCGATCAGACGGTACAGATCGCCGTTGTGCAGCAGCGGCGCGTGCTCCTTGAAGAACGCGACCTGCCCGGCGATCGCCTCCAATTCGGCGTCCGGCAGGCTCGTCAGATCCATCTCGTAGCCGAAGGTGCCGAACATGGCGACCGCCGCGCGCATGTCCAGCGATGTGGAGCGCCCGGTCTGGTGGTTCGGTGTGATCGACACATGGGCGCCCATCGCGGACACGGGGAAGAAGTAGCTGGTGCCGTACTGGATCGAAAGCCGTTCGATCGCGTCGGTGTCGTCGCTGGTCCAGATCTGCGGCGAGTATGCGAGCACGCCCAGATCGAAGCGCGATCCGCCCGAGGCGCAGCCTTCGATGATCAGATCCGGGAACGCGGCGAACAGGCGCTCGTACAGCGCGTACACGCCCAGCATGTAGCGGTGCATGACCTCGCCCTGCCGTTCGGCGCCGCGCGTGGCGTCGAAGGCCTCGGTGATGAAGCGATTCATATCCCACTTGATGTACGCCACGTTCGCGCCGGACAGGATGGCGTGCATCTGCCCGAAGATGCCGTCGACCACGGCCGGATTCGCGAAGTTGAGCACGTACTGGTTGCGGTAGACGCTCTGCCCCCGCCCAGGTGTGGACAGCACCCAATCCGGGTGCGCCCGGTACAGGTCGGAGTCCTTGTTGACCATCTCCGGTTCGAACCACAGACCGAAGTCCATGCCGAGATCGTTGATCTTGCGTGCGATGCCGGCGATGCCTTCGGGCAGGCGGTCCGGATTCGCCGTCCAATCGCCCAGGCCGGCGTTGTCGGACGTGCGCGCGCCGAACCAGCCATCATCGAGCACGAACAGCTCGATGCCGACCCGCTTGGCCAGCCGGGCGAGGTCGAGCAGCTTGTCCTCGGTGAAGTCGAAGTAGGTGGCCTCCCAGTTGTTGATGAGGATCGGCCGTTCGCGCCGCGCCCACTGCGGGCGCTGCAGGTGGTCGAGCACCGCGCGATGGAAGGACTGGCTCAGCGTGTTCAGGCCGCGGTCCGTGTAGCCGAGCAGCGCCTCGGGCGTCTGGAAGGACTCCCCCGGCTCGAGTCTCCACGCGAATCCGAGCGGGTTGATGCCCAGCTGCAGTCGGGTCGCACCGTAGGTGTCGACCTCGGCGTGCAGGTCGAAATTGCCGGAGTACACGAACGCCAATCCGAAGGCCTCGCCCTCGTCCTCGGTTGTTGCCGGGCGGGCGAAGATCGCGTTCGGGCTGAAATACGGACCGCTGGCGCCGCGCAGCGACTCGATCTGCTGGATGCCGGGGTGCAGCGGCTGCGTGCGCGGGGTGCGTTCGCGCGCCCACGCGCCGGTGAATTCGGTCATCGTGTAGTCGGCGTCCGGCAGGTCGAGATTGAAGCTGGCCGCGCGTTCCAGCGTCAGCTGCTCCATACCGCGGTTCTCGATCAGCGCGCTGCGGGCGATGACGGGATCGTCGCGGAAGATGGTGTAGCGCAGGGTCACGGCCAGCCCGATCAGCTCGTCGCACAGCACGATGTCGAGCGTGGTCGCGACAGACCCGTCGCCGGCGAAGGTGGCCGGCAGCCCGGCCAGCGCCGGCTTGCCAGGACTGACCGAGTAGCCCACGTATTGCAGATCAGTCAGGCGCGAGCCATTGGGCTGCGCGACTTCGATGGCCGGGTGGCGGTAGTCGCCACGGCCGAATTCCGGATACTCAAGACGCTGCTGCTCGACGAACCGTTCGGTGCGCTCGTCGACGGTGGCGGACTGCACGCGGAACCGATCGTCGTGCAGATAGCCGAAATCGGCCGAATCGGGAACGGCCGCGCCCGTATACAAGTTGACGAGCTTGCCCGCCGCCACGCCCAGGATCATGCTGATCCTGCCGTTGCTCAGATGGAACTGGCGAAGCTCGTCGTTGACGCGGACAAGCGACCGCTGCATATGATCATCCATGATCAAAACTCCTTGCGATGGACCGGCGCGCCAGCCACCCCCTGGCCGACACGATATGACCGATCGTACGCGACAGGTCCAACCCACGCGCGATCGACCATGAAACGCCAATCCCCAGTAGGCGACACGCCAGCGCCGCCCATCGCAAGCCCGTTTCCGATGTCTGGCTCCCCTCGCGGAGGGGAGCCAGGCGCATGTGGTGTCAGACGTTCGCGGCGCCCGTGGCGACGCGGATCATCGCGTACTGCGACTCGTAGAGGCGGTAGTACGCACCCTTGGCGGCGAGCAGCTGCGCGTGCGAGCCGTGCTCGACGATCTGGCCGTGATCGATGTAGAAGATCTCGTCCGCGTTCTCGATCGTCGACAGGCGGTGCGCGATGATGAAGCTCGTGCGCCCCTTGAGCAGATGCTGCAGGCCGGCCTGCAGCGCCTCCTCGGTGCGCGTGTCGATGTTGCTCGTCGCCTCGTCCAGGATCAGGATGCGCGGGTCGGCGAGCAGCACGCGCGCGAAGGCGATGAGCTGGCGCTGCCCGGCCGACAGGGTCGATCCGCGCTCCTCCACCACCGTGTCGTACCCGTCGGGCAGCTCCATGATGAACTCGTGCGCGTGCACGGCCTTCGCCGCGGCCTCGATTTCCTCGTCGGTGGCGTCGAGCTTGCCGTAGCGGATGTTCTCGCGCACGTTGCCGGAGAAGATGAAGGTGTCCTGCAGCATCACGCCCATCTGCCGGCGCAGCGACTCGAGCGTCACGTCGCGCACGTCGTAGCCGTCGATCGTCACCGAGCCCTCGGACACGTCGTAGAAGCGCGACAGCAGGTTGATGATCGTCGTCTTGCCGGCGCCCGTCGATCCCACGAGCGCGATCTTCTGGCCCGGCTTGGCGAACATCGACATGTCGTGCAGGATCGTCTTGCCCGGCACGTAGCCGAAGCTCACGTCCCTGAGCCGGATGTCGCCGCGCATCGGCACGATGACGGACGGTTCCGCGGCGCCGGCCTCCCGGCTCCCGGGCTTCCACCCCCACCGGTCCGTGCGCCGGTCGGATTCGACCAGGTTCCCCTCGCCGTCGCGGCGCACGCTGACCAGCGTGACCGTGCCGTCGTCGGATTCGACCCTGCGGTCGAGCAGCTTGAAGATGCGGTCCGCTCCGGCCAGGCCCATGACGATCGCGTTGAGCTGCTGGCTGACCTGGCTGATCGGCATCGTGAAGCTCTTCACGAAGGTCAGGAAGCTGACGAGCGCGCCGAGCGTGAGCCCCGTGGCGCCGCTGACGGCCAGCGCGCCGCCGACCAGCGCGCACAGCACGTACGCCACGTAGCCGAGCTGGTTGTTGATCGGCCCGAGGAACCCGGAGAACTTGTTCGCGTTGTTCGAGGCCTCGTACAGCCGGTCGTTGAGCGCGCGGAAGTCCCGTTTGGCGGCCTGCTCGTGCGTGAACACCTTGACGACCTTCTGCCCGCTCATCATCTCCTCGACATAGCCGTTGAGCGCGCCGACCGACTTCTGCTGGCGCGAGAAGAACGTGCCGGACTTGCCGGTGAGGACCTTCGTGGTCCACACCATGACGCCCGAGACGACGAGCACCACCACGGTCAGCGGCACGCTCAGGTAGATCATGCTCACCAGCACCATCGCGATCGAGATCACCGAGTTGATGATCTGCGGCACCGACTGCGAGACCATCTGGCGCAGCGTGTCGATGTCGTTGGTGTACAGGCTCATCACGTCGCCGCGCGAATTGGTGTCGAAATAGCCGAGCGGCAGCCGCTGCATATGCGAGAACATGCGGTTCCTGAGCTTCATCATGAAACCCTGCGTGACGAAGGCCTTCATCACCGCGCTGACCGCCGAGGCGGCGATGCCCGCCGCGTACAGGGCCGCCATGGCGCCGATCGCGCCGAGCAGGGGCGCGAAATCGTGGTCGCCGGTGGTGACCATGGGCATGATGTAGTCGTCGATGAGCGTCTGGAAGAACAGGTTGCCGCGCACCGACGCGAAGATCGTCACGACGATCATCGCGATCACGACGCAGTACTGCCATCCGTACAGGGACAGCACGAAGCGCATCAGCCGCATGAAGGTGCGGAACGGATGGTCGAGCTCGCGCCCCTGCTTGGCTCCCGCGGCCATGCGGCCGGCATTGCGTGGTCCGGGCATCAGCGCACCTCCCCTTCCTCGGTCCTCTCCTGCGCGGCGGGCGCTTCGCCGTCCACGCAGCCGTCGCGTTCTCAATCCCCGCCGTCCGGCGCGAGCCGGTCGAAGCCGTCCTCGTCGAAGTCGCCGCCGCCGCGGGTCTGCAGCTCGTGGATGCTGCGGTAGATCTCGTTGGAGGCCAGCAGCTCGGCGTGCGTGCCGACGCCGTTGATCCGGCCGCCGTCGAGCACGACGATCATGTCGGCATCCTCGACGCTCGAGAGGCGCTGCGCGATGATGATCTTCGTCACGCCGGGCATCCGGCTGGCGAACGCGCGCCTGATCCGCGCGTCGGTGCCCGTGTCGACGGCCGACGTGGAATCGTCGAGGATCAGCACCTTCGGGTTCTTGAGCAGCGCGCGGGCGATGCACAGCCGCTGCTTCTGGCCGCCGGAGAAGTTCTGCCCTCCCTGCTCGACGACCGACTCGTAGCCGTCCGGCAGCCGGTCGATGAACTCGTCGGCACAGGCGATGCGGCACGCGCGACGGCAGTCCTCGACGGTGGCGCCGGGGTCGCCCCAGCGCAGATTGCTCAGGATCGTGCCGGAAAACAGCACGTTGTTCTGCAGCACGACGGCCACGTTGTCGCGCAGCGCGCCGCGGTCGTAGTCGCGCACGTCGACGCCGCCGACTTTAAGAGAGCCGCCGGTGACGTCGTACAGGCGCGGGATGAGGTTGACGAGCGTGGTCTTCGACGACCCGGTGCCGCCGATCACGCCGACCACCGCACCGGACGGGATCGTCAGGTCGATGTCGTCGAGCACGTTCTCCGGGCCGCGCGAACCCAGCCGCCGCGTCGCCTCGGCGCGACGCCTCGCGGCCGGATCGTGCTCGGACAGGACGACGGCAGGATAGGCGAAGTCGACATGGCTGAATTCGATCGAGCCGTCGGCCACCTCGGTGACCGGATGGGCGGCGACGGGCATGTCGTCGCGCTCGACCAGCACCTCGACGATGCGCCGCGCGCTCGCCGACGACATGGTGATCATCACGACGGTCATCGACAGCATGACCAGGCTCATGAGGATGTTCATGCAGTACATGAGCAGGCTGGTCAGATCGCCGGTGGTGAGCCGGTCCTGCACGATCAGGTGCGAGCCGACCCAGCTGATGAGCAGCAGGCACCCCCACACGGTGGTCTGGATGATCGGGTCGACGGCCGCGAGCACCAGCTCGGCCTTGAGGAAGATGTCGTAGATGCGCTTCGACGTGGCCTTGAACACGCTGGTCTGCATGTCCTCGCGGGCGAACGACTTGACCGCGCGTATCGCGGTCACGTTCTCCTCGACCGACTCGTTCATCGCGTCGTATTCGGGGAACGCGCGGCGGAAGTACCTTGCCGCGATCGACATGAGCACGCCGAGCACCACGCCCAGCACCACGACCGCGCCGAGATAGATCAGCGCCATCGCGCCGGAGACGACGAACGCCATGCACATGGCGATGATCAGGCTCGAGAACGCGCGCGGCACCATCCTCAGGATCATCATGTACGCGTTCTGGATGTTCATCACGTCGGTGGTGAGCCTGGTGACCAGGCTCGGCGTGGAGAACCGGTCGATGTTCGAGAACGAGAAGGTCTGGATGTTGTCGTACTGGTCCTGGCGCAGGTTCCTGGCGAGGCCAGCGGAGGCGCGCGAGCCGAACACCGATCCCATGCACCCGACGAACAGGCCGACGAGCGCCACGCACACCATGATGCCGGCGGTGCGCGCGATCACCCCCATATCGCCCTTTTCGACGCCTTGGTCGATCAGCACCGCCATCAGCAGCGGGATGATCATCTCGCACACCACCTCGGCGATCATCCATGCCTTTTTCGTGGGACATGACCGCAGATGCGCAAGAACCCGTACCGCATGCAAGCGTAGCGCCAGCACCGCGTTCCCAAGTGCGGACCTTAATATGATGGTCGTTTACGACCTCGATATAGTTTACATTTGTATTGGATGGGAATGCATCGTGTTTCTCTAGAATTGGACCTTGTGTTGTAACCGGTGCTTTAGTGATGTCGTCCACAAAAACTTCTGTGTGAGGTACACCGAGAAGAACGGAACTTACTGTTACTGTTTCGCCATTTACATCGAGGTCCACATCGATGACCTTATCCATGGTTACATTCATAGGAATGTCTTTGCTGTTAAAGAAAGGTTTGCCCATATCTACAGTCACTAGTGTAACAATGCCATTTTCAATGGTTAACGTTGGTTTCATAACGCCTGCTAATGTTTCGATGGTGAAAGTATCTTTTGTAATTTCACCATGTTCATAGGCATATTTTGCAAAGCAACGAATGCCATTACCACACATTTCTGCTTCGCTGCCGTCTGAGTTGATTATGCGCATTCGTACATCGCATGTATTAGATGGTACAACGATTACAAGACCATCGGCGCCGATACCTGTACGACGGTTGCAGAGGCGGATGGCGAGATCTGTATAATCTTTATTGGCCCCTTGTGAGTCAGAAAAGAGGATAAAATCGTTGCCGAGGCCATGCATTTTTGTTAATTTCATACATACTCCTATTCGATGTCACACTAGATAAATGCGACTATTCCTTACAATAGAGTAGACTTTCACTATGATACTCGTGAAAGTCTACGGTTAACTATATATAATATAACATTATATCACAGAATAGGGTCTCTCTTTATTGTTCAATGTAAAAATGTTAAAATATAATGTAATGTAGTTTATAAGTATAGAAAGAGGAGCACATATGCGAATTCAAGGGATTTCTGGATCTCGAGGCGTTGCTGTTGGCAATGTGTACAAATATATACAAGAAGAAATCGTGATACCTGATTATGAGGTAGCCGATGACCAAGTAGAGGCTGAAATTGGTAAGTTTGCTAGCGCTATGGCCGCTACCCTTAAACAATTAGATACGATTCGTCAAAAAGCATTGGTTGATATGGGGGCTGATGAGGCTGCTATTTTTGAAGCTCATATGCAAATCGCACAAGATCCATCCTTGTCTGATGGCATCAAGTCTCTTGTAGAAAATTCTAAGATGAACGTCGTAGCTGCTACGGCGCAAACGATAGAAACCTTTGCAGCTATTTTCATCGGTATGGACGACCCATATATGCGTGAACGTGGTGCGGATATTAAAGATATTGGCGATCGTTTGATGCGTAACATGCTTGGCATGAACCCTCGTGGTTTATCTCATATTTCCGGTGAGGTTATTATC
>OKQJ01000092.1_pt1 | contig 50807 bp, 51 predicted proteins | sample 1614171 | NCBI WGS metagenome assembly OKQJ01 (sample SAMN04436911, study PRJEB24849) | human gut metagenome | biome: human gut; feature: NICU; material: stool | host: Homo sapiens | place: USA: Saint Louis, MO | collected 2012-05-30 | reverse complement strand
AATGCTTAAAACGAGGTAAACATGGAACTTAAGAATAAAAATATTTTTGTAACAGGTTCAACACGTGGTATTGGATTAGCTGTGGCGCACAAATTTGCGAGTCTAGGTGCAAATATTGTCTTGAATGGACGTTCAGAAATTTCTGAGGACTTACTTGCGCAATTCGTAGACTATGGTGTAACTGTTGTTGGTATCTCAGGTGATATTTCTAATGGTGAGGATGCTAAACGTATGGTAGCAGAAGCCATTGAAAAACTTGGAAGTGTTGATGTACTAGTTAATAATGCTGGTATCACCAACGATAAGTTGATGTTGAAGATGACTGAAGAAGATTTTGAACGCGTCTTGAAAATCAACTTGACTGGTGCTTTCAATATGACACAAGCTGTCTTGAAACCAATGTCTAAGGCGCGTCAAGGTGCCATCATCAATATGTCATCTGTTGTAGGCCTCATGGGGAATATTGGTCAAGCTAACTATGCAGCTTCAAAAGCTGGTTTGATTGGCTTCACTAAATCAGTAGCGCGTGAAGTTGCAGCCCGTGGTGTCCGTGTCAATGCTATCGCTCCTGGTTTCATTGAATCAGATATGACTGACGCTATTCCAGAGAAAATGAAAGATGCTATGATTGCTCAAGTACCAATGAAACGTATTGGTCAAGCAGAAGAAGTAGCTGAAGTTGCAGCATTCTTGGCTAGTCAAGAGTATCTTACAGGTCAAACCATCGCAATTGATGGTGGTATGACCATGCAATAATTGATTTTCAATATCAAAAAATCATTTACTAGAATATCCATCCGACAAAAGGAGAATATATATGTCTACAAATCGTGTTGTTGTTACAGGTTACGGTGTAACCTCGCCAATCGGTAATACACCAGAAGAATTTTGGAACAGTCTTCATGACGGTAAGATTGGTATTAAGCCAATCACTAAGTTTGATGCTTCTGAAATCCCAGTCTTTAACGCTGGTGAAATCCAAGATTTCCCGTTCGATAAGTACTTTGTGAAAAAAGATACTAACCGTATGGACACTTACTCACTTTATGCGATCTATGCTGCTATGGAAGCTCTTGAAAATTCAGGACTTAATATGGAAGAAGAAGATCGTGATCGTGTTGGTGTTATCGTGTCATCTGGTATCGGTGGTCTACAAGAACTTGAAGATCAAATCATCCGTATGCACGAACGTGGTATGAAACGTATCAAACCAATGTTTATCCCTAAAGCACTCTCAAACATGGGTGCTGGTAACATTGCTCTTAAAATTGGTGCTCAAGGGGTATGTAAATCGGTGACGACTGCTTGTGCCTCTGCCAATGATGCAATCGGTGAGGCCTTCCGTGAAATTAAATTCGGTTTGCATGATGTTGTCTTGGCTGGTGGTGCTGAAGCTTCAATCACTAAGATTGGAATCGGTGGTTTCAATGCTCTTACAGCACTTTCAACAACAGAGGATCCAGAACGTTCATCAATTCCATTTGATAAAGACCGTAATGGTTTTGTTATGGGTGAAGGTGCAGGGATTCTCGTTATCGAAAGCTTGGAACATGCTCAAAAACGTGGTGCTAACATCTTGGCTGAGATTGTTGGTTACGGATCAAACTGTGATGCCTACCACATGACAACACCAACTCCAGACGGTTCAGGTGCTGCTAAAGCAATTAAATTGGCTATCAATGAAGCTGGTATCAAACCTGAAGATGTCGATTATGTTAATGCTCACGGGACATCAACACCTGCCAATGAAAAAGGAGAAAGTGGTGCCATTGTTTCTGTACTTGGTAAGGATGTTCCAGTTTCATCTACTAAATCATTTACAGGTCACTTGCTAGGTGCTGCTGGTGCGGTTGAGGCTATTGCAACAATCGAAGCTATTCGTCATAGCTATGTACCGAAAACTGCAGGTACAAAAGAATTGTCTGACTACATTGAAGCTAATGTTGTTTACGGTGAAGGTAAAGAAGCTGATATTGAGTATGCAATCTCAAATACCTTTGGTTTTGGTGGACACAACGCTGTTCTTGCCTTTAAACGTTGGGAGGGCTAATTTATGAATATTTCTGAAATTAAAGATTTGTTGGCTCAATTTGATGCCTCAACTTTGCGTGAATTTTCATACAAAAACAATGGAGAAGAGTTGAACTTGAGTAAAAATCAAACAAGTTCAGTAACTGCTGCCCCAGTAGCTCCTCAGGCTCCGGTTGCTCCAGTAGCAGCACCTGCTGCTGTTGAAACTGCAGCAACACCAGTTGAAGAAGCTTCTGCATCAGCTCAAGCTGCTGAAGGAGAAGTTATTGAAAGTCCACTTGTCGGTGTGGCTTACTTGTCTCCATCACCTGAAAAACCAGCCTTTGTTTCTGTTGGCGACACTGTTAAGAAAGGCCAAACACTTCTTATCGTTGAAGCAATGAAGGTTATGAATGAAGTGCCAGCACCTAAGGATGGTGTTATTACTGAAATCTTGGTAGCGAATGAAGAAGTCGTTGACTACGGAAAAGGATTGGTACGCATCAAATGACAATTGATATTAATGCTATTCGTGAGGCTTTGCCACACCGTTACCCAATGCTTTTGGTAGACCGTGTTTTAGAAGTTTCAGAAGATGAAATTACAGCTATTAAAAATGTAACTATCAATGAACCTTTCTTCAATGGACATTTTCCTCAATACCCAGTTATGCCAGGTGTTCTCATCATGGAAGCTCTTGCGCAAACTGCTGGTGTTCTTGAATTGTCAAAACCTGAAAATAAAGGCAAGTTAGTTTTTTACGCAGGTATGGATAAGGTTAAATTTAAAAAACAAGTGGTTCCTGGTGACCAACTTGTTATGACAGCTAAGTTTGTTAAACGTCGTGGAACAATTGCTGTTGTTGAAGCTAAGGCTGAAGTCGATGGGAGACTTGCTGCATCAGGTACTTTGACTTTTGCTATTGGAAGCTAATGTTTTGTGAAAATCCTTCTGGCGACAGTCGGAAAGGATTTTTCTTTAGACATTGGTCTATCACATAGAAAGGAAATCAACACAGACTATCGAAAAATGTCTGATGTTATCTTGTTTTATGTTTAAAAAATTATTGATTGCCAATCGTGGTGAAATTGCAGTGCGTATTATCCGTGCAGCGCGTGAATTGGGTATTCAAACGGTTGCTATTTATTCTGAAGCGGATAAGGATTCTCTCCATACTATGCTTGCTGATGAAGCTATTTGTATCGGGCCTGCAAAATCAACGGATTCTTATTTGAATATGAATCGTGTCCTATCAGCTGCTATTGTGACGGAGGCTCAAGCTATTCACCCAGGGTTTGGTTTCTTGAGTGAAAACTCTAAATTTGCCACTCTCTGTGAAGAAATGAACATCAAGTTTATTGGTCCTTCAGGCAAAGTCATGGACAAGATGGGTGACAAAATCAATGCCCGTGCTGAAATGATTAAGGCTAATGTCCCTGTAATTCCTGGTTCAGATGGTGAAGTCTTTACAGCTGAGGATGCTTTAGAGGTTGCCAACCATCTTGGTTACCCAGTAATGCTTAAGGCTTCTGCTGGTGGTGGCGGTAAGGGGATCCGTAAGGTTAACACTGAAGAAGAGTTAGCTCCAGCTTTCGAATCTGCGTCACAAGAAGCTAAAGCAGCCTTTGGTAATGGGGCGATGTATATTGAAAAAGTTATTTACCCAGCTCGTCATATCGAGGTTCAAATTTTGGGAGATAGCTATGGTAACATTGTTCACCTAGGTGAACGTGATTGCTCTCTCCAACGTAATAACCAAAAGGTCTTGGAAGAATCACCTTCAGTTGCTATTGGTAAGACACTTCGTCATGAAATTGGTTCAGCGGCTGTCCGTGCCGCTAAGGCTGTTAATTATGAAAATGCGGGTACTATCGAGTTTCTCCTTGATGAAAAATCAGGTCAGTTTTACTTTATGGAAATGAATACCCGTGTTCAAGTTGAGCACCCAGTTACTGAATTTGTAAGTGGTGTGGATATTGTTAAAGAACAAATCCGTATTGCCGCAGGTGAAAAACTCTCTGTGACCCAAGATGATATTGAAATCAAGGGACATGCTATTGAGTGTCGTATCAATGCAGAAAATCCTAAGTTCAACTTTGCACCTAGTCCAGGGAAAATTAGCAACCTCTACCTACCTAGTGGTGGCGTTGGTCTCCGTGTAGACAGTGCAGTTTATCCTGGCTATACTATTCCACCTTACTATGATTCAATGATTGCAAAAATCATTGTTCATGGAGAAAATCGATTTGAGGCACTCATGAAGATGCAACGTGCTCTTTACGAGCTTGAAATCGATGGAGTTGTGACAAATGCTGACTTCCAGTTAGATTTGATTTCAGACCGTAACGTTATTGCTGGAGATTATGACACATCATTCTTGATGGAAACTTTCCTACCAGAATATCAGAAGCGTGAGGAATAGAGTTTATGGGATTATTCGATCGAAAAGAAAAGTATATCCGTATCAATCCTAACCGTTCTGTACGTAATGGGGTTGATCACCAGGTGCCAGAAGTACCAGATGAGCTTTTTGCCAAATGTCCTGGCTGTAAGCAAGCTATTTATCAAAAGGACTTGGGACAAGCTAAAATCTGTCCAAACTGTTCTTATACCTTCCGCATTTCGGCAAAAGAACGTCTTGATTTAACGGTTGATGAGGGATCTTTCCAAGAACTGTTTACAGGTATTAAAACTGAAAATCCATTGAATTTCCCAGGTTATATGGAGAAACTAGTAGCGACCAAGGAAAAAACTGGTCTTGATGAAGCTGTTGTGACTGGTGTTGCAACTATCAAGGGGCAAAAAACAGCCTTGGCCATTATGGATTCTAACTTTATCATGGCTTCAATGGGAACTGTTGTTGGTGAAAAAATCACAAAACTCTTTGAGTATGCGATTTCTGAAAAACTTCCAGTTGTTATTTTTACAGCTTCTGGTGGTGCCCGTATGCAAGAGGGAATCATGAGTTTGATGCAAATGGCTAAGATATCAGCAGCAGTAAAACGTCATTCGAACGCTGGATTGTTGTACTTGACTGTCTTGACAGATCCAACCACTGGTGGGGTTACAGCAAGTTTTGCCATGGAAGGCGATATCATCTTGGCTGAGCCACAAACTTTGATTGGCTTTGCAGGTCGTCGTGTCATTGAAAATACAGTTCGTGAAACTTTGCCAGATGATTTCCAAAAGGCTGAGTTCCTTCAAGAACATGGTTTTGTTGATGCCATTGTCAAACGTACAGAGTTGGCTGATACCATTGCCACACTCTTATCATTCCATGGAGGTGTTCAATGAGTGACGTAGCACGTATTTTAAAAGAAGCACGTGATCAAGGCCGTTTAACGGCTTTGGACTTTGCCAAAGGAATCTTTGATGATTTCATCGAACTTCATGGTGACCGTAATTTCCGTGATGATGGTGCCGTTATCGGTGGTATTGGTCGCTTAAATGGCCAAGTCGTTACAGTAGTTGGTATACAAAAAGGTAAAAACCTACAAGATAATCTCAATCGTAACTTTGGTCAACCTCATCCAGAGGGCTATCGTAAGGCTCTTCGCCTTATGAAACAGGCTGAAAAGTTTGGTCGTCCAGTTGTTACCTTTATCAATACTGCAGGTGCTTATCCTGGTGTCGGGGCAGAGGAACGTGGACAGGGTGAGGCAATTGCGCGTAACCTTATGGAAATGAGCGACCTTAAGGTACCAATTATTGCCATCATCATTGGTGAAGGTGGTTCGGGAGGAGCTCTTGCCTTGGCAGTAGCCGATAAGGTTTGGATGCTTGAAAATACCATCTACTCTATCTTGAGTCCGGAAGGGTTTGCGACTATTCTCTGGAAAGATGGCTCACGTTCGGAAGAGGCAGCAGAGTTGATGAAGATTACATCAGGCGAGTTGCTTAATATGGGAATTGTTGATAAGGTGATCCCAGAACGTGGTTACTTTACTAGTGAAATTATTGAAGCGATTAAGACAGCCATCGTAGATGAATTGGAAGAATTAAGCCAATTATCAAAAGAAGACTTGCTTGAAGCGCGTTATCAACGTTTTAGAAAATATTAAAAACCATTGGGACACTACTCCCAATGGTTTTTTAGACGGTATGACGTTCGAAGGCTTGGTCTGAGATGCCTTGTTCAAGGATAAGTTTAGCCCATTCCTTAGCTGAATGAAGGCTGTGATCCTTATAGTTACCACAAGATTCAATGGTGGTTCCTGGAACATCTTCCCAAGTAATTTCGTTTGCAATAGCTTCAAGACTAGATTTGATAACTTTGGCAATTTCTGTAGGATCTTGTTTACCCCACATAATCATATGGAAACCTGTACGGCAACCAAATGGTGAGCAATCAATAAGTCCATCGATACGTTGACGAATTAGTTTAGCAAGTAGGTGTTCGATAGTATGAAGACCACCTGTATCAATACTATTTTCATTAGGTTGAATCAAACGGATATCGAAGTTTGTGATGATATCTCCTTTAGGTCCAACTTCCTCTGAAATAAGACGGACATAAGGTGCTTTTACAATGGTATGATCAAGTTCAAAACTTTCAACAGTAACGTCTTTTGGCATGGTAATACCTCCCTATTCTAATAGAGTTATCATACCATAAAATCAACTTAAAGTTCTAGTATTTATTTGAGTAATACCACTGTTGTTGATTAGAATAAGCAAACCCCTTGAAAATAAAGGGTTTATAACTGCTAATTCATATTCTAATTTCAATTTGCTTACCTTTTTGCTTACTTTTAGATAGATTTTAGTGCTTGCTCATAAAATGACGTCGCTTTTTTAGCGTTCTCTTTTGATAAGTGACTGTATGTGTCCATAGTCATTGAAAGAGTAGAATGTCCTAGACGGTGTTGTAACTCCTTATAAGGAATACCCGAATTAAGGAGCAAACTAGCATGAGTATGTCGAAAACCGTGGAAACCTATGTTATTGACACCCGCTTTTTTAAAATGCGTTTTAAGTCGTCCCGCTACTGCTTTATAATTTGGATAGGCATTGATGAAATCAGAGAATACCACTGTTTCAGTCCTGCCTAGTTTCCAAGCCTCTTGAGTTTGCTTGCGTTGGTATCTTTTAAGCATGGTTACGGTTTGCTGATCTATGTCTATATCTCGGTAACCAGCTTTCGACTTTGGACTGTTTAACTTCATATCACAGTTTAAAGTCTTTGTTATATGGACAACCGAATTATCAAGGTCAATATCAGACCATGAGAGAGCCAAAGCCTCGTTAATACGACAACCAGTGGCAAGTAAGAACTTATATAGCGTGATGTCATAATAATTTTTATATTTAGAGTTGTCTAAACTATCAAGGTAGGTAAGAAATTGTTTAAGCTCATCATTATTGAAATGCTTAACTTTGGCTTTCTTATCCTTTTGAGTGTTTCGAGGTAAAACAACATTATTGGCTGGGTTAGTTGGAATAACTTGTAAAATCACTCCATACTGTAATATACGTTTGTTAAGGGTGTGAATTTTGCCGTAATGCAGATAAGCGCCAACTTCACCAGTATTTGTACTGTTTGCCAGCTTATTCATCATGGACTGAATGACTGGGGTTGTCAGCTTATTCAGTTTAAACTCACCAAACAACGGTAAAACATGGTTGTTTAAGAGCGATTTTTGTGTGTTTCTTGTATTAACTTTAACTGTATTTTTGTAGTTATCCCACCATGAGGAAGCCAATTCCTCGTATGTTTCTATTACTACTTCTTTGTAACGTGTTGATCCATTAGCTTTAAAATCAAAATGAGCTTGTTGGGCTTTGGTCTTGAGTTCTTTCTTTGTCCTAGCGGTTACTTTGGTTGTAACTTTCTTGCCAGTGATTACATCAACACCAAGATATATATTAGTACGATAGACGGTTGACCCGTCTTTTTTCTTTATCTCGTTAATCTTCATAATGATAAACCTTTCTAAACATCAGCAGGCAAGCTATTATCAAAAAGGTTTTGTATCATGCTAGGGGCTACGAGAACCCTCTTTATTTTCGATTTTAACTAGTCAGACGGTAAATATAATACCAGAGTTGGAGACACGGCGGATAGGGGGGCTAATATGGGCTTGTTTATAGTAAACAGGCCTGTATTTAAAGTTTTTTATCGTCAGTTAGCTGTTTTAAAGTTTTTTCAAAGTCCGAGTTTATCTTTTGAGTTTTGTTGAATAGTTGGTATTCTGCTTTTGCTTTATCTTTCGCAACCTTGGAAGTGATTTTCCCATGACCTTCTAAAATATCGTATTCTTGGAAAGTCAAAAAGCGGTCAATGCTTTGGGCTAGTTGTTGCATTGTCTGAGCTTTTCGCTGTTCTATCTGTCTTTCTAGGTAATCAAAATAGCTAGATATTCCTCTTTCAAGGGAACGGATTTCTGTTTCTGAAAGGTAATTCTTTGCTATTTGGGTATCTGCTTGCAGTATACGACCGTTAGGGGAGTTTTTCCATGTTGTAAGTCCCATGTTGTCTTTTGTATGGTCAGCTTTCGTGTAGATAATTTCCGCAGCAGTTTGGCCAGTGATTGCATAATGAAACTTATTCTGTACATCAGCATAGAATTGCTTAGTCAACGTACTTTGTGGGTCATAGTCGATAGAGATTTCAGCAAAAATATCTGTAATCTGTAACCATATACGGCGTTCACTAGCTCGGATAGAACGCACGCGCTCCAAGAGCTCACGGAAATAGTCTTTTTCCAGCAAGTTTTCGCCTTGTTTCAGACGGTTGTCATCCATGGCGAACCCTTTTATCATGTACTCACGAAGTACCGAAGTAGCCCACTGTCTAAATCTCGTAGCTTTTTGGGAATTGACACGGTAACCAACTGAAATGATGGCGTCAAGATTGTAGAAATCAACTTGGCGGACAACTTCACGACTACCCTCTATTTGAACTGTTTCCATTTTGGAAATAGTTGCTTTTTCTTCTAATTCGCCCTCTTCAAAGATATTTTTTAGGTGTTTACTGATTGCAGGAACACCGACGCCAAAAAGTCTAGCCATTTCTTTCTGACTAGCCCAAATCGTTTCGCCTTTGATAATGACACTAGCTGTTTCGCTATCGTTGTCAGCAGTATAGATTAAGAATTGTAATTCGTTCATGAGAGTCCTTTCTAAAATATTGTGAGGAGTTGACTTTTGTTGACGTCAACAAAATTGATAGGTATAACCTTTACTAGGTCAGCGGACTTGCTAAAGCACGAGGGAAGCACGCGCATTGGTTATAAAATCGCCCCTTTCGGCTCCCCAAAAAGAGTAAAAGGTTGATATTTTGAAAGTACTAAAACAGGTTTTGTCAAGTTCTGGAGTATCAGAATTTGATAAACCTTGAAAAAATATCTTGCAGGAGGTGTTACTTTATTTCAATCAGCTTTTGATAAATTTTTTCAGTTAGGGCCGTTTGCTGGCTAGCTGTTAGATGTCGGGAGGTACGGATAATAGCAGTCCCGTAAACGTAGTGAGAACCTGGATTTAAAATCCCGTTGCCATCAAATGCTGATAAGTATGTGTTCCGCTTTTCAGCTTCTTCTTTGGTCTTATATACTTCCACACTACCGCCACCGTCTGTTCCTTTTCCTACAATATCCGAGCCGTCCACTGCTTCCGTGACTTGACTATCAGAAAAATAGACTGAAGCAGTATAGCCGCCCTGCTTGTTCAAGTTTCCGTTAGGGTCATTAGCTTCTGTTACTGATTGAACGCCTGTAATTGTATCAATTTCTTTTAGCCGTGTTTCTACAAACTCCCTTGATGGGTTGGTGATCTGCTTAAGCTGGGTCACACTCTTTTGATAGTCGGTCATCTTGTCGGCCAGTTCTTTCTGAGTATTTGAGTAGTCTACAGGCTGGGCTAGTTCTTCAACTTGTTTTTCAATATCTGAAGTATCACTTCCCATTTTCGGAACTTTTCGAATCGCTTTTTTTGTATCGGCTAGGGTTGTCTTTAACTCCTCTAAAGTGGCTGCTTCCAATGGTTCAGCATTTTCTTTTACCAGCTTTTCGGCGTCTGACACCAGCTTTTCAATCTCCTTGTTTTCATCGTCGAGCACTCCCGCTGCTTTTTCAAATCTGCTTACGGCTGCGTGATGTGGAGCGTAGGAAAGAAAATAATATCCCGCCCCTGACGATCCAATGGCGAGAGTTGCGACAGTTGCGATGAGAGCTTTTTTCATTGAGTTGTTCTCCTTTAGTGTGTTTTATTAAGTGGTGGCGCGTGGGTTTAGAACAGACCGCTGAGGGTGAATAAATCCAAATTCTTTATCGTTGGTGAAAATGGCAGAACTTCAAAAGTTTCAGATAGTTTTTCTTTTACTTCTTCAACTAATTCATTTTGAAATTGAACAGGCATGTTATCAAAAATACTCGTTTCTGACGGTGAATTGTCGAGAACAATACTATCTAAATATCCATTGTTAAATGGAATACCTGGTTCATATTCTTCTACGTAATTAAATCTATACTCAAGAATTTTTTTTATATTTTTACCTCTAGTAAATTCAATTAATAGAAAAGCAGGTTCTTTAAAGTCTGGTATTGTCTTCCATTTCTCTTTTACTTCCGCTAGAGAATCAAAATTAATAAAACCACACTGTACCTTTACATCATAAGGCCAAAAATCAAAAAATTCTGAAGGGCTAACCTCTAGATAATTACAAATTTTATCAATGGTTTGTAAGCTTATTTTATCTGTATTATTATTTGAAATTTTTGAAATGGTAGAGCGTGCTATACCAGTGTCATTAAATAATTGAGTTGCCGAGATACCTCTATCAATCATCAATTTAGCTAAATTATTACGAAGCATAAGAAAATTCCTCCTTGAAAATATTTTAGCCTATGCGCTAAAATTTTTCAAGTTTTTTTATTATTTTACTTGACACGATAAAAATATAGTGTATAACCATAGATATAATTTTAGCGTTAACGCTTCAATTTTTTCAAAAAATACAAAAAAGGAGGGCTTGGGATATGAAGAATAATTTTCGTGTTCTTTTAGCGAAACAACGAAAAAAGGTTTCAGACGTACACAAGGCAACAAGTATCGCAAAAAGCACTTTGATAGCTTTGTACTACGAGCGTACTAAGCGCCCAGATATTGAAACCTTGCTAAAGATTGCTAACTATCTAGGTGTTTCTATTGATGAACTACTAACACCAGAAGATTAAGAAAGGCAGGCAAGCAATGAAGAGGAACTATACAAGGGTCATCGATGAAATGCGAACCACTCACGGGCTGAACTTGGTAGCTATTGGCCAACGAATAGGCATAGATCCCCGAACAGTTGGAAAGTGGGCGCAGGGCAAACATAAGCCCAACAAGGAAATCAGAAAAAGACTAAACAAGTTATACAGAGAGGTTAAGCAAGACATGACAAAACAGCAAAAAGATTTATGTGATTTTTTTGGGAACTTCTATCCCAAAGGAGAACCACACAACAAAAAGGAAGTTTTGGAAGTTGTAACAACTCAACGATTCGGATCTAAATACTTTGATGTTTATGGAGACATTCAAAATCCGTTATTTGTAGCGGTAGAGGTTGCTGAGATGATTGAAATCCAAAACACCACAGATTTACTAAAACGGGTAGATGATGATGAAAAGCTGACCTATGTAATATCTAGGGCAGGTCAAAAAAGAGAAATGAATATGCTGACAGAGTTCGGAGTCTATGAAGTTTTATCGCAGTCACGCAAACCACTAGCAAAAGAGTTTAAAAAAGTTGTCAAACACATTCTGAAAGAAATCCGACTAAAAGGCTACTACATGGCTGGGGAACTGGTGGAAGAACCACAGAGCACTATAAAAGCCCCTGACACGTTGGCAGAGGCAGAGAGGTATTATATCGATACACTAGCCAAAGCCATTGCAGAGGCTCAGAATATGGACGAGAAGAGCCGTCTGACAAGCAAGCTAACCCGATTCATGCAGGAGGTAGAACCACAATGGAACTAGTCTATATGGACGGTAAAAAAGAGCCTTATACGCTGAGCAGTATTGTGGCAGAATGCACGGGATTGCAACACCACACAATAACCAAGACGATCCGCAAACATCAAGTAAGGTTTGAACAGTTCGGAAAGGTTGGATTTAAAATCCAAGCTATGGAAAGTGGCCAGAATACCAAGGACTATATTTTGAACGAACAACAAGCGACCTTGTTAGTTACATTCTTAAAGAACACCGAGCAAGTGGCCAACTTCAAAACCAACCTAGTCAAAGCATTCTTTGAAATGCGTGAGGAACTTTCTAAGTTTCGTATGCAGAGGGCGCTAGAGAAGCCGAAAAGAAAAACCTTGCATGACAGTATAGAGACATGGGAGGCAAAACCCAAGCACGCGCATAGCACCATGAACAACCTGCTACTAAAAGCAGTAACTGACATGAACGCTAAGCAGTTAGTAAAAAGCCGTGGGGGCTACAATGGCATTGATAGCTTGACAAGTGACGAGCTGGAGCAATACCAAGCACTTGAGGATATGGTAATAGCCATGATTGGCTTGAATATGAGTTATCAGGAAATCAAGGCTATGGCATTCAGAAATAAAAAAAAACACGCCAAAGAAGCGCGTGATTTCAACAAAAAAGGCTTAGCAATAACCACACCGCAGAGCCTTTCACACTAACACTAAAACGAATTTAACAAAGCAGGCAAGCTATTATCAAAGAGGTTTTAGTATCTTAAAAATATACACCATGATTATATCATAATTTTGGTGTCTTGTGTCCCTACTTAGAGCGCCAACTCTTAAAAATGGAATAACATCACAGAAAAAAACATAATCGAGGTAATAACATGACAAAGAGAACTGAAAACAAAAATACAATCACTGTCGCACAAAGTAACAAACTAGGTCGTGAATTGACGAACATCATGACTGGGTTACAAGGCTTACGCAGCCAAGCTAATCTCTTTATGATTGCGAGAAATACTGGAGCAGATAATGGGGTGTTACGATATGAAATGGACAAGTTTTTAGAACATATCTATGACATGGTAGAAATTTATTCTAACGAGCTAGATAGAGTTGCGTTTTACCTACTCGAATGTGACAACCCAGAGGAATTAAGAACATACGAGGCATAGGGAAAAGGAGAGTAACCATGGCCACAGAATTAAATTTATCTGCTACCCAGTTTATTATCCTAGTCATCGTTTTAACGCTTGCCTTAACTGCTTTATGGCTTAAAAAGAGCTATTTTCAGCTCGATATAGAGCCTAAAACTGATACCGTGACAGATAAACACCACGCGCAACGTAGGCACACGCTACGGGGCTTATATTCAATCTCAAGGCAAGTATAACAACTAGAAAGAGGTATGAATGAAAAGAAATAGACTACAAGAGGCAGAAATGGCAGTTTTAGCAGTCCTAAAGAAAGGGTGTGCTAACGCTACGACTGGCGGAGAGATAGCTACTATCACGGGTTACAACTCCCGTCTAATATCTAGTGCAATCAGTAACCTAGTTATTCGCTATGGCGTTCCTATCATTGGTGCTAGGGTTGGTATTCGTAACGGTTACTATATAGCAGAGACCAGAGAGGAACTGTTAGAGGGGCTTAGATCTCTTGAAAACCAAGTCAAGAATGAACAGAAAAGATTAGACATTTTAAAGTCTATCGAAGACGTGACTGCATACGAGAAAATACTAGAAAGGGGATAATATGCACGTTTTAAGTGAAGAATTCGAAGACAAACTACTTCGAATCATTGACAATCGTTTTGAAGACTTTCTTAAAGCCATTTCCAAACATGATAACAAACAGTTGGATCTAATATCTGCCCAGAAAGTACAAGACGAATTAGGGGTAAGTTATAACACCCTAAGACGTTGGGAAGAAGCGGGACTTAAACGCTATCAAGCCCCAGTAGAGGGGACACGCAAAGTGTATTACCTTAGAAGTAGTATTTATGCATTTATGGGGAATGAAAGTTAGAAAGAGGGTGCAAGTATGCCTATTTACGAAAGCAAGGGCTTTGGGAATGACTTACATTTATTCGATAAAAAATCCCCCTTTAACTATGTTGCAGAACGTAGACCTATGAGAGTGCCACAAGGTGCAAATATAGACGATTTTAAGCGCAATTCAGCCCCCTACTGTATTGCTGGCTGGGTAGAACGAGACGAGAACGACAACTACAAACGCAATAACGCTAGTTTAATTTACCGTGACTTGATTTTCTTAGACTATGACGAGCTAGAGGCTAATATAGACTTTCCTAGCGTGGTCGAGAACGCCTTACATGGGTATTCTTATATAGTTTACCCAACTATTAAGCACACAAAAGAAAAGCCACGTTATAGGCTTGTGGTGAAGCCTAGTGACGGAATGACAGAACAGACTTATAGGCAAACTGTCCAAGAGATAGCAAGTAAAATCGGGCTACCTTTCGACAGTACAAGCCTAACATGGTCGCAGTTACAAGGTTTACCAGTAACCACTGGAGACCCTGCTGATTATGAAAAGATAGTAAATAGAGGGCGTGATTACCCCGTAGCAAAAACAGTTACGGGTAGTCAGAAACCACATTATCACACACCACGTCCAAGCGGTAATAAAACAATTACCATGCGCGTGCTTGATACCCTATTACATGGCTTTGGTGACGAGGGTGGGCGTAATGTTGCAGTAACTAAGTTTGTAGGGTTATTGTTGTCAAAATGGGTTAACGCAGACGTAGCCACTGCCTACGAGCTAACAACCATAGCAAATAGCGTTACTAATAACCCATTATCAGAGCAAGAGCTGGAACGGACTTTTGAAAGTATCGTTAAGGCAGAAATAAGAAAGAGAGATGTCAATGGAAGATAAGTTGACTGATTTACAAAAAGAACTAGATGAGGTAACCGCGACCCCTAAAGTCGTTAATCTCGAGGCTGGAAAGCTACAATACAATAACGACGGTGCTTTAAAAAAGACTAGGTCTAACTTAATCACACTATTAAAGGGTGGCGATGAACATTTTAAGAGAGCTTTCGCATATAATGAAGCTATAAACGACATCGAAATAACAAAGGATATTTCCTTAGGTAGCGGTTATACTCTAAGTAAAGGAAGACTTAACGATAATGCAATCGTTACCCTTTGGGGGTATTTGTCGGATAGTTGGAGAGTAGAATATAATAATGCAGATATTTATAATGCTTGTCATATTTCAGCACAACTTAACAAATACAATCCTGTAAAGGAATTTTTGGAAGAGTCGCTTAAATCATCCGAACTCAAAGACCCTTTTACGATTATTTTGCGTTACCTTAACATCAAGGATGATGAGTATAATCGTATCGTTTTTGATTTATTTTTCCGTGGAGCTATTGCAAGGGTGTTCCACCCTGGTATACAGTTTGATTACTGTTTAGATCTTGTGGGTAAACAAGGAACTGGAAAGACAACTTTCTTGAGGGAAGTATTTAAGGGCTTTCAAGGAAACTTTACCAGCTTTAAAGATAAAGATGATATCTTAAAAATGATGTCATTATGGGCAGTCACAGACGATGAAATGATAGCCTCTAAGGCAATGAGTTTTGGAGAGCTTAAAAGTTTCGTTACGACAACAGTACATCTTATCCGTAGACCTTATGGAAGAATTGTAGAGCATTTTCTAGTCGATTATGTTATCACTAGAACTACTAACGAGGTAGGTCACCTTAAAGATTTGACTGGGGATAGACGTTTTCTAGCCGTTCATGTTGACCCCAAGACAAATAAACACGAGCATCAAATCACCGACGAAGATTTAAGAGATTTATGGGGGAATTACTACCGCCGTTACAAAGAAAATCAGACTCTTTACTACGAAGAAAACAGTAAAGAGGGGAAAATAATTGCTAAGGAAAGATTGAAATATAGGGTTCAAGACGATGTTATTGAACGCCTAGAGTGGTATTTAAACACCCCTATACCAGAAGATTTTTATGCCCCAAGCGTTAGTTCTGCTGCACGCCACTACTTCTATTTTAGTTTGGAAGAGGGGGGAGTATCACATAAAGACCATTCTACACAAGCCATTGAATGGAAGGGTACAGTTAAGAGAGATAGGTTATCACTGAATGGTGTCATTAACGATATATTTCAAGACGAGAAAGATAGAAGTCTAAAAACTAAAATCAAAACATATATGAACAACTTAGACGGTTGGGAATATAGTGGCAGTGTTAGATTTGGGAATAGAAACACCAGTGGTTGGTTTAAAAAGTAATTTCCGACAAAAACGCCACTTTTCCGACTTTTTGAAAAAAATCCGACAGCGCCAATCCCTTTCATATCAAGGGATTTGCCCTATTTTGTCGGAAAGTAGGAAAAAATCCTATATAAACTATTTATTTTATATAGATATATAGGTAGAGGGAGTATAGCTCTATATAATTGTGGGGCTAAAAAAATCCGACTTTCCGACATTTAACGTCAAACCTCAATAATAACAAGGGGTTTCAGCCGTCGGAAAAAAATAATCTGTCGGGAAAAAATACGACAAAGAATAGCAAGAGGGTTCAAAGTTTGTGACCAAGTTGTGACCAAGATTTGAAAAGACGGTCACACGCTGAAACTATTGATAGTAATGACTTTTTCCCTTTATTTTTTATAAATGTGACCGTGTGACCATCTTTTTTATTTATATATATAGGAGTCGGAAATCATTTCATCTTTTCTATATAAATAATTTTTCAAAAGACGGTCACAAGATTTTGACACCACCTAAACCCTTGGTACTACTAGTTAAAAAGGTGTGACCAAGTTTTTTCAAAGATGGTCACAAATAGCAAAAGTTTACATAATTTATCTTAAAACAAGAAAGAGAGACTAAAAATGACTGAAAACCACTACCTAGAACAAGCGGAAAAAGACAGACTGGAACTTGAACAGCACCGCTTAAATTATATGGCTGATGATACACCTATTGAGCCTAGCGCTATTCCTAAACTAATGGAAATAGCTAAAAAGTTACAAGCAGAGGATACCAGTCTGAACATTTATGAACTGTATAAGCACCCAGAAGCGCGTGCTAAACTATTCTCACAGATAACTGAAGCTTGTTATATGGCTTTGAATGCTACACCGACACAAACCCAAAGATTGGCATTTTGCGACTATCTAGAACAGCAATACGAAAACATCTTAAAGAAAATGATTGCCAGCACAGACAAGCAGGCACTAGGTGAGTTACTAGTTTCGTTAGAGCTACCAGCAGAGATAGAAAGCCAGTTTATCCGAGATATGGCAGTCAGTGGGATACTAGCCAAAGATTGAACAGAGAGGTGATAGCCTCTTTTTGATACTTTATCCAATAGTTTTGGGTTTTTCCATATAGGGGGAGATAATGAAGCGGTTAGCGATAGAAACAATCACTAAACCAATGAAGCTGAGAGGAATATCTAAGGGTATAGCAGAGTTGGACGGTCAACGTTTAGAGATTGATTTGGATAATTTAGAGATTGATTTTGGTGGAGAGTCATTTGAATTAGATAGAATAGCAGGTACTAAGGGAGGTTATCGTTATTTCTTTCTTTGCCCTGATTGTGGTAGACGATGCAGGTTGCTTTATAAACGGTATTTGTATTTTAGTTGCGGTACATGCCAAGAGATCCACAAGCACACCTTGAACCGCAGTAAAACGGATTGCCAATACTATTGGGAGCTTGCGCTTAGGGAAGCTAGAAAGGTAGAACCGGGGTGGAGTCCTAGACGTGGTGGATATATGTTTGATGGTTTCCCTGAAAGACCAAAGTATATGAAACGTGACAAGTATTATAAGCACTATAAGAAGTTTTTGAAGTATACTGAAAAAGGGGATAGATTTTGGCTGAATGGTTGGAGTTTGTAGGACAATATGAAGTAGTGTGCAATTTACCAAACGAACAAATACTACATATTAGACGGTTTGAATGTTAAAAAAGCTAGATATATCAAGGATTTAAGTAAGTAGAGCGTTCCAAAAAAGTACAAGGTTAGTACAAGGTTGTGTATTTAAAAATATTAAAAATAGGCTAAGATCACATACTTCAAAATAGCAAGGTTTTGGTAAGGTACAGGAGTTTTACAATAGTAAGGTTTTGGTGAGGTACGAGAGTTATGGTAAAATTAAGATAGAACAATGAGTACAAAGTAAAGAACTGGAAGGTTTTAAACCATTATGAAATACAGTCAACAAGTCTTAGACATGCTAGAACAAGCGGTCAGTGGTCAGATTGATAATTTTTGGGATTTCTCCTTTAAGTTCAACTCCCTTTTTGGAGAAGATGAGGATTTTGCTGAGGCTTGGGACAATGAAAACCCTGAAATGTTTGACGCTCTCAATGATTTTGAGCTGATGATGTTCTTAGAGGAACATGACCCAAGTGATAAGCAAGGATTTATAAATTTCCTAACGCCTTATTACGAAAAGGCAAAACAGTTGGTAAAACATAGCGCTGAGTACATTATAGGCGCTTTCACTGCAAAAAACACTATGGGAAAGGAGATCGTAAATGAGTAAGCAACTTTGGAACTACTTACGCTCAAGGGTTCAGGTAGTAAATAGTGGTGGTAAAATCATAAATGGGCTTGTCACAGATTTTATTGACGAAATGGACAATGATGAGCAAGATGAAATCACTATCCTCATTGACAACCCTGGCCCTGATGAACCAACTGAGATTTCTCTCTTTGAGAGTGAGATAATCTCAATTAAAGCAATCTCATAGTATTTCGTTTAAACTAAGGGTTTTTACAATCTAAATATTGAAAAGGAGGAAACCAAATGAAACTCTGGGAATTTAACCGTACAGATGTAATTATCACGCTAAAAAATGGTGTGGTAGTTAGAGGTTTTGTCCAAGAATACTGCAGCAAAGATGACAACGATGAAGAAATTGACTCAATCGGTTTAGATGTCAATGGTACTCTTTATGAATATTTTGAGGATGAAATCATTAGTATTTCAGTAGCATAGCACTTCGTTAAATCTAGGCATTTTCGTCATATTATTCATAAGAAAGAGTAAAATAAAAAGCACGTTTGACCGTGCTAGTTTCTTGCCTGCTAAACTCGTAAAGTGATTGATACCCTAACGGGTATTTTTTTGCTTTCCTTTTTGCTAACTTTTGGGGTAAGCAAACGGCAACTTATGGGGTATGAATTACTAGAATAGCTCACAAAATCGCTTTGCTATCACTCTAATAAAACCTATGAAAAAGGAGTCGGTATTTATTTGAGTAATAGATGCAAATATGATACACTAGAAGGTGGTTTTCTTTAAGAAAACCTTAGAAAAGTTGAGGTAAAGACATGATAAACATGATAATTTTAGTTGTCTTTGCACTCATTGGTTTAGTCGTTGGATATTTAGCAATTTCTATTAAACTTAGCAAAGCTAAGGAACAAGCAGAAACTACCTTGCTAAAAGCAGAACAAGACGCTGTGAACCTTCGTAGTCAGGCAGAACATGATGCAGACCATCTGCGTGTAACTGCTGAACGCGAAAGTAAGGCTCAACGTAAAGAGTTCTTGTTAGAGGCAAAAGAGGAAGCTAGAAAATATCGAGAAGATATTGAAAAAGAATTCAAATCTGAACGTCAAGAGCTTAAACAAATGGAGAATCGTTTAACAGAACGTGCAACCAGCCTTGATCGTAAGGATGAAAATCTATCAAGTAAAGAACTCGCCCTCGAGAAAAAAGAGCAGAGTCTTGCTGACAAATCTAAACATCTTAATGAGCGTGAAGAGAATGTGACTCAGCTAGAGGCTGAGAAGCAAGCTGAACTTGAACGTGTTGGTCAGATGACCATTGCAGAGGCGCGTGAGGTAATCTTAACGGAGACTGAGAATAATCTGACTCATGAGATTGCAACACGTATCAAAGATGCAGAAGCACAGGTTAAAGATACTGTTGATAAGAAGGCCAAAAACTTGTTGGCTCAAGCTATGCAACGCTTGGCTGGAGATTATGTTACTGAACAAACAGTAACCACTGTTCACCTTCCAGATGACAATATGAAAGGTCGTATCATTGGACGTGAGGGGCGTAATATCCGTACGCTTGAAAGTCTAACAGGTATTGACGTTATTATTGACGATACTCCAGAAGTGGTTGTTCTTTCTGGTTTTGATCCAGTCCGTCGTGAGATTGCTCGCATGACTCTCGAAGCCCTGATTAAAGATGGACGTATCCACCCAGCTCGGATTGAGGAGTTGGTTGAGAAGAGTCGTCAGGAAATGGATAACCGTATCCGTGAATATGGTGAAGAGGCAGCCTACGAAATTGGCGCTATGAATCTTCATCCTGATTTGATTAAGATTATGGGACGCTTGCAGTTCCGTACGTCGTATGGTCAAAACGTCCTTCGTCACTCAGTTGAAGTTGGTAAATTAGCAGGTATCATGGCTGGTGAATTGGGTGAAAATGTGGCTCTCGCTCGTCGTGCTGGTTTCCTTCATGATATGGGGAAAGCTATTGACAAAGAAGTCGAAGGTAGTCACGTTGAGATTGGTACTGAGTTTGCACGTAAGTATAAAGAGCACCCAGTCGTGGTTAATGCCATTGCCAGCCACCATGGAGATGTGGAACCTGAGAGTGTGATTGCAGTTATTGTAGCTGCAGCAGATGCTTTGAGTTCGGCTCGCCCAGGAGCTCGTAATGAATCCGTTGAGAATTATGTCAAACGTCTTCGTGATCTGGAAGAGATTGCATCAAGCTTTGACGGTGTTCAAACAAGCTTCGCCCTTCAGGCTGGTCGTGAAATTCGTATTATGGTTCATCCAAATAAAATCTCAGATGATGAAGTTACAATCTTGTCTCACAAGGTACGTGAACAAATTGAGAAAAACTTGGATTACCCAGGAAATATTAAGGTTACAGTCATTCGTGAATTCCGTGCGGTTGACTATGCCAAATAAGATAAGAGAGCCGAAAGGCTTTTTTATTTTGCACTTGATACTGAAATGTTGTATTCTTTTTGAAAATGTAAGAACTTTCTTATCAAATCGCCTTATTTTGGAAGATTAGTGTTTTATAATGAGATATTTTGATTTTTTTTGACTGTTTTTAGTTGACAGTTATTAAAAATTTAGTATAATAGATTTTGTAAACGATTACAAAAGGAGAGATTATGATAAAGTCTGAACGTAAGCAGATTATCTTGTCTCAGTTGAAACAAGATGGTTTTGTCACTTTGGAAAACCTAACTGTTTTGTTAAGTGATACTTCCGAGTCGACGATTCGTCGCGACTTAGACGAGTTAGCGGCAGATGGCCAACTTAAACGTGTTCATGGTGGTGCTGAAAGCATTCATGGTCTAAAGGAAGAAATTGCCAATAGTCAAAAAGCTATTAGAAACGTTAAAGAAAAGGCTCAGTTAGCTGGTTATGCTGCCGATTTAATTAAGGAAGGTGATGTCGTCTTTCTTGAGGCTAGTACAACAAATGAACTTTTGATTTCACATTTGTCTAATCGTCAGGTAACAGTTGTGACTAATTCTATCCATCATGCGGTTAAGCTGGTAGATCTTGGTGTTAGCACTAGGATTGTTGGAGGAAAGGTTAAACATTCAACGGATGCCTCTATTGGAAGTACTGCTCAAGAGCAAATCAGACAACTGAATTTTGATTGTGCTTTCATTGGTGCTAATGGCGTTGATGCTAATTATTTCACCACACCAGACATGGAAGAGGCAGTTATCAAACGGACGGTTATAGCTAATTCGCAAAAAGCCTATGTTCTAGCTGATGCCTCTAAACTTGGTCAGATTACCTATGCTAAGGTAGCCGAGGTTGAGAAAGTAACCATAATTACAAATGCTTCGGAAGAAGAGCTCCTAAAAGAATTAAAAGAGAAAACGAGGGTTATTGAAGTATGATTTATACTGTAACGCTAAATCCATCAATCGATTTCATTGTTCGTATCGATAAAGTAGAGATTGGTGAAGTTAACCGTATGGAGAGTGATGATAAGTTCGCTGGCGGTAAGGGGATTAATGTCAGTCGTATTCTACAACGTTTAGGAATTGACAATACTGCTACGGGCTTCATCGGTGGTTTTACAGGACGTTTTGTGACAGATGGTTTGGATGCAGAAGGCATTAAAACTAAGTTTGTAGCTGTGGATCAAGATACACGTATCAATGTTAAAATTAAGGCTGATCAAGAAACTGAAATTAACGGTACTGGGCCTGTCATCAATGATTATCAGTTGGCTGAGCTTGAAGCTATCCTTTCAAGTGTAAGTGCCGATGATGTGGTTGTTTTTGCTGGATCAGCACCAAGCAATCTTGGAAACAAGGTCTATAACAAATTGATTCCACTAGTGCGTGAAACGGGTGCACAGGTTGTCTGTGACTTTGAAGGTCAAACCTTGCTTGATTCCTTGGCTTACCAACCACTCTTGGTTAAGCCAAATAACCATGAGTTAGAAGCTATTTTCAATGTCAAACTTAATGGTTTGGCTGATGTTGAAAAATATGCGCGTGAACTCCTTGCTAAGGGTGCACAGAACGTTATCATCTCCATGGCAGGTGATGGAGCTCTGCTTGTCACACCAGAGGCTGCTTACTTTGCCAAACCAATCAAGGGAACAGTTAAAAACTCTGTTGGTGCGGGTGACTCAATGGTTGCTGGTTTCACTGGTGAGTTTGTTAAATCAGGTGATCCAATTGAGGCTCTCAAGTGGGGAGTAGCCTGTGGAACATCTACTGCTTTCTCAGATGATTTGGCGACAATTGAATTTATTAAAGAAACATACAATAAAGTAGAGGTAGAAAAACTATGAAAATTCAGGACTTACTGAACAAAAAAGTTATGTTGCTTGACCTTCAAGCAACTACAAAGGAAGTTGCTATCGATGAAATGATTAACAGCTTGGTTGACAATGGTGTCGTGACTGACTTTGATGTTTATAAAGCAGGCATTATGGCTCGTGAAGCACAAACATCAACTGGTTTGGGTGATGGAATTGCTATGCCGCACAGTAAAAATGCTGCAGTAAAAGAAGCAACTGTACTTTTTGCTAAATCTAATAAAGGTGTAGATTACGAATCACTTGATGGTCAACCTACAGACCTCTTCTTTATGATTGCTGCTCCAGAGGGAGCAAATGACACTCACTTGGCAGCCCTAGCTGAGTTGTCAAAATACCTTATGCAAGATGGTTTTGCAGATCGTTTGCGTAAGGTAACTTCTCCAGATGAAGTGATTGCTGCTTTTGATACGGGTGAAGAAGAAGCACAGGCTGAGGAAGCTAAGAAAGCACAAGCTGTTAAAGAAGCAGCTTCAAGCGATAAACCACTTATCGTAGCCGTAACAGCTTGTACAACTGGTATTGCTCACACTTACATGGCTGAAGAATCACTAATTAAAACAGGTGAAGAAATGGGTGTCAATGTTCGTGTTGAAACTAACGGTGCTTCAGGTGTCGGAACACCATTGACTGCTGAAGAAATCAGTAAGGCTGTAGGTGTTATCGTAGCGGCAGACAAGGCAGTTGAAACCGCACGCTTTAATGGGAAGAAATTGATTTCTAAACCAGTCGCTACAGGTATTCGTCAACCTCAAGAATTAATCCAAAACATCTTGGATGGTAAAGCTGAAGTCTTCCATGCTGAAAATGCTGGAGCTGCTCAAGAATCAAGTGAGAAATTGAGCCTCGGTGGTGCCTTCTATAAGCACTTGATGAGTGGGGTATCACAAATGCTCCCATTCGTTATCGGTGGTGGTATCATGATTGCGCTTGCCTTCTTGCTTGACCAAATTATGGGTGTTCCTAAAGATCAATTGTCACAACTTGGTTCTTACCATGAAATTGCTGCTCAATTCAAAGCAATTGGTGGTGCGGCCTTTGGTTTCATGCTTCCAGTACTTGCAGGTTACATTGCTTACTCTATCGCTGAGAAACCAGGTTTGGTATCAGGTTTCGTAGCTGGTGCTATTGCTTCAAGTGGTGCAGCCTTTGGTGGTGTTCCATTTGCTTCAGGAGGTAAAGCAACCCTTGCCCTTGCTGGTGTATCTTCAGGTTTCCTTGGAGCCCTTGTTGGTGGTTTCCTTGCAGGTGGTGTTATCCTCGTTCTTCGTAAACTTTTGGCAGGTATTCCGCGTGCTCTTGAAGGAATCCGTTCTATCTTGCTCTTGCCACTTCTTGGTGTATTTGCTACAGGTTTCTTGATGATGGCAGTAAATATTCCGATGGCAGCAATCAACACAGGTCTTAATAACTTCTTGTCAAGCTTGTCAGGAAGCTCAGCAATATTACTTGGTCTCCTTGTCGGTGGTATGATGGCAGTGGATATGGGTGGACCAGTCAACAAAGCAGCTTATGTCTTTGGTACAGGTACTCTCGCAGCAACAGTAACTTCAGGTGGTTCAGTTGTTATGGCAGCAGTTATGGCGGCTGGTATGGTTCCTCCGTTGGCAGTATTTGTAGCAACACTCTTATTTAAAGATAAATTCACTGAAGAAGAACGCAACTCTGGTTTGACAAACATCGTTATGGGACTCTCATTCATTACTGAAGGTGCGATCCCATTTGGTGCAGCTGACCCAGCACGCGCTATCCCAAGTTTTATCGTCGGTTCAGCTCTTACAGGTGCTCTTGTAGGTATGGCAGGAATCAAATTGATGGCACCACACGGAGGTATCTTCGTTATCGCCCTCACATCAAATGCCCTTCTCTACCTTCTCTTCATCTTGATTGGTGCTGTGGTATCAGGTATCCTCTTCGGATTCCTCCGCAAACCACTTGATAAATAAGATATGACAAAACAATCTCGCTGTGACGGGATTGTTTTTTTGTGTCGTAGCAGATTTTTGTCAGGGTACCTATTTTATGATACAGTATAGGCAGAAATGGTTTATCTAGTAGCTAATGCTCTGTATAAAGAAACATAAGAGGTGAATTATGGTAAAAGAATACGATTATATTGTTATCGGTGGTGGTTCTGGTGGGATTGCCAGTGCCAATCGTGCTGCTATGCACGGCGCTAAGGTTATTCTCTTTGAAGGGAAAGAGGTCGGTGGTACCTGTGTTAATGTGGGCTGTGTACCTAAAAAGGTCATGTGGTATGGTGCTCAGGTTGCTGAGACCCTTCACCGTTATGCAGGAGAGTATGGTTTTGATGTGACGCTTAATAAATTTGATTTTGCGACGCTTAAGGCCAATCGTCAGGCTTATATCGACCGTATCCATGGTTCTTATGAGCGTGGTTTTGATAGCAATGGTGTTGAACGTGTTTATGAGTATGCAAGATTTGTTGACCCTCATACAGTTGAAGTAGCAGGTGAGCATTATACAGCACCCCATATCCTTATTGCGACAGGTGGTCACGCCATTTATCCAAACATTCCAGGTAGTGAATATGGGATTACCTCAGATGGTTTCTTTGAGCTAGATGAGGTACCAAAACGTACAGCTGTTATTGGTGGTGGCTATATTGGAGTTGAAGTTGCCGGTGTTCTCAATGCTCTTGGAAGTGATACTCATCTCTTTATTCGTAAGGATCGCCCATTGCGTACCTTTGACAAAGACATTATCGATGTTTTAGTTGATGAGATGGCTAAGTCTGGCCCTACACTTCACATGCATGCTAATGCAACGGAGGTAGTAAAAAATGCAGACGATTCTCTGACTATTAGCTTTGACAATGAAGAAACTATTACAGTTGATTGCCTTATCTGGGCTGTCGGACGTGCAGCGAATATTTCTGGCTTTGGTCTTGAAAAGACAGGCGTTGAGTTGACTGAACGAGGTAACATTTATTCAGACGAGTTTGAAAATACATCTGTTCCTGGTATCTATGCTCTTGGAGATGTGACTGGTAAACTTGATTTGACTCCAGTTGCAGTGAAGGCTGGTCGCCAATTGTCAGAGCGACTTTTCAATAATAAAGTTGATGCTAAACTTGATTATGCAGATGTAGCTACTGTGGTCTTTAGTCATCCGGTTATTGGTGCTATTGGGTTGACTGAGGAAAAGGCAATTGCCAAATATGGTTCGGAAAATATCAAGGTCTATAAATCTAGTTTCACTCCAATGTATACGGCTCTTGGAGATAATCGTCAGCCGTCAACCATGAAATTAGTAACGCTAGGTGAGGATGAAAAAATCATCGGTCTTCACGGTATTGGGTATGGTGTCGATGAGATGATTCAAGGATTCTCTGTGGCTATTAAGATGGGAGCAACTAAGGCTGATTTTGACAATACGGTTGCCATTCATCCAACCGGCTCAGAAGAGTTTGTAACGATGAGATAGAAAAGTGAAGTCTGTTAACTGAGAGTTTCAGGCTTTTCTTTGTGTTTAAATAGCAGCCTACACTCTGTGTAAAACTATAGACTGTCTAAATAAAAAAGGCCTTCAGGCCTTTCATTCGTTAATTAAGTAGTTTCTTAATTCTGAAATAAAGTAAAGAGATCCAGTGACGACAAATAGATCGTCAGAATTTGCTGATTCAGCTTGTGCTAGCCAGTCTTTATAGTCGGCTACACGTTTGAAGTGTTGGGGATATTCATTCAAAGGCAGTGCCTCAAAAAAGTCAAAGCTGGTTACCGTTATATCATAATCTTTCAATTCCTCTAGTAAGTCTGCCAAAGGCTTTCGTCTAAGTCCTGCAAAGAGGATATGTACCCTATGATTAGCGAAGTTATCTTTTAGTACCTGTTTTAAGCTGGCAATTCCTTGAGGGTTATGAGCACCATCTAGATAAATGTTATCTCCTATCCACTCACTACGACCAGGCCAATGCGTCTCTACGATTCCCTCTTGGATGCTCTTATCGGTAATCTTAGAAAATGTTTGAGCTAGGAGATGGGCAGCAGTGACAGCTAGCCCAGCATTGTTTTCTTGATGCTGTCCTAACATTGGAAGTTTAAGCTTTGGACTTTCCCAATGGTCATAAGAAACTTGGATCGTTTGATTGTCCCTTGGAAGCAGCTGAATTTCCCTATCAATGACGGCTAAAGGAGCTTGTAGGTCATGTGATTTTTTGTTGAAGAAATGTTCAACTTCTGTAGAGACACGACCAAGTAAGATAGGTGTATTTTCTCGCATGACGCCTGCCTTATGATTGGCAATGTCCAAAAGGCTATTGCCCAAAGTTTCAGTGTGATCAAAGCCGATTGAAGTACAGATGACAAGCTCTGGAGAAAGGACATTGGTCGAATCAAGTCGTCCACCAATTCCGGCTTCAATGATAGCAATATCAACCTGTTTAAGGTCAAAGTAGAGGAACATAAGTAAGGTGACCAATTCAAATTCTGTTGGTCGCTCAAAAGCAGTGTACTCTTCTAAATCATCGAGAAGAACCTGAGCTTTCGCAACAATGTTAATTAGATCCTTGTCTGGAATCTCTGTGCCGTTGATACTAATGCGTTCGTTAAATCGAGTAATATAAGGGGAGGTAAAGGTCCCGACCTGATAGCCTGATTTTGTTAGGATATTTTGTAGGTAGCTAGTCGTTGATCCCTTACCGTTGGTACCGACGATATGCACCGTTGGATAGTGAGATTGAGGATTTCCTGCCTGCTTCAAGAGCCAACGCATACGTCCGAGTTGAGGGCGACGTCCATTGCCTTTGAAGGAGTGGATGAAATTTAGAGTTTTTGTATAGTTCATAGGATTATATAAAAAAGGCAGGGGTTTCCTAACCTTTTCTTTGTTTTAGTTGGAGACAGCGCCACTAGTTGTGGCGTCGCCAGTTGTCGTATTGCCAGTTGTTGTGTCTGCAGTGGCTGCGGATGAAGAAGTAGTTGTATTTCCACCAGTTGTTGTGTCTGCTGATGAAGAATAGGTGTTATTACCAGCTTGGCTGCTTGTCTCTGTTTCTGAGTCAGTTGCATTACCATAGCTAGATGAGGCGACACTTGATTCTTGGGTCTTATTGTTGCCTTCTTTAATGACTACAGTTGATTGATTGGCTGATGAATCAGAAGTGTCCTTATTTTTAGATGATGTGAAATTCATGATAGTGATGGAAGCGACAATGATTGACAAGATTGTCCCGACAGCAGTAAGTACTTTTTGGAAGGCAGTGAAGCCTTTTGTAACGTGTTCGGTCACCATTGGTGCAGATTTTTTTTCTTCTTTTGATGAATGGTTACGGCGTGAGTAATTTTCAGACATGATGCTCTCCTTAAAAATATTTCGTACTCTCTATTATATGATTTTCTCGCAAAAATTGCTAAAAAAATTATGCTATAATAAATAGTAAATAAAAATCGAGGAAAAATCATGATTTATTTTGATAATTCAGCCACGACGATGCCTTATCCAGAGGCACTTAGAACCTATCAAGAAGTGGCTACTAAAATTTTTGGGAACCCATCCAGCCTACACCAATTAGGAACATCTGCGACACGTATTTTGGAGGCTTCTCGTAAGCAAGTTGCGGACCTCATTGGAAAATCAGCCGATGAGATTTTCTTTACGTCTGGTGGAACCGAAGGAGACAACTGGGTTATCAAGGGTGTGGCCTTCGAAAAAGAGCCTTATGGCAAACATGTCATCGTTTCCGATATTGAACACCCTGCGGTAAAAGAGTCTGCCAAATGGCTTTCAGAGCATGGTTTTGAAGTGTCCTATGCACCCGTTAATGAGCAAGGATTTGTGGATATTGAAGCTCTTGCTGGATTATTACGCTCTGACACGATTTTGGTTTCGGTTATGGCCGTTAATAATGAAATCGGCTCAATCCAACCCATCCAAGAAATTTCAGATCTTCTAGCTAATGAGCCGACCATATCTTTCCATGTGGATGCTGTTCAGGCTATTGGGAAGATTCCTGTATCAGCTTATTTAACAGACCGTGTAGATTTTGCAACTTTTTCTGGTCATAAGTTCCATGCCGTTCGAGGTGTCGGTTTTGTCTACAAGAAGGCAGGGAAAAAGATTACGCCGTTCTTAACAGGTGGTGGTCAAGAAAAGGATCTTCGTTCAACGACTGAAAATGTTGCTGGGATTGCGAGTATGGCTAAGGCTTTGCGTTTGGTAACTGACAAAGAGGGATTTTCTCTTCCTAAAATTGCTAAGATGAAAAAGATTATCTTTGACGAATTGGCTAAGTACGAGGATATTACTATTTTCTCAGGCGAGGGTGAAGACTTTGCGCCCAATATTTTGACCTTTGGAATTAAGGGAGTTCGTGGTGAAGTAGTTGTCCATGCTTTTGAAGAGCATCAAATCTATATTTCAACGACATCAGCATGTTCATCTAAGGCGGGGAAACCAGCGGGGACCCTCATTTCTATGGGCGTTCCAAACAAGTTAGCCCAAACGGCTGTTCGTATCAGTCTTGATGATGATAATGATATGGGACAAGTAGAACAGTTTCTCACGATTTTCAAGCAGGTCTATGCTAAGACGCAAAAAGTAAGATAGAAAGATTTAATCGATTAAAAAATAAAACTAAATTCAAGTTTAAAGGGAAAAGGAATGACATTAACGTATTCAGAAATTATGGTTCGCTACGGTGAATTGTCGACTAAGGGCAAAAACCGTATGCGTTTTATCAATAAACTCAGAAATAACATCAAAGATGTGTTATCTATCTATCCAGAAGTTAAAGTGACTTTTGATCGAGACCGTGGACACATCTATCTCAATGGCACAGACTACGAACTAGTCGCAGAGTCTTTGAAGCAGATTTTCGGGATTCAGGCCTTTAGCCCTGTTTACAAATTTGAAAAAGATGTTGAAGTATTGAAAAAAGCTGTTCAAGACATTATGACTGGCCTCTATCGTGACGGACTTACCTTTAAGGTGACTGCTAAACGTAGTGATCACGACTTTGTTTTAGATAGTCGCGAGCTCAACCTTACTTTAGGAAATGCTGTATTTGATGTATTGCCTGACATTAAGGCACAGATGAAGGGGCCAGATGTTAATCTGAAGGTAGAAATTCGTGCTGAGGCAGCTTATATTTCTCATGAGGAAATCAAAGGAGCAGGTGGACTACCTGTAGGGACTGCTGGTAAAGGAATGCTCATGCTTTCAGGTGGGATTGATTCGCCTGTTGCAGGTTATTTAGCCCTTAAACGTGGTGTGGATATCGAGGCTGTCCACTTTGCAAGCCCACCTTATACAAGTCCTGGTGCACTTAAAAAGGCTCAAGATTTGACCCGTAAGTTGACCAAGTTTGGTGGTAATATTCAGTTCATAGAAGTACCATTTACTGAGATTCAAGAGGAAATCAAAGAAAAAGCACCAGAGGCTTATTTGATGACCTTGACACGTCGCTTCATGATGCGTATTACAGACCGAATTCGTGAAGAACGCCGTGGTCTCGTGATCATCAATGGTGAGAGTCTTGGACAGGTTGCCAGTCAGACGATGGAGTCTATGCAGGCTATCAATGCTGTAACCTGTACGCCCGTGATTCGCCCAGTTGTCACTATGGATAAGTTGGAAATCATTGATTTGGCACAAAAAATCGATACCTTTGATATCTCCATCCAACCTTTTGAGGATTGCTGTACCATTTTTGCACCTGATCGTCCAAAAACTAATCCAAAAATCAAGAACGTTGAACAATATGAAGGTCGTATGGATGTTGAAAGCTTAGTTGAACGTGCGGTTGCAGGAATCATGGTGACTGAAATCACACCTATTGAAGAAGTGCAAGACGAAGTGGATACACTTATTGAAGACTTACTTTAGTCTAGGAGGATATAGTGACAGTTTGGTATTGCCCAGGTATCATTAGAGTTAGCTATATCGAAAAAGAAATGTCGATGTTAAACTTTTACCTAGAAAGGAAACTGTATGACTGTTTATAACATCAATTTAGGAATCGGTTGGGCATCAAGTGGTGTTGAGTATGCTCAGGCCTATCGTTCTAGAATTTTCAAAAATACAGGTATTAAGGCTAAGTTTGTCTTTATGGATATGTTCTTGCAGGACAATCTTTCTGATTTGACCCGTAACATGGGGTTTTCAGATGAAGATATCATCTGGCTTTATAGCTATTTTACAGACCTTAGGATTGCCCCAACGACCTATGCTGTCAAGGATTTGGAAAAGGAAATTCCTTATGACATCACGCGTCGCGAGATTAATGGCAAAGTGGTTAAACTTTTTTGTGCCAAAGAAGATATTTTCTACGCCGCTTATTTGCGTAAAGAGGGTGAAGATATTGTCCATCGTGTGGAAAAAGTATCGCGTGGTTGCCTAATTCGTAAAGACTTTTATTCTTATACTAAGATGTTTACAGAGTACTACACACCGGTAGACAATAAGGCCCACCTCTACCAACGCCGTTTCTTCAATGAAGATGGCAGTATTGCTTATGATGAAATTGTTGATGGCAAGGATAGTGTCTTCCGTTTCCCAGATAAGATTTTGTCTTCTAAGCATGAGTTTATCGCTTACTTTATGTCTCAACTAGGTCTAACTGATCAAGACATTGTCATTTTAGACCGTGCAACTGGTACAGGACAGGCTGTTTTCCGTAATACTAAACCAGCTAAGCTTGGAGTTGTTGTCCATGCAGAGCACTTTAGTGAAAATGCTGTGACAGACAAGACTATTCTTTGGAATAACTTCTATGAGTACCAATTCAGCAATGCAGATAAGGTTGATTTCTTCATCACAGCGACAGAACGTCAACGTAGCATTATGCTAGATCAGTTCAACAAATATACACCATTTAAACCTCATATCGTAACGATTCCTGTGGGAAGTGTGGATAAACCGAGAGAGCCTGAAGGAGAGCGTAAACCATTCTCAATCATCACAGCTTCACGTTTGGCCAATGAAAAGCACGTGGATTGGTTAGCCAAGGCTGTTGTTAAGGCCAAAGAAAGTCTGCCACAAGTGAACTTTGATATCTTTGGTACAGGTGCTGAAGAAGCCAAGCTTAAGGCCATTATTGAGGAGAATCAAGCTCAGGATTATATCCATCTCAAGGGGCACCAAGATTTAACAGAAGTCTACAAGGATTACGAACTTTACCTATCAGGTTCTAAGAGTGAAGGTTTTGGATTGACACTTCTAGAAGCTGTTGGATCAGGCCTTGGTATGATTGGTTTTGATGTTCGTTATGGAAATCAAACTTTTATCAAGGATAATGAAAATGGTTACTTAATCCCTCGATTTGAAAAAGATGACGAGCCTGCTATTGTGGCTGCCTTGGCAGATAAAATTGTAGCTTTCTTCAATCGTTCAGATTTAGATCATGTTCATCAAGTTTCTTACGATATCGCCAAAGGCTTTTTAACAGAGGAAATTGAGCAGAAGTGGTTTAACTTGGTAAAGGAGATGACTAATCATGATTAATTTATTTGAAAACTATAGTCAAGGTAGTTGGGATCTCCATTACTCGCTCATTGTCGCTGGCTATGTGAATACAACAGTTTGTCTTTCAGATGATGGCTTTTTACCTAGTGATGTGACCTCACCTTACCTTTATTTCACAGGTTTTGATAAGGTTCAAGGTTCTGCACTTTACTTTAATCAGGTACCCGTGCCTGATTACTGGGAAATTATAGGAACGAATAGTAACGCGGAAATCTTCCGTTTTGATAAGAAACGTGGTCATATTCATTATGCGCATCCTGCTCACCAACGTCTAGTTAAAGCTGTGGATTGGTATGATGAGTCAGGTCGCTTGCGCGTGACTGATCGCTACAATAACAAGGGTTACCGTTTCTCACAAACGACCTATAATGTTAAGCAAGAAGCGACCATTACGAGCTATTTCACTCCTGACAACAAGGAAGTTATCGTCATCAACCATTTGACTAAAGACGTTATCTTGAATTGGAAAGACAAAGTCTACATTTTCAAAAACAAATCTGAATTTGTAGTCTTCTATCTTAAAGAAGCCGGTTATGATTTGAGTCGTATTTTATACAACTCACTGGCGACACCTTTCTTGACAACTATGAATCTTCCGAATTCTGGTCAAGATGTCCTCTTCTGGCAAGAACCGATTACTGATTCCGTTCCTGGAAATATGCGTCTCCTTCTTGATAGCAATCACCGTCAAACTAAGATTGTCGTGCAAGAATACGCAGCCTACACAAATCTTCTAAGACTGATTAGTCCAGAGCAGGCTTCTCGTGTGGCTTTCCTTGGTTTCATGTATCCATTTGCTCGTCAGAATAATTTCCAAAATCAAGCACTGATCTTGACCAACTCAGATCAGATTGAACATTTGGAAAGCATTGTCAGTGAAGTGCCTACCATGCATTATCATGTTGGGGCAATCACTGAAATGTCAAGTCGCTTGATGGATTTAGCTAAATATAGTAATGTTAGCCTTTATCCGAATATTACAACGGAGCAGGTTAAGCGTCTCTATCAGGAGGCTGATTTCTATTTGGATATTAACCACCAAAATGAAATCTTGTCAGCGACACGTGCTGCCTTTGAAAATAACCTGCTTATCCTGGCTTTCACGAACACAAGCCATGGTCCAGATTATACTGCACCAAGCAATATCTTCTCACCAATGAATGCCGGGCAATTTAAGCAAACCCTTAAAGAAGCCTTGGGCAACCGTGACTTCCTTAGTCACTTGCTTGATCGCCAACGTGAGCACGCTCATGTAGCAACACCAGAAGATTATAAGAAGGTTATTGGTTAGGAAAATGACATTAGAGGTTCGTAACATTTATCCTCTGACAGCAACATTTAAGAAGGTCGCTTCGCTTTATGAAGCGGCTTTTCCTGTGGAGGAGAGACCCCCACTTTGGCAATTGTCTTGGAATAATTTGAAAAATGGACAATCATTCTTGGCTTATTTTGATCAGGGAGTTTTTATTGGTTTTACCTATGCAATCTGTGCTGATAACCTGGTCTACCTACTCTTTCTCGCGGTTGAGGAAAGTAAACAGTCTCAGGGATACGGCAGTCAAATTTTGGCACAAGTTAAGGAAGAAGCAGGGGGACGACCATGTGTGCTTACGATTGAACCTATGGATGAGGAGCAAGTCTCTAATCGGGGGCAACGTTTAAAACGTTTAGCATTTTATGAACGAAATGGCTATCAGCTATTGAATCATTTCTATTTTGAAGGGACTGAACGTTATCAAATTTTGACAACGGATAGGAGTCTCTCCTTAGATGCTTTGGAGCAGGAACTAGCTAAGACCTTCTTAGGAAAATATGCTATAAGAGTTGAGTAGGCTAATCCTTACTTGGCTAAACTTCACTGAGCAGAATAAGAATAATCAAAATAACTTTTTCTCTTGTCATTAGAGGGAAAAAATGATAGAATTGTAACGTTGACTAAATGCACGTCCTGTGCAACCGCACGACTACTGTTTGCAAGTGGGTTCGTCCCCGCAGTACTAGGCGAGTCTTCACAGAGGGGAACCTCAGACACATTAAAAATTTTAATAGGAGGTGCATCATGAGCACATACGCAATCATCAAAACTGGTGGAAAACAAGTTAAAGTTGAAGTAGGTCAAGCGATCTACGTTGAAAAAATCAACGCTGAAGCTGGATCAGAAGTAACTTTTAACGAAGTTGTTCTTGTCGGTGGTGATAAAACTGTAGTAGGTACTCCAGTTGTTGAGGGAGCTACTGTTGTCGGAACTATCGAAAAACAAGGTAAACAAAAGAAAGTTGTCACTTTCAAATACAAACCTAAAAAAGGTAGCCACCGTAAACAAGGTCACCGTCAACCTTATACAAAAGTTGTTATCAACGCTATCAACGCGTAAGTTAGCGACTAATCACTAAGAAAGGACACAATCTTATGTTGAAAACTCTTGAAAACTTGCAACTTTTCGCCCACAAAAAAGGTGGGGGTTCTACTTCCAATGGTCGTGATTCACAAGCTAAACGTCTTGGTGCTAAAGCGGCTGATGGACAAACTGTATCAGGTGGATCAATCCTTTACCGTCAACGCGGTACACACATCTACCCAGGTGTAAACGTAGGCCGCGGTGGTGACGATACACTCTTCGCTAAAGTCGAAGGTGTTGTACGTTTCGAACGTAAAGGTCGCGACAAAAAACAAGTATCTGTATACCCAGTTGCTAAATAATTAAGCTAAAGTCTGCACTTTTGTGTAGGCTTTTCTTTATGAAAAAGGAGAATTCTATGCCTTTAAATCACTACCAACAAGAAGTGGGACCAAGTCTAGCAGATGCTAGTCCAGGTAAGATGCCAGATGTTGCCCTATTAGAAGGTCGTTATTGTAGCGTTGAACATTTGACAGTGGCAGAGCATTATAAGGATATTTTAGACTTTTATTTTACTAATCAGATTCTCTCTGATTGGACCTATATGTATGCAGAGCCTTTTGAATCTGAAGAAGCTGTACGTCAGTGTTTGGAGGATTATGAGAAATCCCAAAATCCTTATTTCTTTGCCATCAGGGATAAGGCTTCAAGTAAAGTTCTAGGAACTTTCTCACTCATGGCTATTACACCGAAAAATCGCAGTGTTGAGATGGGGCGAGTGATTTTGGCACCTACTTTACAAAAGACTCGAGCAGCTACAGAAGCTCAATACCTACTTATGAAATATGTCTTTGAAGATCTTAACTATCGCCGTTATGAGTGGAAATGTGATAGTCTCAACCGTCCTTCTGCCAATGCTGCCATGCGTTTAGGGTTCACCTATGAGGGGGGGTTTCGTAATCATGCTATTTATAAGGGACGTAGTCGAGATACGGACTGGTTCTCGATTATTGATAGTGAGTGGCCGAGGCTTAAAGAACGATTTGAGAATTGGTTAGCTCCTGAGAATTTTGATGAACAGGGACAACAGAAACGTTCTCTGAGGGATTGTTAGCTATTAATATAAGGGCTCTTTTCTGGTGAAGGAGCTCTGTTTTAGTAGTCTGACGGTCAAGTCAAAGTTTTTAGTTTGCTAGTTCTTATTATCACTGTCAAAATCAGTTTAAATGCTCATTTTTCTGTCAATAATATTCCCATAATAAAGCATATTTATGCTATAATAAAGAGTAATTTTATCAAGGAGAATAATGACTAATGGATTTAATTCGCGAAAAAGTATTTGTTAACCGTTACCACTATGATGTTCGTAACCATGAGTGGGAAAAAGAGAATGGTGTTCCTAAAACAAATGTTGAAGTAACGTTTCAGTTGCACAATAAAGATAAAGAAGCTAGCAATACGTCGGTTGTAGCTGTTTTGCAATTTATGATTGTTCGTGATGAGTTTGTTATCTCAGGGATTGTTTCTCAAATGAACCATATTCAAAACCGTATCGTCAATAAACCAAAAGATTTCTCACAAGAAGAAGCTGAGTCTTTGGCAGCACCGCTATTGGATACACTTCAGCGTTTGACTTATGAAGTGACTGAAATTGCCTTGGATCGTCCAGGAATTAACTTGGAGTTCTAAGATGTCTTTAGCAGTTATTACGGATTCATCGGTTAATCTACCTGCTGAAATTCAGGGACATGCTGATGTTTATATTTTAGATATTCCGGTTATCATTGAGGAACAGCCTTTTGTTGAAGGAAAGAACTTGGATGTGAATCAGTTTTACGAAAAAATGGCAAACTCTGAGGAACTGCTCAAGACGTCACAACCCAATCTAGCCGACTTGGATAACTTTCTCATGGAGTTGGGGGAGAAAGGGTATACCCATGTCATTGGGCTTTTCCTTTCTTCGGGGATTTCTGGTTTTTGGGCTAATAGTCAGTTTTTGATTGAAGATCATGCCAAGTTGAAGGTTGCTTTTCCTGATACTAAAATCACGGCAGCTCCTATGGGTGCTATGGTTAGAAACGTTTTGCATTGGTCAGAGCAAGGGATGTCATTCGAGAATATTTTGAAGAAGCTCGAGGAGCAAGTAGAGAACACGACGGCTTATATTCTTGTGGATGATCTTAATCACCTTGTTAAGGGTGGCCGCTTGTCGAATGGCTCAGCGATTTTGGGGAATCTTTTGTCTATCAAACCCATTTTACATTTTAATGCTGAAGGCAAAATCGTTGTTTTTGAAAAGGTGCGTACAGAGAAGAAAGCTGTGAAACGCTTGGTTGCTCTAGCCGAAGACAATCGTGAAATGGAGCTTAGCATCCTTCATACTAATGCTCCTGAAAAGGCTGAGGCTCTTAAAAGTCAGCTGGAAGCTCAAGGGATTACTGTTTCATCGGTGGTATCCTTATGTGCTGTGATTGCGACGCACTTGGGCGAGGGAGCGCTGGTGCTAGGTCTAACACCTAAATTTACCAAATAAGTACGATACATCTGGAATCAGGCTTGCCTATGAGTAAGATCAATAGAGAGGAAAAATGATATGTCTATTAAAGTTATTGTTGCCGGATTTAAAGGAAGAATGGGTTCAACTGCGGTTGAAATGGTTAAGGGAGATGATGAATTGACCTTGGCTGCCTTGCTTGACCCGTTTGCGACAGAAAAAGAAGTGGATGGTGTTCCTGTCTTCACGGATAAAGCTGATTTGGTTGGCTTCGATGCAGATGTGTGGGTAGATTTCACCATGCCTGCTGTTGCCTATGAAAATACCCGTTTTGCCTTGGAAAATGGCTTTGCACCGGTTGTAGGAACAACAGGCTTTACTGAAGCACAAATTCAGGAATTGACAGACCTTTCTAAAGACAAGTCTATCGGTGGATTGATTGCTCCTAACTTTGCTATTGGTGCTATCCTTCTTATGAAGTTTGCGGCAGAAGCTAGTAAATATTTCCCAGATCTTGAAATCATTGAGCTTCACCACGATAAAAAGAAAGATGCGCCATCAGGTACAGCAGTGAAAACAGCTGAACTTATTCGTGAGGTTCGCGAAACGAAACGTCAAGGTGCTGAGGATGAGGTGGAAACACTTGCTGGAGCACGTGGCGCTGAGTTTGATGGTTTCCGTATTCACAGTGTGCGTTTGCCAGGTCTTGTGGCTCACCAAGAGGTTATCTTTGGTGCCCAAGGAGAAGGCTTGACCTTGCGTCATGATTCTTATGACCGTATTTCCTTTATGGGTGGGGTTAACCTCGGTATTAAAGAAGTGGTTAAACGTGATCAGCTTGTTTATGGTTTGGAACATTTACTATGAAATTAAGTTATTTGCCTTCTGAGTTTCAGAAGGCTTTACCAATATTAGAGAAGATTAAGGTTGCGGGTTTTGAGGCTTACTTTGTTGGTGGTTCGGTGCGAGATGCCCTTCTCAACCGTCCCATTCACGATGTTGATATTGCTTCGTCTTCTTATCCTGAGGAAACTAAACAGATTTTTGAGCGTACGGTAGACATTGGTATTGAGCATGGGACCGTTTTGGTCTTGGAAAATGGCGGTGAGTATGAGGTGACGACTTTCCGAACAGAGGACGTCTATGTGGATTACCGTCGTCCGTCTAGCGTGTCCTTTGTGCGTTCATTGGAAGAGGATCTTAAGCGTCGTGATTTTACAGTCAATGCTTTTGCTCTTAATGAAAATGCTGAGATTATTGATAAGTTCAATGGTCTTGCTGATTTGGACAACCGTGTCTTAAGGGCTGTTGGTAAGGCTGAGGAACGCTTTAACGAGGATGCTCTTCGTATCATGCGGGGCCTACGTTTTGCAGCGAGTTTAGACTTTGATATCGAAGAGAAGACTTTTCAGGCTATGGCCAGCCATGCTCCTCTTTTGGAAAAGATTTCGATTGAGCGAAGTTTCATCGAGTTCGATAAGTTGCTTTTGGCACCGCATTGGAAGAAAGGGATCAAGGCACTTCTAGCAACTAAGGCTTATCAGTACCTTCCAGATTTTCAAGAAACTGCTGAAGAATGGCAGGATTTTGTGGCAGACTATGTGGAGGGCTTTAGATTTACAAGTTCTGAGCAGGCCTGGGCGGCAACTCTTCTGGCTCTCAAGCACGATAATCCACGCTCTTTTCTTAAAAAATGGAAGACATCTGTTAATTTCCAAAAGACAGTTCAGTCCTTGGTTGACATTTTCAATTTCCGTTTGGAGAGAGCTGTGACTAAGCAAGATGTTTATCAGTATGGTAAGGAACTCTTAGAGGAGGCTGAAACCTTGAGACGGGCTCAGGGCTTGGACGTCGATTATGAGCGTATTGCCGAGTTGGATGGTCAGTTGCTCATCCATGATAAGCACGAAATTGTTGTGAATGGTGGCACACTGATGAAGGAGCTAGGATTCAAACCTGGTCCGGACCTTGGTCGTGCACTTAAGGCTATCGAAAATGCCATCGTTGATGGTCAACTAGCTAATGCCGAGGAAGCCATCATGGCCTTTGTTCAAGCAATGAAATAAGTCTAAAGACGTTATAAAAATGACACACCGCTACAGAGCATGCGTAGAATCCGTAGCGGTGTTATTTGTAAAAAGGAAGTAAGATGTCAGATTTTATTGTTGAAAAATTAACCAAGTCCGTTGGTGATAAGACGGTTTTTAAAGAGATTTCATTCATTATCCATGATCTGGATCGTATCGGGATTATTGGTGTCAATGGGACTGGTAAGACAACTTTGTTAGATGTTGTATCAGAGCGTATTGGTTTTGATGGTGACGTGTCACCTTTTACCAAGGCTAATGGTTATAAGATTGCTTATTTGACTCAGGAGCCTGAATTTGATGATAGCAAGACAGTGCTTGATACGGTCTTGTCATCAGACCTTCGTGAGATGACTTTGATTCGTGAATACGAGACCCTCATGGCGGATTATTCTGAGGATAATCAATCTCGTTTAGAAAAGGTTATGGCTGAGATGGATAGTCTTGATGCTTGGTCCATTGAGAGCGAGGTTAAGACTGTTTTATCTAAGCTAGGTTTGTCAGACCTCTCTCAAAAGGTTGGGGACCTCTCAGGTGGTCTTCGTCGTCGTGTGCAGTTGGCTCAGGTTCTCTTGAATGATGCTGATCTTTTACTTTTGGACGAACCAACCAACCATTTGGATATTGATACCATTGCTTGGTTGACTAATTTTCTCAAGTGTTCCAAAAAAACGGTCCTCTTTATTACCCACGATCGTTATTTCTTGGACAATGTAGCCACACGCATCTTTGAGCTAGACCAGGCTAATCTGATTGAATACCAGGGGAATTATCAAGACTATGTGCGTCTAAAGGCCGAACAAGATGAACGAGATGCAGCAGCTCTTCACAAGAAAAAGCAACTCTATAAGCAGGAGTTAGCATGGATGCGAACGCAGCCACAGGCACGTGCAACCAAACAACAAGCTCGTATCAATCGCTTTAAGGATCTTAAAGGTGAGGTTCACCAAACGGTCAATAATGACGATCTTGAAATTAACTTTGAGACCAGCCGTATTGGTAAGAAGGTGGTTAACTTCGGCCATGTCGATTTTGCTTATGAAGATGGCAAGCAAATTCTCAGTGATTTCAATCTTATCATGCAAAATCGCGATCGTATCGGTATTGTTGGGGATAATGGTGTCGGGAAATCGACCTTGCTCAATCTGATTAATGGTGACCTTGTGCCTTCGTCTGGTATTCTAGACATTGGTGAGACGGTACGTATTGGTTATTTCTCGCAGCAAATTAAGGACATGGATGAGAGTAAGCGTGTCATTAACTACTTGCAAGAAGTTGCAGATGAAGTTAAGACAACGGTTGGAACAACCAGTATCACAGAGCTCTTGGAGCAATTCCTTTTCCCTCGTTCTACTCATGGGACACAGATTGCCAAGCTCTCTGGTGGGGAAAAGAAACGTCTCTATCTACTTAAGATTCTGATTGAAAAGCCTAACGTTCTGCTCTTGGATGAGCCGACAAATGATTTGGACATTGCAACTTTGACGGTTTTGGAAAACTTCCTTAATGGTTTTGGTGGTCCTGTCGTTACCGTAAGTCACGACCGCTATTTTTTGGACAAGGTAGCTAACAAGATTCTAGCCTTTGAAGATGGCGGTGTGCGAGAGTTCTTTGGTAACTACACTGACTACCTTGATGAAAAAGCCTTCTTACAAGAGCAATCAGCCCTCCTCGAGAGGGAAAAAAAGCAAGCTAGCGTTAAAGTTGAGAAAGTCAAAGAAGACAAAAAACGCATGAGTTACTTTGAAAAACAAGAGTGGGCGACTATCGAGGATGAGATTGCCGACCTTGAAGCTAAAATCGAAGAGATTGAAGCAGCCATGCTTGAAAATGCTAGCGATTATGGACAGTTAGCTACCCTTCAACGTGATTTGGAGTCTGCCAACGAAACTTTACTTGAAAAGTATGAACGTTATGAGTATTTGAGTGAGCTAGAAGGATAAGCTCTTTAGTAATCAAAGTATGACAAAAGCCCTGCATATGCAAGGCTTTTTTATATTATTACGTAGTGAGATAACTTTTTTCTACCACAAGCGGAATGAGAATGAGAGGACTGAGACACCCGCAAAGATAATTAAGGAAGCTACCAAGCGCCCAATAAGAAAGGCTGAGAAAAACGGGGCACTAAAAAGTAGGAGACCGAATACCAGACAAATCAAGGCGATTGATAGGGCAGGTTGTCCTGAGAAGCCGAATTGACGTTGGCGATAAGCTTGAAAGCCTTGTGTAAAGGCTGAGACAAGAAGCCACCAAGCGATAATGGTTACAGCTACACCTGAGAGTACCCATGCTGATGTCGATAGCAAAATAATCCCAAAAACAATGGAAATGATACTCTGAAGCAGTTGGAAGAAGGAGCGGTTTTCGTTATCACGTTTGAAATAAACCATGAGACTTGAAACACCAGAAATGAGCATCACTAGAGCAAAAAGCCAACCAACAATGGCAAGAAGGTTTGTAGGATTAGCGAAGAAAAAGACACCCAAGAGAGTAATGAGAATCCCACTAATTAATGTAAAACTTTTCATACGATACCTCTTATTAATTTTTCTTAATACTACTATGTAAGGTAAAAATTGTCAAACAAAGACCCACTTTAGATTGGTGGGATCTGATAAGTGTAGGTAGCAGCCTTTTTAGTTCTGGTAGCTACTTGGCGTCCTGTTTTTTGGAAAAGATGCTTAAAGCGGCGTAAGAAATTTGTGGAGTCCATCTTAAGGTATGTTTCATTAAATGTCCCAAACAGTTGACGGTAGGTGGTCAAGGTACTTTCCTCTGGCATAATGTTGAGGATAGTTGGGTAGTATTCAAGTCTCCCCTTAATACGTTCCATAGCAATCAAAAGGATTTCCCAGTGGTCAAAGGCGAGGTCATCATGTGACAGCGTCTTGTCACCGTCAGTAAGCTGCAACTTGCCATTGACCATAGCGATATCTAACCAATGCGTAGATGCTGCATCATCGGCAGCCTTATCCATTTGAATATCATTAAAAGTCATGAAACAGAGGTACGCTATTGTAATGGTCCACATACGAGGGTCTCGATAAGGTGTTCCTACTGTAACGAGTTGCTCGATGTGATCAGTGTTCAGCTGAACTGATGTCTCCTCACGTACTTCACGACAGACAGCCGTATTGAGGTCTTCTTGCTCATGAACGAAGCCACCACTAAGAGCATATTTTCCCATGTAGGGATGATTTTTTCGTTTGATAAGCAAGGTTTGGACTCTTCCTTCAAAATATCGGAAGATGACTGAGTCTACAGTTACTGAGGGTTTGGCATACTTATCCAATTCTTCTCTACTGTAGATTTCCAGGAAGTCTTTTTCGCTACCAGAATTTTCGAAGGTTTTAGACATATTTTTAGCCTCCTAGTCTATATTGTTAATTTTGAGTGAAAATGATTTTGCTGAAGCAATCCATTAGATTTCGATATGCAGACGTTCTTTAATTGCCTTCTTGGCGTAATGGTAGTTGTCAGCAAAAAAACTGTCACTATCACTGTTTTCTCCTAAAATAACGATTTTATCCTTGAATGATGATAGTAGGTCCAAGAGATGCTTGGTAAACCAATCCCGTGTTCGGTTATCAGCCATAGTCATGTCACGGAAACCATCATCTACATAGTTTGATTTTGGCAGTATCACAAAAATCAAATCCCACTTTTCACGAGCTTGGGTTACCTGATAGAGTCGATCTAACATATCGAACTCTTCTTGTGAAATGTTTTCTTTTAAATAGTAGTCGATATATACCTTAGTGACCGTTGAGTTGGTATCTGCAAAAATAAGCCCTGAGTGTTGCCCGTTGTCAATAATCTCAGCTGTCTGGGCATATTGATCGGTTAAGAGGTGAATATAATCATTGGTATCTAACTCGTCATCTCGGACATTATACTTTTCTTGATATTCTCTGGCATATTCAAGTGAGCAAGGGGCGTTGTAAGTGCGAGCCAAATCCTTAACAAGGGTTGTTTTTCCTCCACTGGCAGATCCGACAACTAGGACCTTACGAGTAAAGTGGCGACGGAAAGGTTTGGTGATAAACCGCCAATTTTCCATAGGATTATCGCGAATCTCAGTAGCAGAGATATTGATAATAGAACGTTCGATGAGCTCTACCTGAGCTTGAGGGTAGTAGCGATTGAGCTCGATCACGTACTCTGGCTCTCCAACATAGAAGGTAATCTTTTCAGGATCATCCGTATTCTTAGTGATAAGCTCTTTGACACGATTAACCCATGGCACCCAACCTTCTGGATAGGGAGGCATATCAGCTTCGTCCAGTTTATCCACAACGACTAGTTCATCATCGTAGAAAACTTCACGGACATAACGAAAGCGTCGGTTGAGCGACAGGCCTGTGCGTGTCCCACGATCTTTTTGTGTATTGCTGCCACTTACGATGACAAGGACGTTGTCGTTAGCGCGTTTTGCCTTTGTGATAAGGTCGACATGTCCTATATGCATTGGTGCAAAGGTTCCAAAAACAATACCAATACTCTTTCCTGATAAATGTTTTCTTTTCATAGGCTTATCCTTTTTTAATATAATAAATTTACTAAATTAATGGTAACATAGTTTCGAGGTAATGTAAATAGATGAAATAGTAAACTAACTAAATTGTTTTTTCAAATAAATTCAGCTTCAAGTCTTTAAATAAGGAGAAAATTTTTGAAAGAACACCCCAAAAAGGTAATGCGCTTACATTGCTGACGTGATAGGTTTTTACAAAAGAGTAAGAATTACCCATGTAATAAAATATAACATGCAAATCGAAAAAATGACAAAAAATACTTGACAAGAAGATTCTGAAAATTTATACTATTCATGTAATTAAATTACTAAGGTAATTATTTGAAAGGAAACATTGATATGACAACAGGTAAAGAGTACGTTGCTAGCGTTTTTGAAAAAGTGAAAGCTCAAAATGGCCATGAGGCTGAGTTCCTTCAAGCAGTTGAAGAAGTTTTCGATTCACTTGTTCCTGTCTTCGATAAATATCCTAAATATATTGAAGAAAACCTTTTGGAACGTTTGGTTGAACCAGAACGTATCGTTTCATTCCGTGTGCCATGGGTTGACGATAAAGGACAAGTACAAGTAAACCGTGGTTTCCGTGTACAATTCTCATCAGCTATTGGTCCTTACAAAGGTGGTCTTCGTTTCCACCCATCTGTAAACCAATCAATCATCAAATTCCTTGGTTTCGAACAAATCTTTAAAAACTCATTGACTGGTCAACCAATCGGTGGTGGTAAAGGTGGATCAAACTTCGATCCTAAAGGTAAATCAGATAACGAAATCATGCGTTTCTGCCAAAGCTTCATGACTGAATTGAGCAAACACATTGGTGCAGATACAGACGTGCCTGCAGGTGATATCGGTGTTGGTGGACGTGAAATTGGTTACCTCTACGGCCAATACAAACGCCTTCGTAACGAGTACACAGGTGTTCTTACTGGTAAAGGTTTGAACTGGGGTGGTTCACTTGCTCGTACAGAAGCAACTGGTTACGGTGCTGTTTACTTTGCAGAACAAATGCTTAATGCACGTGGTGAAAACTTTAACGGTAAAACAGCAGTTGTTTCAGGTGCTGGTAACGTTGCCATCTACGCTATCGAAAAATTGCAAAGCCTTGGTGCCAAAGCGGTAACATGTTCTGACTCATCTGGTTTTGTTTATGATCCAGATGGAATCGACGTTGACTTGTTGAAAGAAATCAAAGAAGTTAAACGTGAACGTATCGTTAAATATGCAGAAGCTCGTCCAAATGCAACCTTCACACCTGCTGGTGGTGAAAAGACAGTTTGGTCAGTTAAAGCTGACTTGGCATTCCCATGTGCAACTCAAAATGAATTGGATGAAACAGATGCAGAAACACTTGTAGCAAATGGTGTATTGGCTGTTTCAGAAGGTGCTAACATGCCTTCAACTTTGGGAGCTATTGATGTCTTCCTTAAAGCTGGTGTATCATTTGGTCCTGCCAAAGCTGCTAACGCTGGTGGTGTTGCTGTATCAGCTCTTGAAATGGCGCAAAATAGTGGACGTACATCATGGACATTCGAAGAAGTTGATGCTAAACTCTACGATATCATGAAAGGTATCTACGAAAATGCTGCAGCAGCTGCTAAAGAATTTGGTCATGAAGGTAACCTTGTTGTAGGTGCCAACATTGCTGGATTCCTTAAAGTTGCAGATGCTATGTCAGCACAAGGTATCGTTTAATTGATAGACTATTACCGATAGCCTCTCAATAAAATAAGAAAAGAAGCCTGCGGGTTTCTTTTTTTGTCTGTTTTACTAGATGGTAGGCCTTTTGATATAATAGGTCAAGGTGATTAATATGAAAAGGGAGTAAATAGATGATAAAAACAATCGTAAAGGATGTCTTTTTCCTTGGACAAAAATCGACAGAAGCGACTAAAGAAGACCTCTATTTGGCTAAAGATTTACGTGATACACTGGAGTTTCATAAGGATGCCTGTGTGGGTATGGCTGCCAATATGATTGGAGTTAAAAAGCGTGTTATTATCGTTAATATCGGTTTTGTCAATTTGGTTATGTTTAATCCTGTCTTGGTAAGCAAGTCCTCACCTTTTCAAACAGAGGAGTCTTGCTTGTCTTTAGAAGGAAGTCGTCCAACTAGACGTTATGAGTCGATTGAGGTTGCTTATTTAGATGAACAATGGATGCTTAAACAGTTAAATTTTTCTGGAATGCCAGCCCAAATTATTCAACATGAATTGGATCATTTGGAGGGGATTATTATTTAGATAGCCTATCCCAAGCGGTCTAGGCTATTGAGTTCAAAGCCTTAAAAATCAAAGTTGCGGGAGTGAGAGTGGGAAGCAATTTTCTTTCTCGCTCTTTTTTTAGTTCTCATAAGAACTTTTCTCTTGACAATAGTTCTTATGGGAACTAAAATAGTTTCTATGAGAATTATTCAAGGAGGAACTTGAGATGCATGGGAAAGATCCTTTTAGTGAATTCAGAGAATTCATCAATACTATGGAATCTCGCGTGCAAGAGTTGGGTAAAGCGTATGGTGTTGAGCATTTAGCTGGCCCGCAAGGATTTGCCGTCAGGTACTTGTTTGAGAATCAAGATAAAGAAATATTTATCAAAGATATTGAGAAAAGACTATCTATTTCCAAGTCAGTGGCTAGTAATTTGGTCAAACGTATGGAGAAAAATGGTTTTGTTGAATTGGTGACATCTGACAAAGACAAACGCTACAAGTATGTTCATCTGACAGACTTGGGTAAAAAGAAGGCCCAAGATGTCGGATATTTCCGAGAGGCTATCCATGAACAGTTGTTAGATGGTATTTCGAAAGAAGATGCTGAAACAGCTTTTCGAGTCTTTCACCAAATTCGTATGAATTTAGAAAAAAATAAGGAGTAACTTATGTTTAAAATATTTAAACGTTTAACGACAAAAGAGTTAATCATGATTGTCTTAGCGGTGATTTTTGTTTGCTTGAACGTCTATCTAAACTTGAAAATTCCAGACTATATGTCTGACATTACAACCCTCTTATCAACCAAGGGGACTAATGCGTCGGATATTTTTGCTTGGAATACGGATGCCCCAGGGATGCGAATGCTTTTAATGTCCTTTGCGGGCTTTATGGCCTCTGTAGTGGTTGGTTTTCTAGCTGCCAGAACAGCAGCAAGTTTTACTACTCGTCTTCGTGATGATATCTTTCATCAGGTTCTAGATTTTTCGGATGCCGAGATTAAGAAATTCTCTATTCCTAGTCTTTTGACCCGTACGACAAACGATATTACACAATTACAGATGGTACTGACCATGGGGTTACAGGTTATTACACAGGGACCTATTATGGCAATCTGGGCTATTACAAAGATTGCTGATAAAAATGAGAATTGGCTTCTTGTCTTGCTTGTGGCTGTGGCAGTAATTGCCATTCTCATGCTCTTCCTCTTGATTATGGTCATGCCTAAGCAACGCTTGATTCAAACTCTGACAGATAAACTTAATAGCGTAACGCGTGAATCTCTTACTGGGATTCGTGTGGTGCGTGCCTATAACGCTGAAAGTTATCAAGAGGATAAATTTGAAAAGGCCAATACTGATTTGACCCAAAACAATCTCTTTATCGGTCGTTCTTTTGCCTTACTGACACCGGTTATGACTGCTGTATCTAGTGGTTTGACGCTAGCTATTTATTGGATTGGTGCGCATCTAATTGAAGATGTTAAGATTCCAACTGATCCAACTAAGATTGCTGGTGCCATGGAAAACAAGGTCCATCTCTTCTCAGACATGGTGGTTTACTCATCTTATGCCATGCAGGTTGTTATGGGATTCATGATGATGATTGTTGTCTTCTTCCTTCTTCCACGAGCAGTTGTAGCAGCTGGACGTATCAATGAAGTTTTAGATACTCAATCTTCAGTTTCTTACCCTGAACATAGTTCTGAAAAGCCTAAAGAAGTGGGTATTGTCGAATTTGATGATGTTTCCTTCCGTTATTCTGAAACTTCAGAGCCTGTTTTGGAGCATGTTAGCTTCAAAGCTAAAAAAGGAGATACGGTTGCTTTTATTGGTTCGACTGGCTCTGGTAAATCAACACTTGTCAACCTTATCCCACGTTTTTATGATGCCACGCAAGGAACTATCAAGGTTGACGGTGTAGATGTGCGACATTATGACCATGAAACTTTGCACAATATAGTCGGTTATATTCCACAGAAGGCTGTGCTTTTCTCAGGTGATATCACGTCAAATATGACGATGGGAACGAGTAATAACAGTCCCCTTGATGATTCTAAGATTTGGGAAGCTCTCGAATTGGCTCAAGGAAAAGATTTTGTTGAAAATAAAGAAGGTCAACTTAAAGCAGAGGTTGCCCAAGCCGGGTCTAACTTCTCAGGTGGACAGAAACAACGTTTGGCTATTGCGCGTGCCTTGGCACGTAAGCCTGAAATCTTGATTTTCGATGATTCTTTCTCAGCCTTAGACTATAAGACCGATCGTAAGTTACGTCAAGAACTGGCTGAAAAAACACAAGATTTGACCAAGTTGATTGTTGCCCAACGCATCTCTACTATTATGGATGCTGACCAAATCTTGGTTCTTGATCAAGGTAAGGTCGTTGGTCAAGGAACCCACAAGGAACTCTTGGCTAACAATGAGGTTTACCAAGAAATTGCCTATTCACAATTGTCTAAGGAGGAGTTAGAAAATGGAAAATAAGCCAAAAACATCATCCTATAAACGCTTAAAACCCTATATTAAAGGTTTCCAAATTCCGTTTGTCCTTGCGATTTTTGGAGCAATTATTTCAGCTGTCATTACAGTTATTGGACCAGATAAGCTTAAAGGAATTACCAATACTATTACTGAAGGTATCACACCTACAAAAATGGGGACGATTCCAGGCATTGATTTGGACAAGGTAGCAAGTATTGCTATGACCTTGGCTGTTTTATATGTTATTTCAGCCATTGTTGGTTACTTACAAAGTTTTACGGTTGCGACGGTTACACAACGCTTTTCACAACGTTTCCGTACAGCTATCCAAAAGAAAATCAACAGTGTCCCTCTTAATTATTTCGACAGTCATTCTCAAGGAGACACACTCTCTCGTGTGACTAATGACGTTGACCTTTTGGGACAATCGCTTAGTCAAGGTCTGGGTACTCTAATTACTTCAAGTATTCTCTTGGTAGCAGCCACTATTATGATGTTCTACTCAAATGTCACTATGGCTTTCACTGCGATTGGTTCTGTCTTGATTGGATTTGTTCTAGTAGCCTTTATCATGGGCTTCTCGCAACCACTTTTTAAACGCCAACAAGAAAATTTGGCTAACATTAATGGGTACATTGAAGAAATCTACACAGGTCAAGCAGTTGTAACGAGCTACAATGCATCTAAAGAAAGCAGTCAAGCTTTCAAGGGGCTTAATGATAAGCTCTATAAATCTATGTGGCAATCACAGTTTATCTCTGGTATTATGATGCCACTTATGATTTTCATTGGGAACTTTGGTTATGTCATGGTCTGTCTTGTGGGTGCTATCAAAGTTATTGACGGTAGCTTGACTATTGGTGATGTGGTAGCCTTCATGACCTATGTTCGTATCTTCTCACAACCTCTTTCTCAAATTGCACAAGGAATTACACAACTCCAATCATCCATTGCAGCCATTGGTCGTATCTTTGAATTTTTGGAAGAAAAAGATATGGACGACGAGTCAGCTAAGACAGCTGAGTTGACAGATACTAAAGGTCAAGTAGTCTTTGATCATGTTTCCTTTGGTTATACTCCTGAAAAGACTATTATTCATGACTTTTCAGCTCTTGCTAAGCCAGGTCAAAAGATTGCGATCGTTGGTCCAACGGGTGCTGGTAAGACGACTATTGTTAACCTGCTCATGAAATTCTATAATATTGATCAAGGCCGTATCACCATTGACGGTGTGAATACGAACGACATGAAACGTGAAACCGTTCATGATCAATTCTCTATGGTGCTTCAAGACACTTGGCTCTTTGAAGGTACTATTCGTGATAATTTGATTTACAACCAAGAGAATATTTCTGATGAGCAAGTTATTGCTGCAGCCAAGGCTGTCGGTGTTCACCACTTCATCACCACACTTCCAAAGGGGTATGATACTTATTTGGATGATTCTGTTACTTTATCAGTTGGTCAGAAACAACTTTTGACCATTGCGCGTGCCCTTCTTAAGGATGCCCCTCTTCTTATCTTGGACGAGGCAACATCATCAGTTGACACACGAACAGAAGAATTGATTCAGAAAGCTATGGACAAGCTTATGGAGGGTCGTACATCCTTTGTCATTGCCCATCGCTTATCAACCATTCGAAATGCCAACCTTATCCTTGTGATGAAAGATGGTAACATTATTGAACAGGGAAATCACGATGAGCTCATGGCAGCAGAAGGTTTCTATGCTGATCTTTATAATAGTCAGTTTACGGAAGAAGTGGCCTAGGATATTCTTAGAAAATTATAAGATTTAACAAAATTCCATAAAATGTATGGCTGTAACTCATGCGTTTTATGTTATACTGAGAAAAAACAGACAGATTAGGAGACCAAGATGCAATATCGCAAAGCAAGACAAGATGAAGTTTAAAAAGTGGCATAAGTGTGCGCAGATGCTTTTGAAGATTATCCCTGCCTTTTGATGAATGCTAGTAATTTAAAGAATCCTAAACAGTATGATGAGTTTGTCTTAGCTTTGCAGAAGATCCGTTTAGCTATAAAAATGGACTCTTGTTTGATGGATGAAGAGGATGGTCGCATTGTTGCAGCAGCTATTTTACAGCATTAGACGGAGTATATGCTTAAGAACCTTCAGAATGGGGCGACTAAGCTTTTCCGTTTTATAAGCATTACTAGGTTGTTCAAGTATTTTAATTTCGTTGAAGAGTCTGAAAGACACCTGGAAGATTCTGCAGAGTACGACTGGTACCTGATGATGTTGACAGTGACTCCGGAAGAATGACTACAAGCAATGTGGTTATAAGGTCTTGGCTTACGAGAAACACAAATTGGACAACTGGCCGAATTTTTGACCGTAACTAATCCCTTTTTGAATACCGATTTGATTAAAGAGGT
>OKQJ01000091.1_pt1 | contig 50879 bp, 40 predicted proteins | sample 1614171 | NCBI WGS metagenome assembly OKQJ01 (sample SAMN04436911, study PRJEB24849) | human gut metagenome | biome: human gut; feature: NICU; material: stool | host: Homo sapiens | place: USA: Saint Louis, MO | collected 2012-05-30 | reverse complement strand
GAAGTTTCTTAGTCTCTACGAAGCGGTAACCTGGGATATCTTTCTTAGGTTGTTCGCCGTCTTCTGTTGGATAGTTTGGAATTTCATTGCCATCTTTATCCTTGAATGAAGTTTTCACTTTTTCGTAGATATGTGTTGTATTTCCATCATTATCCGTTACAGTTTCCACGAATCTGTATCCTGGGATTTCTTTCTTAGGAGTTGTTCCATCTTCACTTGGATAATTTGGAATTTCTTTTCCTTCTTTATCTCTAAAGATAGTTTCTGGACGAACTGTTGGTGTGTAAGATGCAGAAATTGTTTTACCGTTTTTATCTTTTCTAACAACTGTTACGCCTGAAGCGGTTCCTACGAAGTCTGGTTCTGGTGTGAAGGTTACTTTTCCGTTCGGATCGATAGTATAAGTTCCTTGACCTGGTACTACTTTTGTAGTTGAACCATCTTCGAATGTTGGTGGTACATCTTTATCAACATCTCCTTCGAATACTGGTGTATTTGATTGAGGTTTACCTTTTGGTCCTTCAGATACTACATCTTTAGTTGATGTTGCTCCTAGAACTGTTGGTGTGTATTTCGCTGTTACTGGTGTTCCATTTTTATCAACACGTTTTACAGTTACACCTTTTGTTACACCCACGAAGTCTTTTGCTGGAGTGAAGATTACTTTTCCATCTTTATCAACAGTATAAGTTCCTTCGCCCGGTACAGTTTTTGTAGTTGAACCGTCTTCGAATGTCGCTGGTACATCGTTATCGATTTCTACTGTTTTCTTCTTACCATTAACAGTTTCTGATCCACCTTTGAAGACTGGTGTTCCTTCTTGAGGTGTGTTCTTAGGACCAACTGATGTGACATCTTCTCCAGATGGTGATACTGGAATTACAGTTGGTGTATATTTCGCCGTTACCGGTGTTCCGTTTTTGTCAACACGTTTAACAGTTACACCTTTTGCTACACCTGTGAAGTTTGGCTCTGGTACGAATGTTACAGTTCCATCTGGTGCTACAGTGTAAGTTCCTTCGTTTGGTACTACTTTAGTAGTTGAACCATCTTCGAATGTTGCTGGTTTATCGTTGTCGATTTCGACTGTTTCTTCTTTACCATTTACAGTTGTCTTACCACCTGTGAAGGTTGGTTTTCCTGTTTGAGTTTCACCTTGAAGATCTTTAGATTTAGCTTCTTTACCTGTTGGTGTTACTCCTACAACTGTTGGTGTATATGTTGACTCAGCTGGAGTACCGTTTTTGTCAACACGTTGAACTGTTACACCTGTTCCACGTCCTATGAAGCTTGGTTCTGGTGTAAATGTTACTTCTCCACTATTCGGATCAATTGTGTATGTTCCTTCATTCGGTACTTTAATAGTAGTATTATCTGTTGGTTTTCCAGTTTCTGGATCTACTAATTTCGCTGGTTTTTCAGTATCAATTTCTACTGTTTTTTCTACACCATTAACAGTTGTTTTACCTGGTGTGAAGTTTGGAGTTGCTTTTTGTGTTGCTCCTTGGATACCTACAGTCGTTTTTTCTTCACCTGTTGGTGTTACTGGAACTACAGTTGGTGTATAAGTCGCTGTTGCTGGTGTTCCATTCTTATCAACACGTTGAACTTTAATTCCAGAAGTTTTACCTGTGAAGTTTGGTTCTGGTGTGAAGGTTACTTCTCCAGTTTTCGGATCAATTGTGTATGTTCCTTCATTTGGAACTTTTACAGTTGTTTCATCTGTTGGTTGTCCTGTTGTTGGATCTACCAATTTAGCTGGTTTATCGTTATCAATTTCTACTGTTTCTTCTTTACCGTTAACAGTAGTTTTACCACCTGTGAATGTTGGAGTTGCTTTTTGCGTTGCTCCTTGAACATCTTCAGTACCTTTATCGTCACCTTTTGGTGTTACTGGTTTAACGAATGGAGTGTATTTACCATTTACTGGTGTACCGTTTTTATCTTCACGTTGAACTTCAATTCCTTTAGCTTCACCAGTGAAGTTTGGTTCTGGGGTAAAGGTTACTTTACCATTTTCATCAATTTCGTAAGTTCCTTCACCTGGTACTTTTACAGATTTTTCTTCTGTTGGTTTACCTGTTGTTGGATCTACTAGTTTTGGCGCTTTCTCTAAGTTAATAGGTACTTTTTTGTCACCTTCTTTGAATGTTGGTGTACCTTCTTGTGATTTACCTTGGATTCCTTCTGAAGTTGCTGGAGTCGCTGTTGGTGTTACCGGTGTGATGTATGGTGTATAAGTAGTTTCTACTGTAATACCATTTGTATCTGCAGCACGAACTTTTACTGGTTGTACTTCGCCGTAGTATGTAGCATTAGGTGTTAATACTCCGACAGCTTTACCGTCTACTACTTCAAGAGTGTATTCCCCGATTACATTTCCTTCTGGATCTTTGGCAGGAACTTTCGTAGCTGGTTGTCCATTTTCATCTAATAATGTATACGTTGCTGGATCAATCGGTACAGTTTTTTGTTCTGCTACTTTTACATCTGGGTGATCGATATCAGGTACAGTCGTTTTATCTACCACACTATCGATGAATGTAACAGGTTGTTTTTGAACTTGACCTTGAACATCTTGTGATGTAGCTGGTTGTGCTTTTGGTTTAGCTCCGATAACGATTGGACGGTATTTACCAATAGCTGGTTGTCCAAGTTTATCAACACGTTGAACGATTACCCCTTTAGCTTCCCCAACGAATGTTTTCTCAGGAACGAATTTCACTGTTCCGTCTGGTTGAAGAGTATATTCCCCTTCTCCGTCAACTTTAATTGGAGTTCCAACTGCTACTGGTTGTTTTGTTGTTGGGTCAAGTACTACTGGAGCAACAGCTTCATCGATTTCTACAGTTTTCTCTTCTCCACCGATTTCTACTGTTCCACCTTTGAACTTAGGTTTTCCATGTTGTTCTTGACCTTGGATATCTACAGAGATGACATCCCATCCTGTAGGTGTGACTGGGTGAACGACCGCTGTGTATTCTCCACGAGCTGGTGTTCCGTTTTTATCTTTACGGATAACTGTTAGAGTCGTACCTTTACCTGTAAATAATTTTTCTGGAACGAATGTTACTGTTCCGTCTGGAGCCACTGTGTAAGTACCTTCTCCATCGATTGTCTTAGTCGTTGAACCGTCTTCGAATGTTGCTGGCACAGTGTCGTCCATTGGTACAGTTTCTTCTTTACCATTTACTGTTGTTTTACCACCTTCGAAGGCTGGTTTACCACTTTGAGTTGCACCTTGGATATCTTCTGTGAATGCAACTTTACCAATTGGAGTAACTGGTTTAACAGTTGGTGTGTATGTTGCTGTTGCTGGTGTTCCATTCGCATCTTTCACTTCTACTGTTGCTGGTACTGGTGTACCTACGAAGTCTTTATTTGGTGTGAATGTTACTTTTCCTGTTGTTGGATCAATTGTATATGTACCAACTTGTTTTCCTGTTGCATCTTTAGCTGGAATTGTTGGTTCATCTGTTGGTTTACCTGTTGTTGGATCTACTAATTTAGCAGGTTGAGTTGCATCAATTTTAATTGGAGCAACTGGGTGTCCTTGCGTAAATGTTGGAGTTCCTTCTTGAGGTGAACCTTGGATTCCTTCTGAAGTTGCCGGAGTTCCTGTTGGTTTTACCGGTGTAATATTCGGTGTATAAGTAGTTGTTACAGGAGTTCCGTTTTTATCTTTCGCTTGAACAGTTACTGGTTCTACTTTACCTACATATGTTTTATCAGTTGGAGTAAATACCGCAACTGCTTTTCCATCTACATTTTTAACAGTGTAAGTACCGACTACTTTTCCAGTCGCATCTTTAGCTGGTACTTCCGAAGCTGGGTTACCATTTTCATCTAATAACGTGTATGTTGTTGGATCGATTGGTACTTTTTTCTCAACACCATCGATTGTTTTTTTCGAATCGTTGAATGTTACAGGTTGTTCTTGAGTTGCACCTTGTACATCTGTTGATGTTGCCGCTTCTGCAGTTGGAGTAGCTGGTTCAACTACTGGAGTGTATTTTCCAGTTGCTGTTACTTCTACAGTAGCTCCTTCTTTATCAGTTGCATTAGCTGTTACTTTTACATCTACACCTTGAGCTGTTCCTGTAAATGTTGGAAGTGGGGTAAATGTTACTACTCCTGTTGATGGATCGATTGTATAAGTTCCTTCATTCGGCACAACAACTTTTCCTTCATTGTCAGCACCTTCTAGTGAGTACTTAGCTGTAGTTAAATCAACATTTGTACCATCTGGTGTGTTTTCTGGAGTATTTAATTTAGAGAATCTTTCACTTCCTGGTTTAGAAGTTTGGACTGCTCCTTGAATATCTTTAGTAGTGTCATCATTACCTTTAACACCGTATACTGTTGGTGTGTAAGTAGTTGATGCTTCTACTGTTACTGGTTTACCATCATCTCCTGGAATAGTTACATTCGCCGCTACCGAAATTGGTTTAGCAGTTCCGATATATCCTTGAGCTGGTGTGAAAGTTACTTTTCCTGTTGTTGGATCTACTGTGTAAGTTCCTTCGTCTGTAGTTACAGAGTCTTTTTTCTCTCCTGTTGTTGGATCCACTAGTTTGTAGTCAGATACAGTAGAATTTTCAGGAAGACCAGCCTTGAATCCTTTTTCCATAGTATCACTTTGTGGAGTATCTTGAGCTCCTGAAGAAATTTCTGGTTTAGGTACTACGATGTAGTAAGTTGTTTCTGCTACTGCATCCTCAGTTACTTCACCTGAATCTGTTCCACCTACAGTTGGAGTAGTTACAACACCGTTTGAGTCTACTGCTCTTACTGTAACTTTATAGCTTCCATATTGACCTAATGTATATGCTACGATTTCTGGGTTCGCTAAGTTTGCTGCTGCAGCTGTTTTAAGAGCTGTACGTGCTGTTTCTACCGCTTTTTCAGCTTCTAAAGCAGCTGTATGTGTTGACTCTACTTCAGTATTTTTTGTTGCAAGATTTGCTTGAGCTGTTGCCAATTGCGCTTCAATAGATGCTTTAAACTCTTTGGCATGCGCAAGTTTTCTTTCTGCTAATTCTTGAGCTGTTGGAGAAATTGTACGTAGTTTTAAGTTGTCTAATGCTGATTGAGCATCTTCTACTGTTCTTGTTGAACGATCTAATAGTTCTTGAAGACGTGCTAATTCATTTTGTGATTCTTGTTGTTCTTTTACAGCTGTTGCTGCCGCTTGAGTTTTAGCTGCCGCTGTACGTTGTGCTTGAATATAAGCTCTTCTGCTTTCGCCGCATCAAATACTTTTTGGCTTCCATCTGGAGCTGTTACCGTTAATTTTGTTTTAATTGTTTCTGATTGAGCATCGTCTGATTTATCATCGATAGTATCTGTGAAGTCAACGTTAGCTTTTTCTGATTTTAGTAAATCTACTGAAGCATCTTTTGCTTCTGAGTAACTTGTTGAAGTCCCAGCTGGTTTAGCATTTTGAATTGATGCTACGTCTGTTGAGCTTGCTTCACGGTATGCTACATACCCTTTAAATCCTGATGCTGTTTCAACTTCCCAACCAGCATTTGATTCTTTAGCTGTTACTGCTGTTCCGTCAGAAGATGTCCATTGGTTTGTTACTGAGTCGTAACTTACTGTAACTACCATCCCTTGTTCTGAAGATGTGTTATCTTTTTTAACTAGAGTCTCTGTACGTGTAACATTACCTACTGTAGTTACCTCACCATTTTTACGGATTTCAGCAATTTTATCTACTAATGTTGACGCTGAAGATGTTGTATTCCATGTACGTTCAAATTCATAAACAACGAATTTAACATCACCATTTGCTTGAGCATCTGTATAAACACGACGTTCAATAAGAGTTGATGTGCCATCATTATTTTCTTTTAATTCATATGCTTTTTCTGTTGGTAATGAATATTTACCTGTTGCACGGTTAAATTCCGCTTTATATGTATTACCTGCTGCGTCATTTACCATAGCAAATTCACGTTGAATATGTGCTTTTACTTTATCAGTTGTTGCTTTAGCTGCAATACTATCAACACCTACGTATTGTGTAGCATCAGATGTTACCGGAAGATTGAATTTTGAAGGTGCTGTTGTAGAAGCTGCTCCTAGTACATCTCCTTGATTTACAGCAGTATTTGTTGTTCCAGCTGCTACTGTCCAGTTTCCATCCTTAACTGCTAATTTAGTTACAGTACCATCTGGCATTGTAATTTCTGCTTTGTTAGCTCCATTTGAAACAGTTACTGGTACTTTTGTAGCATATGCTTCTACGTTAGATACTGTAATTTTAGGTGCTACAGCAATAGTAATGTTTTCATGAGCTTCTTGACCATACATATTCCAATCCATATTTCTTGCATTGGTTGTATTGTTATAGTCTTTCGCATAAACAGCCGCTGTGAAAATTCCAGCTTCACTTGCTGTTCCTGTAATATCTCCAGTTTTTGGATTATAATTTAATCCTGGTACAACATCATTTATTGAAGTTTGATTTCCTGTATAATTACCGTTTAAGGCAGTATGCGCTGTGACTGTTTGTGGTCCGTTCTCGGTATTTATTTTAGATCCATCAACTGCAGTAAAGGTTGCTCCTTTCGTGGTTCCAGAAGCAGTTTTTGAACCGGCAACAACTTTTTCCCCACTATCTCTGTATACATAATCAGCTCTTTCATCACGACTCATTCCATCATTATCAACATATTTGATATTATGATCAACTTGGTCACCTATTGTTACTAATTTTGATTTCCCTTGAATAACTGGTGCAGATGAATCTTGCCATCCTACCCATCCAGCAGTTAAGTCTCTGAAAGTAACTTGCTGAGTAGCTCCACCTTTCTCTACAGTTAAAACATAACGCATGTCATATACACCATTTTGAAGAGTAGATGCTACATATCCTTCTACAGTATCTGTAGTTGGATTATAAGCTAATCCAGGAGGTAAGTTACTCGCTTCAACTTTTGAAATTGTGTATCCTGCAGCAGTTGCCTCTGGTGATAAACTAAAGCGTTTTTTTACATCTGTAAGATATACATAATGATTTCCTTGTTCAAAAGTATAACCATAGATTTCTGTGGCTAGATACTCATAAGCTCCACCTGCACCGTATGGGTTATTAGCTCTGTTAACTTTTCCTGTAACACGGATTTTTCCATTCCATAGTTCTGCTTCACGTCCCACTTTTTGAGCTTCTGTTTTTGATAACGGAATATCTGTACGACCACTTACCCCTGCTTGTCCATTACCAACCGCAGGCACATCAGTGTTCTCAGATTGATATCCATGAACATAAACTTTATAGTTAGCGTTACCATCTAGTATTTTGTAAGATTTACCTGTAGAACCAAGAAATTCACCATTTTCTTTTCTTAGTTCTGTAGAAGCAGCTGTATATCCTTCGTTAGCTGAAAGAGCTACTGAGAATTTCCCATCTCGGCCGATACCGTTTCGTTTCAATTCATCATAGACTGCCTGAATTGACTCGTTCAAACGGTTCAACTGAGCATCCACTTGTTCTTGTGCCAAACTCTTATCAGCCAACAATTTGTTTGTTTCTGCAAGGACAACTTTGTTCTTAGCAATTGCTGCCTCGATAGCATCTTTACTCTCAGCAGAAAGATCCTTTTTATTCATCTCTGAATAAGCTAATTGGTTGGTAACTTCTGCTTCAGATAAAATTTGGTTCAAAACCTTAGTATCTACTGTAGGATTGTCTTGATTTTGATTAGCCGCTTCTTCTTTCTTTGCAGTTTCAGCAGCGTTTGATTCTACAAGAACTGTCGCTAAAGCCTTAAGTGCTTCTGTTTGGCTATCAACTTCTGATTGTCCATCTGTTGAATTCGCAAAAACTGATTTTGCAGTTGCTAAAGCTTCCTTTGCAGCAGAAAGAGCACTTGCATCTGCATTCTTAGCTGCAGCGATACGGTTCTCTAAACTTGAAATTGCTTCATAGAGTGCTGTTTTATTGGCAGCAACCTTTTCAGCAGCTTTTTCAGTATTTGCTTTAGGAGCTTCTGTTGGTGTTTTTTCTTCTGCTTCTTTATTAACTTCAGCTTCTTTTTGAACTGAAGTATCTTCCTTTTTAGGCTCCTCTGCCTTTACTTCTTTTTCAGTTACTGAAGTTTCTTCTTTCGTCGAAGTCCCATCATTTTCTGGATTAGAAGCTACTACTGATGAATCTGCAGTATTCCCATTAACTGATGTTTCTGAAGCTGATACTGCTCCATTTCCAAGGAACATCAAACCAGCCGCAATAGCTACCGATGCCGCTCCAAAACTATATTTACGGATACCGTAACGGATGTATTTTTCTACCCTGAAATCTTGTTGTTGCTTGCCTTTCATTGAGTCAAACAACCTCCTTTTATTTATTTTCATGTTCTCAGAAACATCTAAACTAAAAGAACTTCCGAATATCATCAAAAATAGTCCAGAAGATAATTTCAGTTTTTATTTCTTCACATGCACTATTTATTTTATCAAATTGCTCCACCATAATCCAATAATATAATTTGAAACTGCATATTTTTATTAATTTTTGAAATGATAAATTACAAGAATGAGTGCAACATTTACTCGAACTCATCCATTAGAGCTTCACAAGCGGTTCTGTAAACTAAAGATTTACGTCTTCTTTACCAGGATGAATAGGCGTCCGCAAAGAAAAAGGAAATTCCTAAATTTTCTACCTAAGAATAGCAAGCAAACTCCAATATAGTAAAAAATGAGAGTATCAGATATAAATTATGATGTAGGTGACAATCTATTCATATATGCTTTAATTATTTCAAGCAAAAAATAATAAATCAAAAAATCGTTCATATTTAAATCTCATAGTAGAGGATATGATAAACAAAATCAGTCTAAAATAGAAAAACAAAAAACTGCCAAGAATAAATTTGGCAGTTTTTGGATAGGAAACCCCATTAATTCAAACAGTTTCTCATAAACGTTTATCTCAATAAAAAAACCAGAGCTAATGCTCTGGTTTCTTTATTAAGCGACTTGAGTCGTTACCTTATTATTTAAGAGTAACTGAAGCTCCAGCTTCTTCAAGTTTAGCTTTGATTTCTTCAGCTTCAGCTGCAGCAACACCTTCTTTAAGAACTGATGGTGCACCATCAACGATAGCTTTAGCTTCTTTAAGACCTTCGCCTGTGATTTCACGTACAACTTTGATAACACCAACTTTTTTGTCGCCTGCAGATGTCAATTCAACGTCGAATGAATCTTTAGCAGCACCAGCGTCAGCACCACCAGCTGCAGCAGCAGCTACAGGAGCAGCAGCAGTTACGCCAAACTCTTCTTCGATAGCTTTTACAAGGTCGTTCAATTCAAGGATTGAAGCTTCTTTAATTTCAGCAATAATGTTTTCAATGTTCAATGCCATTGTGATTTCCTCCAAATGTGTTTTTTAATATAGTGTTTTAAACGTAGCTTAGGCTACGAGTTGTGAAGATGGGCTTACGCAGCGCCGTCTTCTTTGCTTTCTGCAACAGCTTTGACAGCGTATGCAACGTTGCGCACTGGCGCTTGAAGTACAGAAAGGAGCATAGAAAGCATACCTTCTTTGTTTGGAAGTGATGCAAGAGCGTTGATTTCTTCGACTGAAGTGAACGCACCGTCAACAACACCACCTTTGATTTCAAGAGCTTCTGCGTCTTTAGCAAATTCGCTAATAACTTTTGCTGGTGCGATAACATCTTCGTTTGAGAATGCTACTGCAGATGGACCAACAAAAAGTTCTTTAAGGTCTTCAAGACCTGCTTCTTCAGCTGCACGGCTCAAGATAGAGTTTTTGATAACTTTAAATTCAACGCCTGATTCACGAAGATTACGACGAAGAACTGTATCTTGGTCAACTGTAAGTCCACGAGAGTCAACAACAACGATAGATGCTGCTGCTTTCATTTTCTCAGCGACGATAGCAACCTGTTCAGCTTTTTTAGCAATAATAGCTTCACTCATTAGTAGTTTTACCTCCGTTTTTATTTTTGGGCTAGGCACAAAAAAATCGTACCTAAACCTAGACACGAAAGTACAATACGTTACAAAAAAATAGTTACGTTTTGTGCCTCGGTTGGATGTTTACGAGTCTAGCTCCCCAACTGTCTTAGGTCAGTTTTTTTCAAACCTCATATAGGATACCATGACCTGAATCAGACGTCAAGAGAAAAATACAACTTTTTTTGGATTTTTTCTCTATCTTTTTTTGAACACCATGAAACCTCTCAAAATCCAAAGATTTCAAGAGGTCTTTTTTAATCATATCTAAGTGCTTCGATAGGGTCAAGTTTTGAAGCCTTATTAGCCGGCAGAAGGCCAAAAATGATTCCTACGGCTGCTGAGAAGGCTATGCTTCCCATGGCTACGCTAAGAGAGACCGTAGCTTTAAGATTCATTGCACTCCCAATTGGTCCAACTACAAGGGCCGCAAAACCTAGACCAATCAGACCACCCAGGATTGTAAGGACCATCGATTCAATCAAAAACTGAGTCAAGATTTTACGACGTGTGGCACCTAAAGCTTTACGAAGACCAATCTCTCGTGTCCGCTCAGTTACCGAAACCAGCATGATATTCATAACACCAATTCCACCAACTAATAATGAAATCCCAGCAATAGCACCGACAACCGTGGTAATGGTTCCAAAGATTGTGTTCACCTGATCTAAGGCTGAACTCATATCTGCTGCCTTGTACTCTCCATTATCAACTTGGGACAACTGGGTCAAGCGCTTGGCAGCATCCTTAGCAATACTGCTACTATTTTTCACATCGGTCACATGGAAAAAAATCTGACCAATAGGATCAGTGTTATTTTCAGCTGCTAACTGGGTATTGGCTACAAGCGCTGTCCCAATTTCACCAGAGGCACCAATAGCTGTGTCTTTATTCTTATAAACACCAATCACACGATAATCATTGTTCCCAATAGTAACCACCTGATTAAGGGCATCCTCATTCGTCCTAAAGAGTTTTTTGGCTACCATCTGATCAATGACAATGACGCGCGAAAAATTTTTGTAATCATTGTCTTTCAAGGAACGTCCTGTCAACATCTCTAACTTTTTAGCTTTAAAGTAGCCCTGACTGGCACCTGTGATATTAACATTCTTCACAGTCTTTTTTTGGAGGGAGATAGAGGACGTTAGGCTGTTGGTCACAAAATAACTATCGATACCAGGTGTCTGCCTAGCCACTTGCTCCAACCAAACTTCTTTAACCGGTTTGGTCGGTTGTGACAAGTCTGCATAGGCAGGATCTAACTCCTCACCCTTGGCTTCATAGTAGACTTGAACAGTATCCTTATCACCTGTCACACTATCGGTAACACTCTGACGCATCCCATTTCCTAGCCCCATGATAAGTACTACCGCAGCAACACCAATGATAATTCCCAACATGGTCAGGAAGGACCGCATCTTGTGTGAACGAATAGAACTAAGAGCAAATTTCCAATTTTCCATTCTTACCTCCTAGTCAATCCGAACGCTATCAGTCGTGTCCTGAGTGATTTCACCATCACGAATGACAATCTTACGTCGGGCATAGTCAGCAATCTCTGGCTCATGGGTAACCATGATGATAGTCTTTCCTTCGCGATTCAGCTGAGTTAAGAGTTCCATAATCTGGTTTCCTGTCTTGGTATCAAGCGCACCCGTAGGTTCATCCGCCAAAATGATTGCCGGATCATTAGACAGTGCACGCGCAATAGCCACCCTCTGCTTCTGTCCACCAGACAACTCTGACGGTAGATGATGGCTACGGTCTGACAAGCCGACTTTTTCCAAGAATTGCTCTGCCCTTTGCTTACGTTCACGTGGAGATTTTCCTGCATAAATCAAGGGAAGCTCTACGTTCTTTTGGGCACTTAACTTTGGCAAGAGAAAAAACTGTTGAAAGATAAAGCCAATCTGGTCATTTCTTACCTTGGCCAAACGATTTTCAGAGAGATCAGCCACATCCTCGCCCTCGAGTTGATAGGAACCTGTAGTTGGTTGATCAAGAAGTCCGATAATATTCATAAGGGTTGATTTCCCTGATCCAGAAGGGCCCATGATTGCCACGAAGTCACCTTCTTCAACTGATAAGTCAATTCCCTTAAGGACCTGCAAGGACTCTTGACCATTTTTGAAAGACTTGGTAATGCCCTTTAAAACCATAAGAGCTGGCTTAGTCACTAGACTTCACCTCTTCTCCACTGCTATCTTTTGATTTCTTACTATCAACATCTGACACATCCTTCAGGGTCTCGCCATCCTTAAAGGATTTTTCAGCCTTAGTAATAACCTTTTGACCTTCTTTAAGTCCTGAGGCAATTTCTTGTTGCTTAGCATCTGCATTGCCAAGTTTGACCTTGACCTGCTTGATTTTTTGACTCTCGTCATCGTAAACCCAGACGTAGTTGTCAGACCCTTTCTTGGTCACAGCAGTTACTGGAACCAACAGGGCATCATCATCTTTGGTCACTTCAAGAGATACATTAAAACCTTGCTTGAGCTTACCGACAGGGCTGGTCAATTGAACCTTGTATTCATACTGAGAACCTGACTGACCTGAGTTACCAGATGTACCCGCTGACTGACTGGCATTTTGCTTAGGATAATTGGAAACGTAGCTGACTTTCCCTGTCCAAGTTTGATCAGGGTATACTTTGGAAGTAATCTTGACCTTTTGACCTACTGAAATATTTGGAATGTCATACTCCGTTAAGGTCCCTTGAATCTCAAATTGGCCTTCACTTGTCACATGAACTAGGGTTTGGCTCTCTTTTGAAGCAGGGTCCACAGAGTCCGCAACTTCTACGACTGTTCCATTAACATCTGAAACAATGACCGTTTGGTTGAGGACGTCTTGTGCCTTTTCTAGCTCTGATGCTGCGTTAGAAACAGCATCATTATAATCTTGCAAGGTTTGGTAATTACTTGCCTCGGTTTGCTGACGCTGTTGAGGGCTAACGGTAGTCATCGAATCATCCTCATCCGAATCACTACTTGTTTGTGCCGAAGCCACAGGAGCTGTTCCATACTGTTGGAAATAATTACGGTCACGAACTGCCTTATTGTAGGCACGACTAGCCGTATCATAGGCTGCTTGGGCTGAGGTACTGTCGTATTGGACCAATTGCTGACCAATGCTAACTTCCTCACCCACAGAGACTGTCACAGTAGCATTGCGTCCAATAGTATTGTCAAAATAAACGTACTGCTCTGACTGAGCCTTGACCATACCCGTTAGGAGGGTCGAGGAAGCCAGCTGTCCCTTGATGACCTTGCTTGCTGTAGGACCTTCAGTAGCCTTGTTCCCTTGGCCACCTCCTCCAAAAAGGTTAAAAATCAGAACCAATAGGACAAGAATCCCTATACCTCCAATGATCCAAACTCTTTTCTTATTTTTAAATAGCTTTGGACTGATTCTCTTTCGCATAAATCTCTCTTTTCTATTTGTACTGCATAGATAAAACAATTGTAATACTTTTAACTTTCAGTGTCAATGACCGACTTTTAAATCCATAAAGCCATAGTGCAACTTTTGATTGGGACGAACCTGACGTTCAAACCCTAGTTCCTCAAAAATAGGGTCACGAAAATGTGCCTTGATGATAATTTTTTCTCGTGCGACACGCTTAGCCTCATTTAGCCATTCTTCTGTCAGACGACTGCCGTTAGCTAGAGGTTTGATAGCTTGTAGATTTTCCGAATCCTTGATAGTCTCTGAAAACATAGGATCAGCATAAATGATATCAAAAGAGTGATCAGCCTGGGATTTCAAAAAGGATAAGCTATCGCTCTTAATAGCCTTAATAGACCGAATCGCTTTTTCAAGCTGTTTATCATCCGTTTGATACGTGGCCAGACCACGAGAAACCACCTGAAAAATCACTTCTTGACTCTCAAGGGCGGTCACCCTATTTCCCACTGCTGTCATCACTAGACTATCTGAAGCCAGCCCCATGGTCGTATCAAGAATAGTCTTGGGAGACTGCCCCAAAAGACTAATTAAAGCATCATGTGGAGCCTTAATGCGAAGGACCGCCGTATCTGGATGAAAGGACAACTCACTACCATCCGCATTAACAAAAGACAATCTATCTTTATATAGAAGATAAAAAGCTCCAAATCGCTCTAAACATTTTGCCAAAGATAACTTGCGGCGAGGCTGGTAGTCAACTCCTAGCTCGTGAGCTAATTCTTGTGCACGCGCAATCAAGGCCTCATTTTCACGTAAAGATGTGGTAATAATCATGCTACTAGTATAGCAGAATCTTCGGAAACAAAACCATTGTCTTAGCTTTCATTTTAATTTATGAGCTTACATTTGTGTAAGAAAAAAGCCCCAGCAAAGCTGAGACTTCTATTTCATGATTAGATAGCTTCTGTTGTAAAGCTACGGCTTTCAAGCACACGCACCATAGCATCTGCTGTATCAAGGGCTGTGAAGAGTGGAATACCAGCTTCAATAGCAGAGCTACGGATAGCTGCTCCATCTTCATCATAGGTACGTTTGTTACCAACCGTATTGATAATAGCTTGCGCTTTACCAGTACGAACAAGGGCTGGAATGTCATTGTCCTCATTTTCGCCCAATTTGTTAACAAGCGTTGCGTGAACTCCGTGTTCATTCAAGAACTTGGCTGTTCCTTCAGTAGCGTAGATACCATAACCGATAGCGTCGAAACGACGAGCCAAGTCAAGGGCTTCTTCTTTAGTATCATCATGAATAGTAAAGATAACATTACCAAAGGTTGGCAAGTGTAGGTAAGATGCTTCAAAGGCTTTGTAGAGTGCTTTTTCAAGAGTCGCATCTGTACCCATAACTTCACCAGTTGATTTCATTTCAGGTCCAAGGAGGCTATCTACCTTAGCCAATTTTGTGAATGAGAAGACTGGTGCCTTGACATGGACATGGTTGCTTTCTGGGTAAAGACCATCTTTGTAACCTTGCTCAGCCAATGATTTACCAAGAATCAAGTTTGTAGCAACTTGAGCCATTGGGATATCAGTCACCTTAGACAAGAATGGTACCGTACGACTGGCACGTGGGTTAACCTCGATAACATAGACCGTTTCGTCCTTGATAACAAACTGGATGTTCATCATACCGATACAGTTAAGACCGATAGCCAAGCGTTTAGTGTAATCAGCGATAGTCTCTTGAATTTTCTTAGAAAGAGTTTGTGGGGGGTAAACCGCCATTGAGTCCCCTGAGTGAACCCCTGCACGTTCGATGTGTTCCATAATGCCTGGAATCAAGACATCCTTACCATCAGAGATAGCATCCACTTCACACTCACGTCCAATGATATAGCTATCAACAAGGACTGGGTGGTCTGGACTTGCCTTAACGGCTGTACGCATGTAAGAACGAAGGTCATCTTCATTTTCAACGATTTCCATGGCACGTCCACCCAAAACGTATGATGGACGAACAAGAACTGGGAAGCCAATCTTACGAGCTGCTTCAACCGCTTCTTCTTCATTTGTCGCTGTTTGTCCTGGTGGTTGTGGGATATCGAGGTCTTTAAGGGCTTGTTCAAAAAGGTCACGGTCTTCGGCACGGTCAAGGTCAGCAACCTGTGTACCCAAGATTTTCACACCAGCTTTAGACAATGGCTCTGCCAAGTTGATGGCTGTTTGACCACCAAACTGAACCACGACACCCTTAGGTTGTTCCAATTCGATAACGTTCATCACGTCTTCGAAGGTCAATGGTTCGAAGTAAAGTTTATCTGAAACTGAGAAGTCTGTTGAAACCGTCTCAGGGTTAGAGTTCATGATGATAGCTTCGTAACCTGCAGCCTGGATGGCTTTTACAGAGTGAACTGTCGCATAGTCGAACTCAACCCCTTGTCCGATACGGATAGGACCTGAACCAAGAACGATGACAGATTCTTTATCAGATTTGATTGATTCATTTTCCCACTCGTAAGTTGAGTAGAAATATGGTGTTGATGACTCGAACTCAGCCGCACAGGTATCAACCATCTTGTAAACAGGAACAATGTTATTTTCCAAACGTGTTGCACGTACTTGGTCGGCTGTTTGATTCCAAAGATCAGCAATCTTACGATCAGAGAAACCGTTACGCTTAGCTTCTTTCAGAACATCAACATCGCCTACGTGAGTAGCCAATTCTTGTTCCAATTCGAAGATATGGAGCAATTTGTCGAGGAAGAAGATATCAATCTTAGTCAACTCTGACAATTCTTCAATAGTGTAACCACGACGGATGGCTTCAGAAAGGTAGAAGAGACGGTCGTCTTGAGCTTTGACAATCTTTTCAACCAAAGCATCGTCTGTGACGTCCGCAAGTTCAGACATCTCATTGTGGTAAACACCGATTTCAAGTGAACGGCAGGCTTTAAGAAGTGACTCTTCGATGTTACGACCGATAGCCATAACTTCACCAGTTGCTTTCATCTGAGTACCAAGACGACGTTCACCGTGTTCAAATTTATCAAATGGGAAACGTGGAATCTTAGCAACCACATAGTCAAGAGCTGGTTCAAACATGGCATAGGTTGTACCAGTGACTGGGTTAATCATTTCATCAAGTGTCAGACCAACAGCAATCTTAGCTGCCAATTTGGCAATCGGATAACCAGTTGCTTTTGAGGCAAGGGCTGATGAACGTGATACACGAGGGTTTACTTCAATAACATAGTACTTGAAGCTATTAGGGTCAAGCGCCAACTGTACGTTACATCCACCCTCAATTTTAAGGGCACGAATAATCTTCAAGCTGGCATCACGAAGCATTTGGTTTTCAATATCTGACAAGGTTTGCGTTGGAGCAAATACGATTGAGTCCCCTGTGTGAATCCCAACTGGGTCAAAGTTTTCCATGTTACATACCACAAGAGCATTGTCTGCGGCATCACGCATAACTTCGTATTCGATTTCCTTGAAACCAGCGATTGAACGTTCAATCAAACATTGTGTTACTGGTGACAATTTCAATCCATTTTCAGCGATTTCGCGAAGTTCTTCTTCGTTGGCACACATACCACCACCAGTACCACCAAGGGTAAAGGCAGGACGCACGATAACTGGGTAACCAATTTCTGTCGCAAAGGCAACTGCTTCTTCAACCGTATTTACAATTTCTGATTCTGGAATTGGTTGTTTCAAATCTTCCATCAATTGTTTGAAGAGGTCACGGTCTTCGGCTTGGTCAATGGCAGACAATTTTGTTCCCAAAAGCTCTACTCCAAGCTCTTCAAGAATACCAGCTTTTGACAATTCCATTGCCATGTTCAAACCAGTTTGTCCACCAAGTGTTGGCAAGAGGGCATCTGGACGCTCTTTACGAAGAATACGTGTGACAAATTCAAGCGTAATTGGTTCAATATAAACCTTATCTGCGATTTCTTTATCAGTCATGATTGTCGCAGGGTTAGAGTTAACAAGGACAACACTGTAACCTTCTTCTTTCAAAGCCAAGCAAGCTTGCGTACCAGCGTAGTCGAACTCAGCAGCCTGACCAATAATGATAGGACCAGACCCGATAACCATGATTTTTTTAATATCAGAACGTTTAGGCATAATTTATGATACAAAGCCCGTTAAGGACCCAGTGAAAATAGGGAACGTGACGACGACGCCTAAGCGTCTAGTCACCGTTTATCTTTTTTACACAGTCCTTAGGGCGTGTTCACTTCCGTGAACCTGTATCTTCTCCTTTCTATTTGACAACTCTCTGGTTGTCATTAAATAAGGTAGTAGACTGGGGCAAACAGGAGTTACACCCCACTATAGTCACTAGACAGTTGCAATTAATGACGTGCTTTTTCAGCTTGGAAAGCATCAATCAATTCTAAGAACTCATCGAAGAGATAACTAGCATCGTGTGGACCAGGTGCTGCATCTGGGTGGAATTGCACTGAGAATGCAGGGAAGTCACGGTGACGAACACCTTCAACTGATTTATCGTTAATTTCTTCGTGCGTTACCATGAGGCACTCTGGAAGAGTGTCACGGTCAATGGCATAACCATGGTTTTGGCTGGTGAAATCAACACGACCAGTCGCAATTTCACGAACCGCATGGTTAAATCCACGGTGACCAAACTTCATCTTGTAGGCCTTGGCACCATTCGCCAAACTAAACAACTGGTGACCCATACAAATACCAAAAATTGGAATTTTGCCTTGAATGCCACGAATCATATCAAGTGAATACGGTACATCTTCAGGGTTACCTGGACCGTTCGACAACATCACACCATCTGGATTAAGATGGAGAATTTCTTCAGCAGTGATATCATGTGGCACAACAGTCACGTTACAGTCACGTTTTGAAAACTCACGCAAGATAGAGTGCTTGAGACCAAAGTCAACCAAAACGATATTTTTACCAACACCAGGTGCTGGGTAGGCTGTCTTAGTCGATACCTGCTCAATATTGTTCGTTGGCAAAACAGTGGCACGCAATTGATCTTGCAAGTGCCCAATGCTGTCTCCAGGATTAGCCAAAGTCGCCTTCATGGTACCATGTTGACGGATAATCTTAGTCAAAGCACGTGTATCAATACCAGAAACACCCGGGATGTTTTTAGCTTTCAAAAACTCATCCAAGGTCATTTGGTTACGCCAATTGCTAGCACGACGGCTAGCCTCTGACACAACGACACCCTTGGTCGTTGGCTTAATTGACTCATAGTCGTCACGGTTAACGCCGTAGTTACCAACAAGTGGATAAGTAAAAGTCAAAATTTGACCATTGTAAGACTGGTCTGTGATAGATTCTTGATAACCTGTCATACCAGTATTAAAGACGATTTCACCCGTCACATCCACATCAGCACCGAAGGCCTGACCTTCAAAAATAGTGCCGTCTTCCAAAATAAGTAAACGTTTTGCCATTATACTAAATTGTTCCTTTCACTAAGATACAAAGGGCGTTAAACATTTGAATGAAAATCAAATCTAACAAAGAAGCTCTAGCCTCTAGGAAGATTTGTCTCTTTTCAAAGATTTAGCCCATGTTCTTTTTCGTTTGATTCTCTCAGGAATCGGTTAACGTAGTTTACGCTTTGCCATTTAAAATAGCTTCAATAATTGCCATACGGACAAAGACCCCGTTTTGCATCTGAGCAACGATACGAGCCTTAGGCGCCTCAACCAGGCTATCAGCAATCTCCACATCACGATTAACCGGAGCAGGGTGCATGATAATCGCCTGATCAGATAACTTGGCATAACGTTCTTCAGTCAAACCATAGAGAGCATGGTAGTCTTCTTTTGAAAATCCTTTATCGTCCCCATGACGTTCGTGCTGAACACGAAGCAACATGAGTACATCCAAGCCCTCAATGACGTCGTCAATAGCCACATGCTGACCATAGACATCGAACTCATTCGAATACCACTCTGCAGGACCAGCAAAATAAAGCTGAGCACCCAAACGCTTGAGAATCTGCATATTGGACTTAGCGACACGCGAATGCGTAATATCACCTGCAATACAAATCTTAAGATTTTTAAAGGTTCCGAACTCTTCGTAAATGGTCATCAAGTCAAGCAAACACTGACTTGGGTGTTGCCCTGAACCATCACCGCCATTAACAATAGAGGTCTGAATAGTCCTACTATCAATCAACTGCTTGTAGTAATCGACTTCCGAGTGGCGAACCACACAGATGTCAACGCCCAAGGCAGACATGGTCAAAATGGTATCATAGAGGGTCTCACCCTTATTCACCGAGCTAGTCCCAGCATCGAACTCAATCACGTCCAATCCAAGTTTTTTCTCAGCCACTTCGAAGGACTTATGCGTTCGTGTTGAATTTTCAAAAAAGAGATTGGCAGCGAAATACTGTCGATCCAGCTGGAAATCAGCTCTGCCGTTTTTAAAATCTCCACCTCGACGAATCAGGCCCAAAACCTCTTCATTCGTGAGGGTTTCCATAGTCACCAAATGTTTTAGTGACACTTTTCCATCTGCAATCGCCATAGTTTTTCCTTTTTTAATGATTGATTAGTCCTTGCTACCTTTGTTAGGATCTGGCAAGATTTGGTAAAGCAATATTCCAAGAATGGTTGAGGTTGCCACACCCGTGATTTGGAGACCACCAAGGTCAATCATCAAACCACCGATACCAGATACCAAGATAACACTAGCAATCAAGAGATTCTTTTTATTATCAAAATCAATCTTATGTTCAACTAAAATTTTCAAACCGCTAGCAGCGATAACCCCGAAGAGGGCAATTGAAATTCCACCCAAAACAGCTGTTGGTATTGAACTCAAGAGAGCAGACACCTTACCGATAAAACTCATCAAGACCGCAATCACCGCTGCACCCGCAATAACGTAAACTGAGTATACCTTACTAAGGGCCATAACCCCAATATTTTCACCATAAGAAGTTACTGGTGGAGCTCCAAAGAAACCAGCGATAATCTGTGCCAAACCATCACCAGTTAGAGTACGATCAAGACCTGGATCTTTAAAGTAATCACGTCCAGTTAAACTATTCAAAACCATAACATGCCCAAAGTGTTCAGTCATTGTCACAAAGGCAATCGGAGCCATGGTCAAAATCGCACTTGGATAGAGTTTGAAGTCATAATTCACAAACGGAATATCAAAACTTGGAACTTGGAACCAATGAGCAGCCGCAACTTTTGAAAATTGAACAAACTCATGTCCCGTCAACCAACCAAGAACCACTGAGAAAATGTAACCCACGATTAAACCAAGTAAAATTGGGATAACACCGATGATTTTCTTACCATACATGTTAAAGAGGATGACGGCAAAGAGAGTTACCATAGAAATCACAAGACTAAAGATACTATAGGTATCATTAACCATTGTCGCATCCTTGACAGCATTAGCCGCAAGACTCAAACCGATGACGATGATAATTGGACCAACCACAATTGGCGGTAGGACTCTATCAATCCAAGCATTTCCCGCATACTTAACAACCAAGGCAACAATCAAGTAGACCAAACCTCCAGCCATGGCACCTTGAGCCACCGCTGCGATACCGTCAGTCTTCATAAGCATCTGCATAGCCGCAATATAGGCAAAACTAGACCCCATGTAAGCTGGAATCTTGTACTTAGTCACCGTCAAGTGAGCCAAAGTTCCCAAACCAGATGAGAAAAGAGCAATAGCGGGATCAATCCCTACCAAAATCGGTACAAGAACCGTCGCACCAAACATTGCAAACAAGTGCTGGAATGACAAACCCACCAATAAACCAGCTTTGGGCATATCATTCACATCATATTTTACGTTATTCACGATATCAAAGTACTCCTTAAAATTAAGATACAAAGGGCGTATAAAGAGCAAAGTAAAATTAGGAAATCTGACGCAGAAGCTTTAGCTTCTAGGAAGATTTATCTATTTTACACAGCTCTTAGACCGTGTTCAATTAATAAGATACAATGGGACGTTTTGGCTAAGCCAAACATTTCTGTAGAAAAATCGAAGTCGACAACGCACTCCAAATTGTGCTAGGAGACTTATCTTTTTTCCTAAGAAATGAGTCCCGTGTTCAGTTAAGTAAGATACAACGCCCGTATAAGGCCTAAAGCAAAGATAGGAAATATGATGACGGAGCGCCAGCTCCTAAGAATATTGATCTTTTTTGCACAAGGCTTAGGGCGTGTTCATTTAACAAGATACAAAGGGCGTTTCACCCTATCCGTCAGTCAACTTAGCTTGGATCGATAATGTTGACACTATCCTTACCATCAACTTCTGTCACCAAAACTTCGATTTCTTCTGACTCACTAGTTGGGATATTTTTACCAACATAGTCCGCACGGATTGGCAATTCACGGTGACCACGATCAACCAAGACAGCCAAACCAACACGCGCCGGACGCCCATGGCTAACGATATTATCAATAGCTGCACGGATAGTACGACCTGTGTAAAGCACATCATCTACAAGGATAACATCCGTACCATCAATTTCGATAGGAATAAGGGATGTGTCCTGTTCAGATTTAACATCATCACGGTAAGCCTTAGTGTCAAGCTCAATCAATGGTACATCAAGGTTTTCCAACTGTTTCAAGCGCTCTTGGATACGCTGGGCAATATAAACACCACGTGTCTTAATACCAGCCAAGACAATCTTGTCGAGATTTTTGTTACGCTCAATAATCTCATAAGTGATACGTGTAATGGCACGTTTCATGGTTACGTCATCGACGATCTCTTTTTTCTTCATAAAAAGAACCTTTCTAAATACAAAAAATCCCCTTGAAACAAGGAGATACACAAAAACATGGCACAGTTCAACCGCGCGCTTCTCATGGCTCCTTGCCTGCCTCTCTGGACAGTGATTAAAGGACTTATTTAATTAGGTAAATTATAGCAAATTTAAGACTCTTTTACAAGAAAAAAAACGGGCGCCTCTCCCAAGAAAGACTATCCGTTTGATAACTGTTAAGCTTCTCTCAACTTCTCCAAGGTTTCCTTGAAAATAGCAGGTTCTTCCGCTGTAAATTCGACCAATTCTCCTGTCGTAGGATGCGTGAAACCAAGAGTCTTGGCATGTAGAAATTGTCCATGGCCCTTGAGGGTCTTGCGTGGCCCATAAAGAGGATCTCCCGCCACCGGATGACCAATATAAGCCATGTGCACACGAATCTGGTGGGTACGACCTGTTTCCAGCTGCAACTCTACCAACGTATAGTTGCCAAAACGTTCAAGAACGGTGAAGCGTGTTACTGCAGGTTTTCCTTTAGCTGTTACTGCCTGCTTCTTGCGGTCTTTGTCCGAACGCCCAATCGGAGCATCAATCACGCCCCTATCGTTAGGTAGATTGCCATGCACGATAGCCACATACTTGCGAAGTGACTTCTTATCCTTAAGCTCAGCTGCCAAAGCATTGTGGGCCTTATCATTCTTAGCAATCATAAGAAGGCCAGACGTATCCTTGTCGATACGGTGAACAATCCCAGGACGAACCACACCATTGATAGACGAAAGGTCCTTGACATGATACATAAGAGCATTGACCAAGGTTCCAGACGTGTGGCCAGCTGAGGGATGGACCACCATACCTTGAGGTTTGTTGACCACTGCCACATCCGCATCTTCATAGATAATATCCAAAGGAATATCTTCAGCCTTGTATTCCAAGATCTCTTCTTCTGGCAATTCATAGGTGATGACATCACCCTCTTTAACCGCATACTTGGCCTTTGCCGACTTACCATTAACCAAGACTGTCCCAGCCTTGATTGCTTCATTGGCCTGACTACGTGACAATTCTGTCAAATCTGCCAAAGACTTGTCCAGACGGTTTCCCGCCTCTTTAATGATGACTTCCATTTTCCTCTTTCCATAAGATTAAAATCAAGAGCAGCACGCCCACCGTTAGATAGGAGTCTGCCACGTTAAATATTGCAAAATCGATAAAATCAAGCTGAACCATATCAACCACGTAACCCAAGTGCAAACGGTCGATAAAGTTGCCAATACCACCTGAGATAATCAAAATCAAAGATAGAACCAACCAAAGACTCTTCTGGTAATTCTTAACCAGATAGACCAAAGCAGCACCGATCACTAGAACCGTCAAAATCACAAAGAAATATTTCTGATCCTGTAAAATCGAAAAGGCAGCACCGCGGTTCTGTAGATAGGTCAAGCTGAAAAGCCCAGGAATAGCCTTGATAACTTGGTTAAGGGCAATATTTGCCACAACCCAATGCTTGACCCACTGATCCAAACCAATCAGAGCTAGAATAGCCAAAGGAATCACAACCTTACGCATAAGTCCTCCTATGGTTTGTAAGTATCAAAGTAGTCAAACATAACATTGACAAACTTGAGAGCACAAGATGATAAGTTAATCCCCTTACGACGGACATAAACCATCTTGTTATCCAAATTATCCTCAAGTGGAATAACTGTAATACCGTTTACACTTTGAGCATCTAGGAAACCAGAACCCGTCGCATAAGCATCCGTACGCTCCAAGATACCGTTCAAAGTCGCACGGTCTGTCACGTTAAACATAAGAGACGAATCTGATGTATCCACAAAGTTTTCAGAGTAGTACAAGTACTCGTCCTTCTCCTGAGTAAAACGTACGGTAGGTAGGTGCGCCAAATCCTCCATGACTAAACTCTCTTTATGAGCTAGTGGATGGCCCTTGCGAAGATAAATATGAGTCTTAAATGGAATCAAATCAATAGCCTCAAGCCCAAGCTTGTCCATATTTTGTTGGATGCCCTTACTATTTTGACGATTCAAATAGATAATTCCAATCTCACTATGCCCCTTGGCTACCTCATCCAAAATTTGAATGGTCGTAGACTCAAAGATACGGAAATCCTTGTAATCAGGGTAGCGTTCTGAAAAAGTCGTAATTAAAGGCGGCAAAAAGTCATAGTGCTGACTGGCAATAGAAAACTGGTTGCCCTTCTCAGAAGCATTGAGATAGCGATTTTCAAAACTATCAAAACTTCGCACCACCTCAAGCGCGCGTTCATAAAAGGTCATGCCCTGACTGGTCAAGACAGTCCCCGTCGTTGTACGAGTGAAAATTTTAAAATTTAACTCCTGCTCCAAATCCTTGATAGCCACTGAAAGACTAGGCTGACTCACAAAGAGCTTGCTGGCCGCCTCGCGGAAAGTTCCACTGTTGGCAATGGCTACGACATAACGTAGTTGTTGTATGTTCATATGTGACACTTCTTTCTTGAAAAATCAATCGATTCTATTATACCAGATTTTATCCTCTTTTGTTGATAGTAAAAAGCCCAGGCAACCCTGAGCTTGAATTACTAAAAAATAGTCTTATTCGTCTGATTTGTCTGTCAAGAAGTACTCGTTTTCACGTTTATCATAGTCAAACGTTAAGTGAACCGTCTTAAGTTTACCACTGTCTGGACTATAATCGTAGAAGCTAAGCGATACTTTTTGTGTGAGGTCTCCCTCATCAGTCTGAGTCAGCTCATGCGTACTAAAGCTGGCCTCAGAGTGGTTTGAGACAACATCTGAAAGACGTGTTCCCTTAAGCAAGTCTGCTTGCGTACCCACCGTTAGCTTATCATAATCCTCTTTTGTCCAGTTGCTTTGATAGTCACTAACTTCCTTAACTTTATCATAGCCAAAATCTGCGGAAGCATGCTCTAGGATGTAAGTACCATCTTTAGACTTAAAGGTCAAATGGACAAAGTTGTCACTACCTGTTCCCTCTTTTGAATAAGTAAGATCTAGTGTCAGTGTCTCACCCTCATTACGCCACTCGGCATCCGTAGCCTTACCGTGAGCATCTAGGACCTCATCCAAAGTCAAAGAGTCAACCTTCAACTCCTTAAACTGGTCCTCTGTCCAGTCAAATTGATAATCTTTATCAATGTATTTATTTGCTCTGTAACGAAGATCAGCCTCAAACTGATCGGCATGGTTCATGACATATTTCACCGCTTGATAACCTGCTCCAGCAAGCGAAGTCATGAAGAAGATAATTGACATGACTAGGGCAATAATAGATAGTGCCTTGCGTGTCGATTTCAGACTCAAAACCAAAGTCACAATCGCCAAAATGATAAGGAAGAAAGCAAGGAAGGTAAAGACAAAACCGATAGGAAGTGTCCAAGACAAAATGACAAATAGAATCCCCAAAACTAGAATAATGATTGGCAAAGCAATATTAACAAAAGCATTGTTCTTGGTTACTTTTGGCTTGTAATAAGGGTTTTCCAAAGGTATCTGACTTGTCTTTGGAGTTTCTTTTTCTTGCTCTTTCTCCAGATTCAACTCAGGCATTTGCTTAGGAGCTTCGTCTGATTGCGTATCTGCTACTGAGTCCGCCGACACCTCTTCAGTAGCTTCAGAACTACCCACACGCTGAGCTTCAACCTGTTCAGACACCTGGTCAGTTGGTACCTCAGAAGCGATGACAAAGCCTTCTTTCTTAGCCTCCATAAACTCCTCAGGACTTGGTTTACGACCATTGACGTCCTCAAAGTGACGCACCCATTCTTCTTTAGTTGCCATAGCTGACTCCTTTATCTCTTTTTCTTTATTTTATCATACTTTAATCTGGTCTTATGAAAATAAAGTCGGATAAAGTGATATTTTTTAAAACTGCTTGAGACGCTTAAGTGACAAGCTATCTCGTGAAAATTGACGAAAGACGAAAAACTGCACCCAAAAGTTAGATTTTTCTGTCTAACTGTTTGTGGTGCAGGTCAAATAATGGATTATTTATTCCTCAGCAATGCCTTTATATGACTCGTTTGTATTACTACGGAATTCCATATTTACCTCACAATCACCCTCATATAAATATAGATAAGCACCTAAGTTTTTAAGATTTTCTAAAAGAGTATCCATTTTTATTAAATCCTCTAAATCTAAATAATCATATCCTAATAAAACTTTTCCCTTTTGAATCCTATTCTTTTATTTCACCAATTGGTAGACTAATAAAGCTTCTTACCAATTTACAAGCTTCAAAAATATTATTTGACATTTTTACTTTTGAATAGATTACTGACACAACTTCATCCTTTAAAAATCTTGCACATATATACAGTCTGGTGTTAGTAAGACTAGTTTTTTATATTTATAGTTAAGCAACTAATCCTTCTTGATTCCGAAACTAAGCTTACAAAATCTATAAAGGCTATAAGAAATTACAATAATTAAACCATACTTTTTTTAAGTCTATATTTACATAAACTTTTATACTACGACATTAACTTCTGTCTGTAAAGATAGCGAGTAAGACTACCATGTAAAAGTAGGTGCAAAATTTCAATAACTTTCTCCTTTTATCACGAAAAAACAGGAAGTTTTCCCCTCCTGTTCCTTATTTAGTCATCTCCCAAACCTGATTTATAAGCTAGGTAGAAGGTATCTTCACCTTCTTTGGTATCAAATGACAAGTAAACACTCTTAAGTTTACCTTCTTCTGCATCAAAGTCACTATAAGAGAGAGTCATTTCTTTCTTGAACTCACCTTCACGAGATGTTGAGATAGTGTAATCAGCGTTTGAAGCTTTAGGGTGATCTTTAATGACATCCTTTAGTTTCGTACCATTAGATGGGTCACTATAGTCTCCTTCAGTAAGTGCCTCGTACTGCTCTTTCGTCCAGTCAGACTTGTAAGAGTTGTCAACTTCTACCTTATCTTGAGGGAAGCTACCTGAAGCATATGACAAGATAAAAGTACCATCATATTGTTTCTTAAAGTTTAGGTAGACACTTTCGACATAGTCTTTACCAGAGTATGTCAACTTCAACTCGTCACCTGACATCTCGGCATTTGACGCCTTGCCGTATGTCTTAATGATTGATTTAACAGAGTCTTTACCTGCTTTCAACTTTTTGAACTTAGATTCATTCCAGTCAAATTTAGCATTTTTGTCAATATAATCGTTGACGTCAGTGCTGTCACCTTTTGAGTCAGATTTTGAATCGCTGTCATCATCTTTATCAGCAACTTTTGATGCCTTGCTTGAGCTTGTACTATCACTATAGTTTTGAGACATTTGAAAAATAAAACCACCGATAGACACAAAGAGCATAAGACCAGCAACACCTGTTGCGATGATCGAGAGCAATTTCTTGCTTGATTTAAGGCTGAAGATAAGTGAAACCACTGCTACAGCAGCTACAAGCACTGTCAAAATAATGAAGAGCCAAGCAGGACTGACAATCCATGCCAAGATGGCAAAGATTACTACAAGAGTAATCGTAACGATTGGCAAGATAAGGTTGAAGAGAAGTTTATCCGCTGAGCTATCTACGGGATTAGGTACAGTTCCAAATCCTTTAGCTGTAGGGATAGATGCTTTTTCAAACATGCTTGAATCAAATTGTGGTGTCGGTTGTTGAGCAGGTGCTTCTGAGAAGGCTGCATCTCCAAATGGTGATTCACTGCTTGCTTGTTCTGCTGGCACTTCTTCAGCGACAGGTTCATTAGCTGCTTCTTGCACAGATGCTACTTGAGCAATCAAAGTGCTAGTATCAAAGTCAGCTGCTTTAGCGTCCAAAAATTCTTGGGGGCTAGGTTTACGCCCATGTACCGACTCAAAGAGTTCAGCCCATTCTGCTTTAGTTGACATAAAAATCTCCTTTTATCAAGAAATCTAAACAAGAAACCCCTTCAAATTAGTGAAGTTTTCTATAGTTAGGATTTAGACACCTATCTGTGATCAAGGTAAGTGCAAATGTTCCTTAAAAAGTCTGACATCACTTTACACCTTGAGGCGAACTTTCCCTATATCTAGTCCCATGTTCAATTTCTTGTAGATAATTCCATTCTACCATAATTAAAGACCTCCGTTAACTGTTTCCCAAGAGTTTTTTTTCTGCTACAATAGTAGTTATAATGCACCAAAGGAGTTATATATGAAAAATATTAAAAAGTACATTCCATTAATTATTGTACTTGTTATCGCTGGACTAGGATTTGTCTACCGTGAGAATATTTCTCGTGCTGTTCGTGGAGATGCTTACGTGGATAACAAGATATTCACTAAACAATTAGAAAAGGCTCAAAAGTCCGGAAAAGAGGCTTTTCCACAGTTAACAGACAAGGTCAGCAAGAACGAAGCTGAAGTTACCCTCCATACTTCAAAAGGTGATATCACTATTAAACTCTTCCCTACACTTGCTCCAAAGGCTTCTGAAAACTTCTTGAAGCATGCCAAGGACAAATACTATGATGGGCTTACCTTCCACCGTGTTATCAAGGACTTCATGATTCAAAGTGGTGACCCTAAGGGAGACGGTACCGGTGGAGAATCTATCTGGAAGAAAGGTTTCGCTGTTGAACCTACACCATTCCTCTACAACATCCGTGGCGCACTTGCTATGGCTAATACCGGTGCTAAAGATTCAAACGGCAGCCAATTCTTCATCGTTCAAAACAAGGATGACCAAAGTAAGCAACTAGGAAACGCAGGCTATCCAAAACCTATCATTGACGCCTACAAAAAAGGAGGTTACCCTGCTGGTGATACGAAATATACTGTCTTTGGACAAGTCATCAAAGGCATGGATGTCGTTGATACTATTGCTAACCTTGAAGTTGATAACAATAGCAAACCAAAAGAAAATGTAATAGTTAATTCAGTAGAAGTCGTTAAAGACTACAAATTCAAATAAATCCGAGAATCAGCTTCTCGGATTTATTTTTATTTAACAGCAGTAAAGAGATAATCACCAGTGTTAACGCGGGCTTCTTTAGCAGTTAAGACATCATCGAAGTCAGCAGTGTTTGTCACAATGACCGGTGTGATGACTGGTAATTTAGCGTCTCGGATAGTTGCTAGGTCAAATTCTATAAGTTTTTGACCCGCTTCTACGACATCCCCTGCTTCTACATAGGTCTTGAAACCTTTACCGGCAAGTGAAACAGTATCCATACCAATATGAATGAGAAGCTCTGCACCATTTTCAGTTGTCAAACCAATCGCATGGCCAGTAGGGAAGACTAAATTAACCGTTGCCTTAGTTGGTGCGACCACTACCCCATCAGTTGGGGCAATAGCGATTCCTTTACCCATAGCTCCTGAGGCAAAGACTTGGTCAGGAACTTGGTCAAATGGGACAATATTCCCAATAAGTGGGCTAGCAATGATTTCTTGTTGAATTTCTTTAGGAGTAGGTGCAACTTCCTCAGCTTTTTCTTCACCCTTAGCTGCTCCACCACCGTATAGATTTGGTACTCGTACAAAGAGTTGGATGAGGAAGGCAAGAACACCACCCACAATGGCAATAATAATGGCAAAGGTAACTTTAGAAAGGTTACCGTCAGGCCCAATAAGGCTTGGGAAGACAAAGACACCCAGACCACCTATTGAATACGTCTTAATATCTAGGGCCATCATGGCAGCCCCCATAAGTCCTGAAACACCACATGAAATGTAGAATGGCGTTTTCATTGGAAGGGTTACCCCATAGATAGCAGGTTCTGTAACCCCAAAAATAGATGAAATGAAGGCTGGCATAGAGATGGTACGGACTTTTTCTTCTTTCGTTTTAAGCATGATAGCTCCCAACACACCTGTTTGCGTGAAACATGGAAGAATAGCTGCCGAAAGAATAATAGAACTTCCGTTTGTTGCCACATCTAGAATAGCAAGGGGAACAAGCGCCCAGTGCATTCCGAACATAACCAAGACTTGCCACGAGATACCGAGTATAAGATCAAAGACAATCGGACTAAAGTTCATGATTGCTTGGAAAAGATTTGTCAATCCATTAGAGAAAGTATTGGCAACTGGTCCCACCACCAAGAATGTTAATGGAACGGTAATGAGTAATGTAAAGAAAGGCACTACGAAGACTTTAATCACATCTGGAGTAATCTTGGTTAAGAATTTTTGAATGTATGAAGCCACCCAAATTGCCAAGATAGAAGGCATTACAGTTGAGAGGTAACCTCCTGCAGGAAGTGCAAAAGGAATAACTCCTAGAACATGTCCTTGACCAGCCTTTCGAAGAGCAGTCACTAGTGTAGCAATATCAGGGTAAACAAGCGCTCCTGCAATCGCAATAGCTGTAAACTCATTAACCTTGAAACGACGGGCAGATGTTAATGCAATCAAGATTGGCAAGAACTGGAAGAAACCATCTCCTGCTGCATTCAAGATGACATAAATAGGACTCGTTGCAGTTGACAAGCCACATGCTGCCATGATAGCAACTACACCCTTGATAATCCCGGCCGCAGCCAATGGACCAAGGAAAGGTTGGAAAATACTTGAAACCAAAGATACAAAGCGGTCAAAAAGATTCCCTTTAGGCGCATCACCTTCATCAATATCAAGACTACCACCTGCTGGAAGACCACCAACTTGGAGAACCTCCGCATAAACATCAGGCACATGGTTACCAATCACCACCTGATATTGTCCACCTGATTTAACAATAGTAACAACTCCGTCACGGTTCTTAAGGTAGTCATCATCTGCTTTAGATTCATCTTTCAAATCAAAGCGTAAACGTGTCACACAGTGTTTCAAGCCATTGACATTTTCCTTGCCACCAACGTGTTTGAGAATGTCCTCAGCTAATTCAGTATATTTAGCCATAAGGGCTCCTTTCTTGTCTAGGATCCTAGTTTTCTTTGAGGCTTTTTTAACGAAAAAAACCTAAATAAATACCAAGAACCAATTGAGATGAGTATACACTACTCCCATTAGTTTTTCGTATTTATCTAGGTTTTGCCTGCTGACCAGTAACAATCCTTTTGCTATGGTTATATAATATCAGAGTTCAAATATTTTTTGCAAACCCTTACAAAAATATTTTTTGTTTTTGAAAGTAAAATCTTGACCAAGATTATAAGTCATGATAAACTATCGTTAGTTTATAAACTAACAGAAAGAGAGTTACACGATGAAGACAAGAGCAATTATTGAATTTAAAGACACATACGCTAGCATGGAATGCCACGAGCTTGGTTACCAAACCAAGGAAACTGCCTTGGCTATTATTTCTCCCACTGGACATATTCTATCAAGTACACCGCTTTTCAGAAAGGCATATGGTTCAAACACTGCTCACATCAACCAGCTTCCTTTCAATATGGATGATCTCAGTATCACAGCAAGAGGTCTCAGTAAAAAAGCTAAAGCCAACTTGGAAGATTGGATTGCCCATACTATCATTCTTCCAATAAACTATGATAAGTACTTTACTAAGCATCAAGAACTTTTGCACCTCCTAGCAGAGTCGCCTATCGTCGAGTCTGTCCAAGCTTTAACTTATAAGACAGTTAAGATTCATTTTTCCGAAGCCCTCAATGATGAACATATTCGTCAACTGCAAGGTTTTATTCTCGCTCAAGCAGGCATCTATAGCTATATTGGGACATCTACAGTCTCAGACCGAAATGCCCACCAGGCTCTTGAATGGGCTAAACTTGATGTTAATGGCCGTTCGCACAACGATCACAAGCCCGCTATTTTCCATCGTAGTAAGGACCTCTTAAGCGGTTTCTTTCACCATGGAAGCCAAGAAAGTATTGCATAGATAATAATTGGGACACCTTGTGTCCTTTTTTTTGGCAACTAAAAAACCCACCATAAAGGTGAGCTAAATCGATTTATTTACTGTGTTTCCAGTTACTGTAGATACTAAACACTACAATCCAGATGGTTGCTCCGATAGCTCCGACAACTGTTGACTTTTGCAAGAAGAGACAAACAAAGACGAAGATGAAGAAAAGGATAGTCAATGGATTAAGAATCTTATAGGCTGGCATAAGGAAGCCATCTGCCATAAACTCTTGAGACTTACGGTACTTGAGATGAGCAAGCATGGTCAAAATATAGATGGCAATGTAGACACCTGATGATGATGCCGTAATCAAAGCGAAGGCATCAGATACACCAGGTAAGACGTTGATGAAGGCTGAAACACATACTACAATGGCTGAAACAATGATAGCACGTGAAGGAATACCATTGCGTGACAAGGTATCTAGCTTCAAAGCTTTCATGACTTTACTATTTGGTGTCTCCTTAGCAATTTGGAAAAGGTGACGACCTGTAGAATAAAGCGTTGAGTTCAATGATGAAGCCGCTGCTGTCAAAACAACAAAGTTAATGAAAGCCGCTGCCCACTTGATACCAGCCATTTGGAAGACTGTTACGAAGGGTGATTCATTAACTGGAAGTTTTTGCCATGGGAAGATAGCCATGAGGGCAATGAGGGCACCCACATAGAAAATGACAATACGAATCGGAATCTCCTTGATTGCCTTTGGCAACACCTTACGTGGATTTGCTGTCTCAGATGTTGTAATCCCTACAAATTCGATGGCTTGGTAGGCAAAGAAGACCATTTGGAAGGTCATGACAAAGCTCACCCAACCTTTAGGGAACATCTGGAAACCTTGTGTGATATTGGTAAGACTAGCATGTCCAGCTGGCGTTTCAAAGTTAGTTGCTACCATAAATATCCCTGTAGCTATCAAGGCAAGAATGGTGACAATCTTGATCATCCCAAACCAAAACTCAACTTCCCCGAAAATCTTAACTGCAATTAGGTTAACCGAACTCAGGATAATCAAGAAGACAATCTGAATCTGCCAGGCAGGCCAACTCGGGAACCAATATTGCACATAGGTCGATACAGCCGTAATTTCTGCCATCCCAAGGAATATCAGTGATACCCAGTAGGACCAACCCGAGAAGAATCCCCAGCCCTTACCAAGGTATTTGGTAATAAAGTTGATAAAGGTGTGCTGGTCAGGATCCATATAGAGCATCTCACCGATCGCTCGCATCATAAGATACATGAAGATACCAGTTAGTATATATACTAAGATGATTGAAGGTCCTGTTAGGGATAGGGAACGCCCCGCCCCAAGGAAGAGACCTGTACCGATTGTACCAGCGATGGCAATCAGCTGGACGTGACGGTTTTGAAGACCACGCACCATCCCATTCTCAGTCTGGTTTTCGTCGTCTTTATGATGTTGCTTTTGCGACATTTTTTTCACTCCAATTCTATTTAGCACGACTCATTGAATCATGCCATTTTTTAACATAACTTATATTTTACCATTTTTGAAATAATTGGTCAATTTTATACAGAATATTCAGAATTTTATACTTCACAACAAGGGCTTGGAAAAATTCCAAACCCTTGTACATCGTTATTATGATTCAGGATCATCAAGGCTACGACCATGCAAACCTTTTTCACGTTGTATTTGACGTAGTTTTTCAGGTGTCACATCGTTACCCTCTTCGTCAACCACTTTAATCCCTTCGATATGGTGACGAACTGAGCGACGATAGCCCTCAATGTATTCTTCACGAAGTTTTGCTTGTTCCACTGCTTCTTCTGGAGTCAAACCTTCTGTTTTTTTCTTTTTTGCAAGCTCATTGATTCGAGCAATTTTTTTAGAATCCATTCCTCTTACCTCTATTTTGTATTCAATTGGTTAAAGGCTGCAACAGCTTTGGCTTTAGCCACAAGACCCAAAAGAAGGGCCAAACGGTTATTTTTAACAGCTTCATCCTCTGCCATTACCATCGTGTTGTCAAAGAAAGCATCAATGACTGGGCTAAGAGCAAAGAGCTGAGACAATTTATCACCAGCTGAACCTGTCAATTCAAGCTCTTCAATTGCTTTAGAAAGGGCTTTTTCTTGATCATTTTCAAAGAGACTGGCATCGACTGCTACTGAAGCATCTGCTTTTTCTGCCAAGTTGAAGGCACGTGAGAGTGATTCAACAGCTGCCTTGTAACCATCAGCCTTAGCAGCTGCTGAGAGGGCGTCAGCTACTTCAAGCATATCCGCAACCACGAAGTTTGAACCAGCAAGAACGGCTTCTTTGATATCTTTTGATGTACGTCCCATCATCTTGTCCACACGTGCCTTGATGAAGTTGATAACTTCTGCTTGATTGTCATAAGAAAGACTATCAAATGAAAGGGCGTAAAGGCTGTCGATCAACTCATCCATAGGGATGTGCCAACCAAAAGCATCCAAGATACGAACAATCCCTTGCGTTGCACGACGAAGCGCATAAGGGTCATTAGAACCTGATGGAATCAAGCCAACTGAGAAGAAGGAAAGGAGGGTATCCAATTTATCTGCAAGCGCAAGGATGGCACCAACCTTAGTCTCTGGAAGAGCTCCGTCTGCTGAATCAGGAAGGTAGTGCTCACGGATAGCTGTCGCAACCGCAGCATCCTCACCAGCAAGGAGGGCGTATTTTTCACCCATGATTCCTTGCAATTCATCGAACTCTCCGACCATACCAGTCAAGAGGTCAAATTTGTAGATTTCAGCTGCACGCGCTACGGCTGCCCTTTCTTCAGCAGTCAAACCAGCTTGCTCAGCCAAGGAAGCCGCAATGACACCAGCACGGGCCATGTGTTCTGAGAGAGAACCGATTTTTTCATGGAAAGTCACGTTAGCCAATTTAGCAACGAGATCTTCAATCTTGAGTTTTTGGTCTTCACGCCAGAAGAATTCACCATCTTCAAGACGGGCCACCAATACTTTTTCATTTCCTCGGATAACATTTTCCAAATGCTCAGCGTTACCATTACGGACTGAGATGAAGTTTGGTTTAAGCTTACCGTCAAGGTCACGTACAACAAAGTAACGTTGGTGCGTTTCCATTGATGTCACCAAGACTTCTTCTGGAACGTCCAAATACTTAGTGTCGAAACTTCCCATAAATGCTGTTGGGTATTCGACCAAGTTCAAGACTTCATTCAAAAGTCCTTCTTCGATTTGGACTTGAACACCTTGTTCTGATTCGATGGCTTTGATTTGCTCACGAATCATGTTTTCACGTTCTTTGCTATCCGCAATCACGTACACGGTACGAAGGTCTTCCTCATAAGAATCTGCATTGGTGATTTCCACTTCGTGCCCAAGGAAACGGTGACCACGGCTCACACGACCTGACTTGATATCCAAGAAATCAAGGTTAAGCGCTTCGTCGCCCAAAAGGACAACCAAAGTATGAACAGGGCGGATGTATTCAAAGGTGTTGTTAGCCCAGTGCATGCTAACAGGGAAAGTCAATGAAGAAAGCACTTCTGGAACGCCAGCCAAGACTTCTTTGGCAGGTTTTCCAGCTTCATGTTTCGTCACGTAGACATATTCTTCACCTTTAACTTCACGGAATTCGATATCATCAACGGTCAAGCCTTTTCCACGGACAAATCCTTGTGCCGCTTTTGAGAAGTTACCTTCTGCATCCAAGGCGATTTTCTTAGAAGGTCCTTTAAAATCTTCTGTCAAATCAGATTGTTGATCAGCCAATCCAATGACACGGACTGCCAAACGGCGCGGTGTTGAGAAAGTTTGAATGCTTTCGTATGAAAGACGATTGTTATCCAAGAAGGCTGCCATTTTCTCCCCGAGTTGTTTTTCACTTGGTGTGACAACGTAGGCTGGCAATTCTTCAAGTCCAAGTTCTACTAATAAGTTTTTTGTCATGTTTTTTCTCCGAAAAATATTTTTTTCCAGTTTGCCTTATGTGATTGTCACGCAAGCAACCGACTGCGTCGTTTCATTGCTAAAATTGGAGCCTATGTCTCCAATTTTGCCTGGTATCGTTAGTTTCTCTAACGATACCTTTATCACTGCGGCAACTGGTTCTGTAGGATTACTCTATTAGCCAATCCTTTTTAATACGCTCTGTTTATTCTTCCTCTTCTGCTAGGAGTTTTGCGCGTGTGGCTTCGTCAAGAAGTGGGTAACCAAGTTTCTTACGTTCTGCAACGAAGGTCTTGGCTACAACACGGGCCAAGTTACGGATGCGGGCAATATAACCGGCACGTTCTGTGACAGAAACAGCACCACGAGCATCTAGCAAGTTAAAAGTATGTGAACATTTCAATACGTAGTCGTAGGCTGGGTGAACAAGACCCAATTCCAAAGCACGTCCTGCTTCTTTTTCAAATTTTTCAAAGTTTTCAAGAAGCATATCTTGGTCTGAGACTTCAAAGCTGTATTTTGAGTGCTCATATTCTGGTTGAAGGAAGATTTCTCCGTATTTAACGCCTGGAGCCCACTCAATATCGTAAACAGAATCTACTTCTTGGATGTAAGAAGCCAAACGTTCCAATCCGTAAGTGACCTCAGAAGTTACCGGACCAGTTGCCAATCCACCAACTTGTTGGAAGTAGGTGAACTGAGTGATTTCCATACCGTCAAGCCAAACTTCCCAACCAAGACCAGCTGAACCAGTTGATGGGTTTTCCCAGTTATCTTCAACGAAACGAATATCATGTTCCAAAGGATTGATCCCCAATTTTTCCAATGACTCAAGGTAAAGCTCTTGGATGTTTGATGGTGATGGTTTCATAACCACTTGGAATTGGTGGTGTTGATAGAGACGATTTGGGTTTTCCCCGTAACGACCATCAGCTGGACGACGAGATGGCTCTACATAAGCCGCATTCCATGGTTCAGGCCCAATGGCACGAAGGAAGGTGTAAGGACTCATGGTTCCTGCACCCTTTTCATTATCATAAGCCTGCATGAGCATACAACCCTGGTCATTCCAGTATTGTTGTAAAGTAAGGATAATTTCCTGGAAGGTTAGTTTTTTAGACATTATTTACTCCTTTAATTTATATTATCTTTTTAGGTTTATTTATCAAGCAACCAAGAAAAAGCTGGATCCTGAAAAATATGACGTTTGGGAACAGTTTGTAAATTCTGATCGCATTCATCTATTGTACCTAATTTCAAAGCACAGACTTCTGGTATATTTTCTTGAACAGTGAAAATTTGACTATGACAGTTCTGGCAGTAATAACGCTGTTTTCCTGGAGAAGAACTATACGTAACAAGCTTTTCTTTTCCATGCAATACTAGATTTTTACTGCTAACTTTAGCATTAACTGTATAGGCAGACGCAGTTGCTTTCCGACAGAATGAACAGTGGCAAAAAACTAATTCAGATAATTCCTCATCTAGAGTGTAAGTCACTGCTTTACATAAACAAGATCCTTTAAGCATTGTACTCCTTTCTACTTAGGTATTAGACGAATTCAAAAAGAACCGAATTTCAACACCCAAGCCTTGCGACTAGGGGCGTCAGAAACGCGGTTCCACCCTAATTTATTACTTCATTTTATCTGTTTGTCTTCAGCTCTTTGCTGAGAGAAAGCGCCACTTGCTTACTTTGCTCTACTTGGCTTTCACTATCCCAAGCTCGCTAGAAAAACGCCATAAGCCCTTCTTTCTTGTCAGTATTATAGCAGAAATAGAGAAACTTGTAAAATAAAATTCTAATCCTTCTCACTGATTCCCATTTCCTGACGAACATGTGCATGGGAATCTTCATGAAGAATATCATTATCAATAATTGAAGCTTCTCGAAGTTCTTGGGCCTTTTTCCTGTCCTGATGGGTTAAGTCTTGATGGGGATCATAAGCTTTCTCGACGATAGACAAGAGATGATTTCGAATTTCCTTTTCCTTACGAATTTTGGCTTTTTTGCGGTAGCTAGCTACAACTAGCACAACCAACATCAGTATTCCCAGATAACCGATAATAGGATACATAACCGCTACCAATTGACGGAAGCCCACGAAGGAAATAGCAAAACCAGCAAGGGCAAATGCAGCCACAAAGAACTTGAAGCGTTTATCACTACCTGCTGAGAAGCGTTTCCCAAGGGCATAGTAGAGACTAAAGACGGTATTGAAAATCAAGCCAAAAATCACTAAGGCGTAGAGTGTCGCAAAGATAGGGTTCACTTCCTTGGCAATAGCCAGCATAGGAACATCCGAGCTAGCAACTTTATCACTGTTAGCAAAGAGAATCAAGGTCGTGACGAAGAAAATCACACCAACCATAAATCCTCCCCAGGCTCCACTCTTTTCGGCTTCATTGATTTTGAGAATAGATCCACCCATTACAAAGGCCATGGCTATGGCTGACATGACACAAACAGCAAAATAATTGATCACAGACATCCAAACGCTTGGGAAGGGAGATTGAATGGTTTGCGACACCTTATCCATCTCTGCAAAATCCCAGTGACGCCCTAGAACATTGGTCACGAATATCATAGCAATCATAACCAAAATCATAGGGGTAAAAACTCCAATAACACCGATGATTTTTTTGAAATCTAGGAAACTCACAAAGATAGTCAGAGCTGTACACAGGAAGGCACCTACCCAAATCGGAAAGCCGAACTGTTGGTTTAGGTTAGCCCCTGCACCAGCTGTCATCACAAAACCAAACAGGAAACAAGTGATAATCAAAGCGATATCCAAAATACGGTAAATCACAGGATGACTGATTTCTGCCAGGACTACTGAATGATCATCTGAACGGTAATAACTTCCCAGAGCAATCATGAGTCGCCCAAAGCCAACATGCAAAATTCCTAGAACTATAACACCTATCAGTCCCCAGGCTCCAAAACTAACAAAATACTGTAAGAGGTCCTGCCCTGAAGATACCCCTGCACCAATCATTACACCGACGTAGGCCAGGGCAATGCTCCAAATACGTTTTGACATATTACCTCCTATAAAATATAAAGTATTTCTATTTTACACTACTCTGACACCTTTGTAAAAATCAATTAAAAACAGCACCTTCATAAGAAAGTGCTACTTATACTCTTATTTTTCCCAACCTTTTCGTCCATCAATATAGGTTGCTTGCAAGTCCAAGGAGTCATCTAAGACGATAAAATCAGCTGGTAGACCTGCTTTTAGACTTCCACAAGTATTTTCAAGACCAACAGATTTAGCTGGAACATGACTCGCCATTTGTAAAGCTTGAGCAACCGTCACAAGTCCCCAATCAACGACGTGCTTGACACCATCTTTAAGTTGTAGGATAGAACCAGCCAGGTTACCACCTTCTTTGAGGCGGGCAGTACCATTTTCAACAATAACAGGAAGTTCGCCTAACATATAGTCGCCATCTGGACAACCTCCCGCTGACATACAGTCTGTAATAAGGGCAACTCCTTGAGGAGTCTTTTGCTTGATAAGAACCTTACAAGCTGCAGGAACCACATGATGACCATCTGCAATCAACTCACCAATCGTTTCTGGACTATCGAAGGCTGCTCCAACCATTCCAGGTTCACGATGCGTAAACCCACGCATACCGTTGTAGACGTGAACCCAAACAGATGCCCCAGCTTCCACAGCCGCTACAGCTTCCTCGTAAGTAGCATTGGAATGACCTAGAGCGATTGTCACACCTTGCCCAGTCGCTTCTTTGATAAATTCAACTACTCCCTCACGTTCAGGAGCCAAGGCCAGCTTGATTAATTTGCCTTGAGCCGCCTCTTGCCAGGCTTGCAACTGTTCTATACTTGGATTGCCCATATATTTAGGATTTTGCGCTCCCTTATAGGTCTCAGTGAAATAAGGTCCTTCAAAGAAGAGTCCCTGAATTTTAGCACCAGGCTCCTTACCAGCCGTCTCTGCTGTTGTCTGACAGATAGCTTTTAACTCTTCAAATGGTGCTGTCAATGCTGTCGGTAAGAAAGAAGTCACACCTGCTGAAAGCAAGGCTTGACTCATGCCAAGAAGACTTTCCTCAGAATTATCCATGACATCATAACCCGCAAATCCATGAATATGAGTATCTACAAGACCCGGAGCAATCTGATAATCACTGTAATCCAGTACTTCTGCACCTTCTGGTACCTTTTCCGACCAGTCACCGAAACGACCATCCACAACCGCTAGGTAACCCCCTTCCTTGATTTTATTCTCAAAGTAAAAACGTTTGGCTGAAATATAATAGGTCATAGGACCACCTCTCATCATTTTTCTATATTCTTAATACGCTTTCATTATATCAAAAAAGCCGAGAAATTTTCTCGACTTTCTCTATTAAATCACACCTTCTGTAACCTTTTCAACAAGGTTAATCGCATGGTCTGCGATACGTGTGTAATGTGAGAGGTAATCAACATAGTTGATACCTGCTTGCGCAGTACATTCACCATTGTTAAGACGTTTGGTATGTGTTTTACGCAATTGTTTTTCAAGTTTTTCCAATTCTTCATGACGAAGGATGACTTGACCTGCAAGCACCTTGTCATCATCCACAACAACACGAATACTATCGAGAACAATACGGTGCGTACGGTTATAAACATCCCCAAGCTCGGTCTTAGCAGTCTCAGAGAATTCAATCCCCTTATTATGAATATGTTGTGAAAGGTTGGCGCTTGCAACTGCCAGATCACCAATACGCTCCAAGTCACGAACAGAGTCAAGCACACTTGCCAACACTTCATTTTCAGAAACGCTTAGAGATTCATTAGAGATGTCAATCAAGTAGGTTGTCAACTCTTCGTCAATACTATTAACAGCTGTTTCATACTTCTCAACCTTGTCAAAGTATTTCTCATCACCTTTATCAAAGAAAGCGTATGAAGCCTCCAAAGATTGAATGGCATATGACGCTAAGTGAACCAACTCTTTCTTAGCATTACCAAGGGCAATGGCTGGCGCTTGTGTGATAAGCAAACGATCCAAGTAAAGCGCTTCGTACTTGTTAACTTCATCCTCACCAGGAATAATCTTAGTTACAAGATAAGCAAGAAGCCCAATGAATGGGAATTGCACGATAGTATTTGCAATATTGAAGGTACCATGGGCAAAGGCAATAGTCATCTCTGGTGTCAAACCAAGCATAGACTTAAACCATTGAATCAGAGCTGTGAATGGTACCAGAAGAACCAAACACAAGACCGTTCCAATAACGTTGAACAGTACGTGAGCCCCTGCCACACGTTTGGCCGCAATGTTGGAACCAAGAGCCGCAAGAACCGCTGTAATAGTTGTTCCGATATTGTCCCCAAAGAGGATTGGAAGAGCCCCTTGTAGGTCAAGCAAACCACCTGAATAAAGGCTCTGAAGAATACCAATGGTAGCTGCCGAAGACTGAATCAACATGGTCAAACCAGAACCAATGATAACTCCCATAATTGGGCGGTCACCTAAAGTTGCCAGGTAATCTTTAAAGGCTGTTACTGACTTCAAAGGTTCTACCGCATCTCCCATCAGGTTAAGGGCAAAGAAAATCCCCCCAACACCAAACAAGATACGTCCTAGGTTATTGAGCTTCTTATTACTCGTAAAGAAGAGAAACGCTGCCCCTAGGAAAATCACTGGAAGAGCATAATCACCAAGCTTGAAACCAATCATGAAGGAGGTTACGGTTGTCCCGATATTCGCCCCCATGACAATACCAATAGCCTGACGAAGACTCAAGAGCCCTGCCGAAACCAGACCTACGACAATAACGGTTACCCCTGAACTCGACTGAATCAAGGCCGTCATGACAATGCCAATCAGAACACCTAAAAATGGGTTACTGGTGTACTTATCGATGTAAAAGCGTAGTTTATCTCCGGCCGCTTGTTGAAGACCATCACCCATATACTTAATACTAAATAGGAAAAGTCCCAAACCACCGAGGAAAGAAAACGCAATATCCTGCCAATTTACTGACACATTTTTGCCCTCATTATATAAAATTTTCGGTAAGACCGACTCTTCTATTGTATCTATTTATTAAGGAATAAACAAGACTTTTCCCAAAAATAATAAAAAGATCAGATACTCATATCAGAAAGCCATCAATGCCCGTCTCGAGTATGCTGCGTTTTTATCTGATACTTGTCACCAGATTTCAAGCAAAACCAGTCAGAAAAACATTACTAGCAGTGTTTGGAGATTTTCATAAATGGAACCCTAGCGTAGCAATACCATCATCCGTTGGGAGATGATTTTTTTAGTTGTTCCTTCATCTTTTGTAACCTCAAAATAACGGATAGATATTATCGAAATAAATCCTTCTTTCTTGTGATATAATAAAGGAAAAAATTGGAAGTTGAATCATGATAATCTACCTTCTAGCACAAGTATTCTCAGCCATTGGAGCCCTCTGTGTTGCCATATCTTCTTTTGCAAAATCAAAAAATAAGATGCTCGCCTGGCAAATTACCGACTATATTTTCACTGCCACTGCTAACCTCTTATTGGGTGGCTATACCGGTGCCTTAACCATTAGTATTTCCATCATTAGAAATCGTTTGATGATCAAAAAGAAAATGACCAAGACTATCTTGACCATCCTCATCATTCTTCAAATCATCGTAGGATCTTATCTCAATCAACTTGGGGTTATTGGCTATTTGCCAATCATCTCTTCAGTTTCCTATAGCCTAGCTATTGCTGCCACACCAAACCTTCAGTGGCTTCGCTGGGTCATTATTGAGAATATGTTACTCTGGCTAATTTACGATTTGACCATTCAGGCTTACCCAGCTGCCATCACTGATGTCACTATCACACTTACTACTCTCATTGCCATTATCAGAAATCGAAAAACCTTTAGCAAACAATAAAGCTAAAGGTCTTTTTCTTATAGAGCCCAAGTACGAATGGCGTGTGCCACACCTGCCTCGTCATTTGTCAAAGTCACATACTTACACAAAGCCTTAATGTCGTCACTCGCATTACCCATGGCAACGCTTTGACCGACGAATTGAAGCATTTCAAGGTCATTAGCAGCATCTCCCAAAGCCATAATCTGTTCGGGATTGATACCCAACTTTTCAGCTAAATGCTTCAGTCCACTGGCCTTGGTTGCTCCTTGTGGCATAATTTCAAAGATATAATCTTGACTGCGAACTGTGCTATAGCTCTGATTAAGTCTATCTTGCACAGCATTTTGGAAGGCGTCCAAAGATTCAGAATCAGCCATATACATAGCTTGGAAAATCACTTGCCCTTCCTCAAAGATTTTTTCCAAACTCCTAGCTTTCGCTTCTGTAAAAACAGTCCCAGCATCATAAGCTACTAGCTCAGGTACCTCATTACCCACAACATAGTAAGTTTTTTCACCAGTAAAGGTTAGAGCCACCCCTGGGAAGTCTTCGCAAGCCTGCAAGAGTGCTTCCATTTCAGAGCGAGATAAACTTTCAGATTGAAGCAAGGTCCAATTTTTAGTTTCATAAGTTGAACACCCATTGTTCATGATAATGTACTCTTCTTCACTAAGACCCAATTTTTCAAAATGGGGAACAATGCCTGAACGTGGGCGACCCGTACAAAGGACAATCTTAATACCTGCCGCAGCCGCATCTTGAATAGCCTTGATGTTCTCTTCAGGTATCTCTTTTTGGCTATTTAAGAGTGTCCCGTCCATGTCAATTGCAATGAGTTTCACTTGGTTCTGCTTCATATTTTTCTTATTCTCCTTGATCCTAATATGTGTCGTAAATAGTTAACTGATATTGTTCTATGATGCTGTTCAATTTATCCCCATAGGTTATGTCGGTAGCATAAACGCCTGTTAGGGCTGCCGTCGCATCTTTATAACTCTTTGTCTTGGAACGGTGCACTCCTACATAGTAGCTTCCCTCAAGGAAGTCCACATAATCCTGTAAAGAATTTTCCACGGAACCATAGGAACGAAAGGCCGCATCAATATGGTAAGGATTTCCCTTACCATCATCCTCCCAGGTCGGTAGGGTTACACTTTGACCATTGTATTCTCCTTTAATTCCAAAGAAATTGTAAGATGGCTTCTGACTCAAACTTGATTGGCCAGAATCAGATTCTAGAATAGCCTGAGCTATCATGACAGATGCATAAAGATCATTTCTAGCTGCCAAATAGCGCGATGTCTCGCCAATCTCAGCAATAAAAGCAACCGTCGTCTCATCTGTAGGCGTCATATTTTTTTCCATAGTCAACCTTGGAAAATTTAAACTAGCTAGGAGGCCCAATAAGGCAAATAGACCCATAAAAATCAGACTCCACTTTTGGAAAAATTTAGGAAAAAGCAAGAAAGACTTCTTTTTCTTTTTAGTTTTCTTAGGTCTAGCTTTCGACTTAGTTTTCTTTTTTCCTTTCGCCAATCGGTCACCCCCTCAATCATACTAACTCCTCTAAGTATATCAAAATTCACTAAAAAAGACCCAAACCAACCGGTTTAAGCCTTCATATATTAAATGGCGTCTCCACCACGTTCACCCGTACGAATACGGATAACATCATCAATAGGAACAATAAAAATCTTCCCATCACCAACTTCTCCCGTCGCTACGGCGCTCCGAATGGCATCAACAACCTCGTCAACTGCCATATCCTTAACTACAATCTCAACCTTGACCTTAGCTAATAAGGTAGGAACAATGCGCTGTCCACGAACAAACTCTGCAAAGCCCCGTTGATTACCGTAACCCAGAACTTGACTTACAGTCATTCCCTTGGCTAAACCACTACCAGTCAAGGCATTTTTCAAATCTTCCAATTTATCCGAACGAATAATCGCTTCTACTTTTTTCATCTGTATTCTCCTACGAATCTAAGCCCATAAAGGTTGGATAGGCTGTTTCCTTGTGTTCACAGTCATCAAGACCAATAGCTTCATCACGGTCAGTGACACGTAAAGGCATATAATGAGCAATTACTTTAATAATACCATAGGTCACAAGAGCAGACCAAATAGCTGTAAAGATAATAGCCAAAATGGTCACAATAAACAGATGGGCCTTCCCATAAATCAAGCCAATATTGACCTTATCTAGGGCTAAATCTGGTGTCGTAAAAATCGCAGTAGCCAAACCACCAAAGATACCTCCAACGCCGTGGCAACCAAAAGCATCCAAAGCATCATCATAGGCAAAGCGTTTTTTTAAGACAGAGATAGCATAGAAACAAACCGGACTAACCATAGCTCCAATTAGAATGGCACTCCAGATGGAAACGAAACCGGCTCCAGGCGTGATGGCAACAAGCCCAGCTACTAAACCAGTCGAACCACCGACCAAAGATGGATGACCTGTCACATATTTTTCAAGAGCCAACCATGAAAACATGGCAGCTGCTGCAGAAACATGTGTGGTTACTAGCGCGTGAACTGCCAAGCCATTAGCAGCCAAGGCTGAGCCTGCATTGAAACCAAACCAGCCAAACCAAAGGAGACCCGCTCCCAATAGGACAAAAGGAACATTATGAGGACGGTGTTCTAAAATGCCAAAATCACGACGTTTACCAACAACGATTGCCAGAACCAAGGCCGATACACCCGAGGTAATATGAACCACATCACCACCTGCGAAGTCAATTGTCCCCCATTTAGCAAGGAGCCCTTCGTCCCATACCATATGTGCAAAAGGATAATAGACCAAAAATAACCAAAAGACTACGAAAATAGTTAAAGGAGTAAAGCGCATACGTTCTACTACTGAACCTGTCAAAATCGCCACACAGATAATGGAAAACATCATCTGAAAAGCCGCAAATAAGAGATCAGGAATAGCTAGACCACGACTTGAAATCGTTTCAGACACACCATTTAAAAAAAGGTGACTGAAATTACCGAAGAAATTCCCATGACCGCCAAAAGAAAGCGAGTAGCCAGCAACAATCCACAAGAGAGAGGCTATAGCTAAGGGAAGAACAGACATCATCATAGTATTAATGACATTTTTTCGACGCCCAAGACCACCATAGAAGAAGGCCAAGGCCGGTGTCATCAAACAAACCATGGCTGAACAAATCAATATAAAGGCACTGCTACCTGTATCCATAAAACCACTCCAATTCACAAAATATTTTATGTTAGAAAATATAACACAAAAATATGAGACAAACAAGTGTATTTACGGAATTTTTTGATAATTCTTTCTTTTCTGACATATTATGTCGCCACAAAAAAAGAGCCTCTTAAACCCTATGGAAAAGGTTATAAAGCTCTTGTCTGTTTATTTTTCGCTCTTTAGCAATGGTTTTTATAGCCTGATTAGGTTTCATACCAGAAGCAATTAAAGCTTCAACAGCCTTCACTGGCGTAACATCTGATGTTAGATTTTCTTCCCTGCTATTCTCAGAATCTCCAGCCACAATCAGTAAACATTCTCCCTTGAGAGGATTACTAGCAATATAATCTAAAATTTCTGAAATTGACCCTCGCTGATACTCTTCATAAAGCTTGGTCAATTCTCGAACTAGAGTTACTTGACGGTTACCATAGACCTCATGCATATTTTCAAGGGTATCCGCCACACGGTAGGGTGACTCGTAAAAGATCTGTGTCTCAGGATAAGATACTTTTCCCTTGAAGAAATCAATCTGCTGTCCCTTTTTACGAGGCAGGAATCCATAAAAAATATGAGGTTGCGGTGCTAAACCACTAGCAATCAAGGCTGTAATACCAGCTGATGCTCCCGGTAAGGCCACCACAGGAATATCCTCAGCAATGGCGGCTTTGACCAAATCATGCCCAGGATCCGAAATGGAAGGCATACCCGCATCAGAAACCTGAGCCAAAGAAAGACCTGACTTCAAGCGTTCCAGTAAATCTGGAATTTTTTCATAAGCATTGTGCTCATGAAAAGAATACTGCTTGGTTTCAATTTCAAAATGTTTGAGCAAGAGACCTGTATTACGCGTGTCCTCCGCACAAATAAGATCCACCTCTTTCAGGATTTGCACACTGCGAAAAGTCATATCCTGCAAATTACCAATAGGTGTGGGAACCAAATAAAGGGTACCATAATTAGATTGCCCCTTAAAACTCTTTTGAACCTGCATACTTAATCTCCGTACAACAATTCTGCACAGAAGCCACAAGCTTCATTATTATCACGACGTTGACCATAAAAATCTGGGCAAATGTGGAATCCATCATCATAAATAGCCTCGAGGTTCACCTTGCCATGAGACATTTTAGTCCCTGTCTCCTCTTGAACTACTTGACTCAAGTGCTCACGTAACTTGTCATTCTCCAACTTGAGAGCCGTATTTTCATCGAGAATCCCTGAGAAGTTCGCCTTAATTGCTTCCACTTCTGCCAACATCGACATCAAATTTTGTGATAATTCCTCGAATTTATCATACAATTCACGCTTTTCCATTTAGCTGAACTTCCTCCACTCCATAAGTTAGGGGCGCACGCCCTTTTTCAAATACAACCTTAATAGTCCCTGCAATCACATCAATGGCAACGACCTGACCCGTGCCATCCTTGGTTTCAATTTCATCACCCAAGTCAGGATAACTTGCCTTGCTATCTCGGTAAAAGTCATCTTCATAACTGAGACAACACATAAGTCGACCACAGACCCCATTCATCTTACCAGAATTCAAAGATAAACTCTGATTTTTAGCCATCTTAATCGATACTGGTGGGAATTCACCCAAAAAACTAGAACAACAAAGTGCCCGACCACAAGGTCCTAAGCCACCATAGATTTTTGATTCCTCACGACTTGAAATCTGACGTAACTCAATACGTGTCTTAAAGTAAGTCGCCAAATCCTTGAGCAACTGACGAAAATCTACCCGCTTTTCAGCCACAAAACTGATACGCACGTATGAGCTATTTAGGGGAAAGACAATATCCACCACCCTCATATCAAGCTGATTTTGAGCAATTAAATCAGCCACTACTCCCATACTCTTTTCAGCCTTCAAAAGATTTTCATCATATCTAGCAAAATCTTTCTCTCCTGCCAATCCTTCAACCCGATTCAAATCCGCAGGCAAACTAACCTCAGGAAAATCTGTGTTCTCCATGACAACCTGGGCTAGGCGCTTATCTTTTTTCTCCAAAACGACTACAAAGTCATCTTTGGCGTAATTTTTATCAGGAACAACGTATTCTACTGCTCCAGTTTCTTCAAATTTTATTCCAATGACTTCTGTCATGATAATACCATATACTCCATCGCATTTTGAAAGCTGACATTAGCAAGCCACATTTTTCGAGCCTCATAAACTAAGTCTAGCCATCGTCTTGCTTGTGGATTTTGTATATCCTTCCCCAATTGATAAGTTAAAAAAGCCCAGACTATCTCTTGTTCCGACTTTTCACTACACTGGACAGCCAGTTTTGCAACGTTCAAATAAAGCAGGTCCTGATTAGATAGCAGGGACTGTGTGAAACGCTCTACTGTATTAATCAGATCAAGAACCTTATTATCTTTAGCTAAGTCTAAAGCCTGAACATCATCTTTAGCAAAATCTGCCAACACTTTGGCTTGTGTCAACAACAAACCTTCCTTCTGAAGCAATTCTTCCAGATAAGCCCGATTCTTAGGAAAATAAAAGAGTTGAGTTCGGCTTTTAATCGTAGGTAACATACGACTATCATCAGCTGTCAAAAGAAAAATATAAATCTGACTTTGAGGTTCTTCAATAAACTTTAATAGACTATTAGCAGCATTGACGTGCATCTTATCTGCATCACGAATGATAAAAACCTGAGCCTGCCCCTCAAAACTCGATTGACTAAACTCTCTAGTCAACTGGCGAATCGTGTCCGTCTTAATAATCTGTCCTTGTGGCTCTACTATTTTAACATCAGAAAAGTCCCCCTGTGCAATCAAACGACAGGGACGACAGTGACCACAAGGTAGACCATTCTCAGGAGTCACACAAAACCGACTCTGTGCTAGCCAAATAGCCATATCGAGACTTCCAAAATCACCCGAAAACAAATAAGCATGACTCAAACGATTTTCTCTGATAATTTGTGAAAACTCTTCAAATAGTTTGCTTTGACTCTCAGCTAACTTCATCTTGCTCCTTATAAATAGCCTTTAATTACTTTCCAAGCTTCCTCTACAACATCCTCAAAAGCCTGTGAGGCATCGATTATTTTGATACGTTCTGGTTCAGCCTGTGCTAAATCTAAATAACCTTGACGTACACGCTGATGTAGGTCAAGCTTCTCTAAATCCAACCGATTGACTTCGCGTTCGCCGTTAGCTGCAATACGGGCCAAACCAGTTTCAGAATCCACATCAAACAATAGGGTCACATCAGGTTTATACCCATCAGTCGCATAGGCATTTAACCAGGCAATCTCATCCTGATTCAAGCCACGACCAGTCCCTTGATACGCAACTGATGAATCAATAAAACGATCCATGATGACCATATTGCCTTCTTCAAGCTCTGGCAAAACCCTCTCAACCAAATGTTGACGGCGAGCCGCAATATAGAGCAAGAGCTCTGTCTTAGCATCCATAGCCGTATTATTTACATCCAAAATAACCTCACGAATTTGCTCTGCAATAGCGACTCCACCTGGTTCACGTGTCGTCACGACTTTGGCTGGATAGGCTTCTCTAAGACGAGGTAAAAGCGCCTCCAAAACTGTAGTCTTTCCAGCACCATCTGGCCCTTCGATTGAGATTAATAACCCTTTTGACATGATACTTCCTTTTTTATTTTGTTACCTTCTATTTTATCAAATTTTAGGCTAAAAGAACAATCTCAGAAAGTATATAGCCTATGGTAAAAAAGTGTACATCTTGGCATGTCATCAAAACCACAAAACATTTCAAAACTCTATTTATATAAACCACATATTTATCTTATTAGGTTTAGTTTTTTAGACACATGTTTACAAACAAAAAAGCCGAGAACAGTTCTCGAACTTTTTATTCATTATTTAACGAAGTCAAGCAATGCCAAGAAGCTTTCAGCTTCAAGTGATGCACCACCAACAAGAGCTCCGTCAACGTCTGGACAAGCCATGTACTCAGCAACGTTTTCAGGTTTAACTGATCCACCGTATTGAACACGTACTTTGTCAGCAACTTCTTGACCGAAGTCAGCTGCTACAACATCACGCACAACTTTACACATTTTTTGTGCATCGTCTTGTGAAGCTGATTTACCAGTACCGATAGCCCAGATTGGTTCGTACGCAATAACTGATGAAGCTACTTGCTCCGCAGTCAATCCAGCCAAAGCAGCTGAAACTTGAGCACCTACGAATTCTGCCGCTTTACCAGCTTCGTAAGTTTCAAGAGATTCACCACAACAGATGATTGGAAGCATACCGTTAGCAAAGATTGCTTTAGCTTTTTTGTTGATGTCTTCATCAGTTTCGTGGAAGTAGTCACGACGTTCTGAGTGACCGATAACAACATAGTCAGTACCGATTTCTTTCAAAACTTGTGGGCTAGTTTCACCAGTGAAAGCACCTGCATTTTCAAAGTAAGTGTTTTGTGCAGCAACTTTAAGGTTTGAACCTTTAGCAGCAGCAAGAACAGTTGTCAAGTCAACTGCAGGAGCTGCGATACCAGCTTCAACAAGATCTGATGAAGGAAGTTTTGATGCTACAGCTTCAACGAATGCTTTTGCTTCTTCTGGATTTTTGTTCATTTTCCAGTTACCAGCGATAAATGGTTTACGTGACATTTCACATACCTCTTCTTTTTTTATTTACTCGTTTATTTTATCACAAATCCCTTACTATTACTAGGATTCTAGGAAAATTCCGAAAACTCAACTTGCTTTATTAAGATTGTTCTCTATAAAAGCTAAGTTTAGTCAACTAAATGCAAATAAAGAAGACTCTCAGATATTTTGGCTCTATAATTTCTGTATTGGGTAAAACCACTGTAGAGATTATAGAGCTTTTTAAGTGTACACAAAAAGTCCC
>OKQJ01000086.1_pt1 | contig 52084 bp, 55 predicted proteins | sample 1614171 | NCBI WGS metagenome assembly OKQJ01 (sample SAMN04436911, study PRJEB24849) | human gut metagenome | biome: human gut; feature: NICU; material: stool | host: Homo sapiens | place: USA: Saint Louis, MO | collected 2012-05-30 | reverse complement strand
GAGCAATGGATTGAAGCTCCATGTGTCGGCGGTTCGATTCCGTCTCGCGCCATTTGTTTATATTTTGGAAGGGTAGCGAAGAGGCTAAACGCGGCGGACTGTAAATCCGCTCCTTCGGGTTCGGGGGTTCGAATCCCTCCCCTTCCATAGTTACGGGCATAGTTTAAAGGTAGAACTAAGGTCTCCAAAACCTTCAGTGTGGGTTCAATTCCTACTGCCCGTGTTAGTAAAGTGGCGAATGTGGTGAAGTGGTTAACACATCAGATTGTGGCTCTGACATTCGGGGGTTCGATTCCCCTCATTCGCCTATATTTTTGGGGTATAGCCAAGCGGTAAGGCAAGGGACTTTGACTCCCTCATGCGTTGGTTCGAATCCAGCTACCCCAGTTATACTTTGCCGGCGTGGCGGAATTGGCAGACGCGCTGGACTCAAAATCCAGTGTCCGCAAGGACGTGCCGGTTCGACCCCGGCCGCCGGTATAAGTTACACTCCTTAAGGAGTGTTTTTTTGTCTATAGGAGTTTATTTTTTATGTTTAATAAATTTCAGCTTCTCTTAAAACAAATTCGTTTTCCTGAGGATCACGATGCTTTTAAAGAAATTAAAGATGGTTCTATCGAAACAGTAAAGCTGTTTAAATCAAAGCGCCAGTGGTTTTTTGTTTTTTCTTTTCCTAGTGTTCTGTCTTATGAGTCGTTTACACTTTTTGATAGTTTACTTCATTCTTCCTTCAATTCTTTAGGTGCCAAAGCTTTTTTTGAGATTCGTTTAGTTACTACTTCTTGCGATGATTCATTACTTGGCGATTATTTTTCATATGCTTTAGATAGTTTAAAAGTGTCTCACTTTTCTATTTATTCTTTATTCTCAAATCTAGAGGTTGAGATTTCGAATAATAGTATTTTTGTTAAGGCTCCAGAGCATATTATAAAGGAAAATTTACAGGATAGATTTATCTCTTTGATATCTAAATCTCTTTCTCAAGTTGGTTTATCTGATGTATCCATTTCTGTTGTCGAAGATAAGGTCGCTTCATCTTCTTTAGAAGAGGCTTACCAAACAAATAAGGTTTCTTTACAAGAACAAGCTGAGTCTCAAGCAAGACAAGCGCTTCAATCTATTCTTGAAAGTGCCTCAGCACCGAAACCCGTGAGAGAACCGTCCCAAAATTTTGCTGAGAAACAAAGTCAACGTCAAGCTAGTTTTGATAAGGCTGAAATAACGCCAATGGTTGATATTAATTCTGAAGAGAATCGTGTTGTTTTTGAAGGATATATTTTTGATGTTGAGCAACGTGAAACTAAGACGGGTCGAATTATTATTAATTTCAAGGTAACTGATTATACCTCTAGTTTTGCTATGCAACGATGGGTCAAAGATAGTGATGAGCTCGCTAAGTTCGATATGATAAAAAAGGGGAACTGGGTTAGGGTTCGTGGCCGTATCGAGAATAATCCTTTCACTCATAGTCTGACTATGAATGTGCAAGATATTAAAGAAATTTCACATACTCCTCGTAAGGATTTGATGCCTGAGGGACAAAAGCGTGTAGAATTTCATGCGCATACCAATATGTCGACTATGGATGCAATGCCAACTGTTGAAGATCTTATTGATACTGCTGCCTCTTGGGGACACCCAGCAGTGGCTATAACAGATCATGCTAATGTTCAGAGTTTTCCTCATGGCTACCATAGGGCTAAGAAAGCTGGGATTAAGGCTATTTTTGGTCTTGAGGCTAATCTTGTTGAGGATAAGGTACCTATTGTTTATAATTCTGAGGATTTGGAATTAAAAGAAGCAACTTATGTTGTATTTGACGTTGAGACAACGGGCTTGTCTGCTGTTCATAATGATTTGATTCAGATTGCGGCATCAAAAATGCATAAAGGTAATATTATTGAGCAATTTGATGAATTCATAGACCCAGGCCATCCTCTTTCTGCATTTACTACTGAGTTGACTGGTATTACTGATAATCATGTTAAGGGTGCTAAACCTTTAGTGCAAGTTTTACAGGAGTTTCAAGAATTCTGTCAAGGAACTGTTCTAGTGGCCCATAATGCGACCTTTGACGTTGGTTTTATGAATGCCAATTACGAAAGACATCAGTTACCGATAATCTCGCAACCAGTTATTGATACTTTAGAATTTGCACGAAATCTTTATCCTGAGTATAAGCGTCATGGTTTGGGTCCTTTGACGAAGCGGTTTGGTGTGGCGTTGGACCACCACCATATGGCCAATTATGATGCGGAAGCTACGGGCCGTCTGTTGTTTATCTTCATAAAAGATGTGTTTGATAAGCACGGTTTGACTAATCTGGAACAGTTGAATACGGAGTTGGTTTCTGAAGATTCGTATAAAAAGTCTCGTGTCAAACATGCAACGCTATATGTTCAGAATCAAACTGGCTTGAAGAATATCTTTAAGTTGGTAAGTTTATCAAATGTCTCATACTTTGAGGGGGTAGCACGTATTCCTCGTACGGTCTTAGATGAGTATCGTGAGGGAATCATTGTAGGTTCTGCTTGTGCTGATGGTGAGGTTTTTGATACGCTTCTATCTCACGGTATTGACAAGGCGGTTGAAGTTGCTAAATATTATGACTTTATTGAAGTTATGCCACCGGCAATTTATGCTCCCTTGATTGCAAAGGATTTAATCAAGGATGAGGCGGCTATAGAACAACTGATTCGAGATTTGATTGAAGTCGCTAATCGTCTGGACAAACCTGTGCTGGCTACGGGAAATGTACACTATATCAACCCTGAGGATGCCATTTATCGTGAAATCATTGTTCGTGCTTTGGGACAAGGAGCCATGATTAATAGGCCAATTGGTAAGGGAGAAAATGCGAAACCTGCTCCCTTACCTGAAGCGCATTTTAGGACAACGAACGAGATGCTAGACGACTTTGCCTTTTTGGGAAAAGACTTAGCCTATGAAATTGTTGTAACTAATACGCAGGCTATGGCGGACCAAATTGAAGAGGTTGAGGTTGTCAAAAAAGACTTGTACACACCTTTCATTGATCGTGCGGAAGAACAGGTTGCGGAGATGACATATGCTAGAGCGTTTGAGCTCTATGGTAATCCTTTGCCTGATATTATTGACCTGCGAATTGAGAAAGAGCTGTCTTCAATTCTTGGTAATGGATTTGCCGTAATCTACCTGGCTTCTCAGATGCTAGTTAACCGTTCAAATGAACGTGGCTACCTAGTTGGTTCACGTGGATCTGTCGGTTCTAGTTTTGTTGCGACGATGATTGGAATTACCGAGGTCAATCCGATGCCGCCACATTATCTCTGTCCTAATTGTCAACACTCAGAGTTCATTACAGATGGTTCTTATGGATCTGGTTTTGACTTGCCTGATAAGGAATGTTCAGAATGTGGAACGGAGTATAAAAAGGATGGTCAGGATATTCCTTTCGAGACCTTCCTCGGTTTTGATGGGGATAAGGTACCTGATATCGATTTGAACTTTTCCGGAGATGATCAACCGTCAGCCCACTTGGATGTTCGTGATATTTTTGGAGAGCAATATGCTTTTCGTGCTGGAACAGTAGGTACTGTTGCAGATCGGACAGCTTATGGTTTTGTCAAAGGTTACGAACGTGACTACAATAAGTTTTACCGTGATGCCGAGGTCGATCGTTTAGCTATGGGGGCTGCTGGTGTTAAGCGAAACACAGGTCAGCACCCGGGTGGTATTGTTGTTATTCCAAATTATATGGATGTCTATGATTTTACACCTGTTCAATATCCGGCTGATGATGTAACGGCTGCTTGGCAGACAACTCACTTTAACTTCCACGATATCGATGAGAACGTGTTGAAGCTAGATATTCTGGGGCATGATGATCCGACTATGATTCGTAAGTTGCAGGATTTATCGGGAATTGATCCCAAAGATATTCGAGCAGATGATCCAGATGTGATGAAACTTTTTTCAGGGACTGAAATCTTGGGGGTGACACCTGAACAGATTGGGACACCAACGGGAATGTTGGGAATCCCTGAGTTTGGGACTAACTTTGTTCGTGGTATGGTCGATGAGACGCATCCGACAACCTTTGCGGAACTCTTGCAGTTATCTGGTTTATCCCATGGTACAGATGTGTGGTTGGGTAATGCACAAGATTTGATTAAGGAAGGTATTGCCACCTTGAAAACAGTTATCGGTTGTCGTGACGATATCATGGTATACCTAATGCATGCAGGGTTAGATCCTAAGATGGCCTTTACCATTATGGAACGTGTGCGTAAGGGAATGTGGTTGAAAATTTCTGAAGAAGAGCGAAATGGTTATATTCAAGCCATGCGTGAAAATAATGTTCCGGACTGGTATATTGAATCTTGTGGTAAAATCAAGTACATGTTTCCTAAAGCCCATGCGGCTGCTTACGTTATGATGGCCCTTCGTGTAGCTTATTTCAAGGTGCACCATCCCATTTATTACTATTGTGCTTACTTCTCGATTCGAGCCAAAGCATTTGAGCTTAAGACGATGTCTGCAGGGCTCAATGCTGTTAAAACTCGAATGGAAGATATTAAGGAGAAGCGCCAACGAAATGAAGCGACTAATGTTGAAAATGACTTGTTTACAACGCTTGAAATTGTCAATGAAATGTTAGAACGTGGCTTTACTTTTGGCCAGTTGGATCTTTATAAGAGTCAGGCGACTGAATTTTTGATTGAAGGAGATACCTTGATTCCTCCGTTTATCGCACTTGAAGGTTTGGGTGAAAACGTTGCGAAGCAAGTAGTTGCTGCGCGTGAAGAAGGGGAATTTCTCTCCAAAACAGAATTGCGTAAACGAGGAGGCCTATCATCAACCTTGGTTGAAAAATTGGATGAAATGGGAATCCTAGGAAATATGCCAGAAGATAATCAGTTAAGTCTTTTTGATGATTTCTTTTAAGAGCTAAAAGAAGTCGTGCATAAACTTGAGAGAATGGAGTCAGTCTCCGTTCTCTTTTTTATTTTTCTTGCCAACTGTAGTGGGTAAGGCAAGGTTAAAGCTGTGAGGAAACTTTTTTCTTCGTCTTATGGTATACTGATAGAAAATTATAGTTTCAAGGAGTTAATCATGGTTTTATCACATTTTAAAGAAAATCTTGAAAAATATGCTAAATTATTGGTTGCCAATGGGATTAATGTACAACCTGGTCATACGGTGGCCTTGAGTATAGATGTAGAGCAAGCAGAGCTAGCTCATCTTTTAGTAAAAGAAGCCTATGCTTTAGGAGCAGCTGAGGTAATTGTTCAATGGTCGGATGATATTATTAATCGCGAGCGCTTCTTACATGCCGATATGGACCGCATTGAAGAGGTTCCTGCTTATAAAAAAGCTGAGATGGAATATTTGTTGGCCAAAAAGGCAAGTCGCTTAGGAGTTCGTTCTTCAGATCCAGGGGCCCTTAATGGTGTCGCTCCTGAACGTCTATCTGCTCATGCTAAGGCTACTGGGGTAGCCTTTAAACCTATGCAGGTGGCAACTCAGTCTAATAAGGTTAGTTGGACTGTAGCTGCTGCAGCTGGTAAGGAATGGGCTAAGAAGGTCTTTCCTGATGCTTCGAGTGATGAGGAAGCCGTAGATTTACTTTGGGACCAAATTTTCAAGACCTGTCGTGTTTACGAAGAGGATCCTGTACATGCCTGGAAGGAACATGCTGACCGTTTAGATGCTAAAGCACGCCTACTCAATGAGGCGCAATTCTCAGCCCTTCATTACACAGCACCAGGAACAGATTTGACCCTTGGTTTGCCGAAAAACCACGTTTGGGAGTCAGCAGGAGCTATCAATGCACAAGGTGAGGGCTTCCTTCCTAATATGCCGACAGAAGAAGTCTTCACAGCTCCTGATTTCCGTCGTGCAGATGGTTATGTCTCAAGTACAAAACCACTAAGCTATAATGGTAATATTATTGAGGGAATCAAGGTAACCTTCAAAGATGGTGAAATTGTAGACATCACAGCAGACCAAGGTGACGAAGTGATGAAGAATCTCGTCTTCAACAATAATGGGGCGCGTGCTCTAGGTGAATGTGCTTTGGTACCAGATCCAAGTCCAATCTCGCAGTCAGGGATTACCTTCTTTAATACTCTTTTTGATGAGAATGCTTCTAACCACCTAGCTATTGGAGCAGCCTATGCTACTAGTGTTAAGGGGGGAGCAGATATGACAGAAGAGGAGCTTAAGGAAGCTGGTCTTAATCGTTCTGATGTACACGTAGATTTTATGATTGGTTCAAATCAAATGGATATTGATGGTATCCGCCAAGATGGTAGCCGTGTACCTATCTTCCGAAATGGGGATTGGGTAATCTAAGAGTGATGGAGGATTTCTTATGATTGGAAGTATGATTGTTGGCTTTCTAATTGGTCTAATTGCCTCTGCTATATCAAATAGGGGTGAACGTATGGGCTGTATTGGTAAGACCTTTATTGGATGGCTAGGTGCTTTTGTTGGTCAGCTTCTTTTTGGGAATTGGGGACCGATGCTAGCAGATACTGCTATAGTCCCTTCAGTACTAGGTTCTGTTATCTTATTAGCCCTTTTTTGGAATCGTAATAGTTAGAAATGAAAGAGTTCTTAGGTATTTGTTAGATATCTAAGTGCTCTTTTTTCTTATTTTTTCATTTCCATATACCACTTTTAGAAAAACTGTGGTAGAGTAATAAAAACAGCATCTATTTGGAAAGGGCTAGAAATGAGTGACTTAGATAAAAACATGGCTGTAAAGAGTATGGTGGTCATGCGTAAAGCATTTCGTACTATCGATGCCAAGGTTTCTGAGACCTTTAAAGAATTTAATTTAACGCCAACCCAGTTTGGAGTTATGGACGTGCTTAATGCCAAGGGATGCATGAAGATTGGTGAATTAATTGATTGCATGCTTGCCACTTCGGGTAATATGACTGTCGTCATTAAAAACATGGAGAAAAAGGGTTGGTTGACACGAGAAGCTTGCCAAACAGATAAGCGTGCTTTTGAGGTTGATTTGACGGATGAGGGCCGCCGTATTATTCAAGCCGCAATCCCCCCACATCAGCGAGCCATTGGGGAGACTTTTTCCGTTTTGTCTCCTGACGAACAGTCACAATTGGTAGAGCTTCTGAAAAAGTTTAAGAATGTCTGAGCATATTTCTTTATATTTATAATAAAATCAATTATATTACTATGTAGTAGTAAAAACAATTATTAGAAATACAAAGGAAATTTATCATGAAAAATATTCTATTTATCGTTGGTTCTCTTCGTAAGGGATCATTTAACCACCAATTAGCAGAAGAAGCTGAGAAAATGCTAGCTGGTAAAGCTAATGTTTCTTATCTTGAATATAGTCAAGTACCTGTTTTTAATCAGGATTTAGAAAGTCCAGTTCTTCCTGTTTTGACAGAAGTTCGAGAGCAGATCTTGGCAGCGGATGCTATCTGGATTTTCTCACCGGTTTATAATTTTTCAATTCCTGGGCCAGTGAAAAATTTGCTTGACTGGCTAAGCCGCGCCCTTGACCTATCAGATCCTTCAGGGCCATCAGCTCTTCAAGATAAGATTGTAACCGTGTCATCAGTTGCTAATGGTGGTCACAATCAACTTTTTGATGCCTACAAAGAATTGTTACCATTTATCCGTACCCAAGTAGTTGGTGATTTTACAGCGACACGTGTAAATGATACAGCTTGGGTAGATGGAAAATTCGTAGCAACAGAAGAAGTTCTTGAAAGCCTTCAGAATCAAGCGGAAGCTTTGATTGATGCGATTAAATAAGAATAATGAATACCTGAGCTTTCTAGCTTCGGGTATTTTTATATGCAATAATGAAAAAAGACACCCTAAGGTGTCTTCGTATTATGAAGGCGGTAGACGGATTTGAACCGACGATCAAGCTTTTGCAGAGCCGTGCCTTACCACTTGGCTATACCGCCATAACAGATACCATTCTATCGAAAAAAAAAAGATTCGTCAAGTCTCTTTCATCAAATTGACTGGTTGATTGTTCAAACTGCCTATTTATATTAATTATAACTGTTGTATATAGATTACTAACACGTAAGTTTTGATTATTGTCTAATCAAGTAATCAAAGGCTCCGATAGCATCTGTAGCACCAGACCCCATGGAAATAATGATTTGTTTGTAGGCGCTGTCAGTATAGTCACCTGCTGGATATTTGTTGGACCAAATTTATCAACGATAATTTCTTGGCGTTCATTGAGTTCAATGCCACTGTCTTTGAGCCAAGCAGTACTTGGTGCAAGAGCAATTTGAACAAAGGCACCCTCAAAGTTAAGATGTTTTTCTTCATTTGTATCACCCTCAACGTAACTCAAACCAGTCACATAATCTTGCCCCAGAATTTCTTTTGTTGCAACGTTCTTAAGAATGGTTAGATTATCCGTTTTAGCAGCTCGTTCTTGTAAGACTTGATCTGCCTTTAATTCAGGTAAGAACTCTAAGACCGTAACATGTTTAGTGATACCAGCTAAATCTAAAGCCGCTTCCAAACCTGAGTTACCACCACCGATAACTGCAATATTTTTCTCTTCAAATAGTGGACCATCACAGTGTGAGCAGTAAGTAACACCTTTGTTGCAGAATTCTTCCTCGCTAGGAACGTTGATATTACGCCATTTGGCTCCTAGAGCTAGGATAGCAGTTTTGGATTTTAAAACGGCACCGTTAGCCAGTGTTACTTCAATGAGTTCTTTCTTTTCAATGCTAGTAGTTAATTGACTTTTGATGATATCAACGTCGTAAGATTTAGTATGCTCTTCAACTTGGGCCATTAACTTAGTACCTTCTGTATATAGCGTACCAATCATGTTTTCAATACCAACTGTCTCAATAACTTGTCCGCCAAAGGTTTCTGCTAAAAGACCAGTTTTAAGTTCTTTACGGGTAGCATAAATTGCAGCACTGTTTCCAGCAGGACCACCACCAATAACCAAAACATCATAGACACCTTTACCAGCGAAAGCATCAGCATCAAGTGGGTCGTCGAGTTTTCTACAATCTGTTCAATGCTTGTACGACCAGATGTAAATTCTTCTTGGTCTTTACAAACCGTAGGAACAGCCATGATACCTTTCGCTTTGACTTTATCCTGATACATACCACCTTCAATCATAGTATGTGTGATATTTAGGTTCAAAATAGCCATAATATTAAAAGCTTGAAAGTCATCTGGACAATTAATATCTTCATCTGTTACAGTAATTAATTCCCCATTTTGAGAAGCTTGTGCTGAAAATTCTATAATTTCTTTTCCGACTAATGACAAAATAATGTCATCCTCTATTTTTGAAAGCCTAATTATAAATAAAATACTTATCAATCTTAAAGAAAACGATTTTATTTTTTAATGAAAGCATGTTTTTTCCAATGAGGTTATTGATTTTATAGCTTGTCAAATGTCACTTTTTTTGATAAACTACTATAGTTGCGTAGAGTGACAAATACTCATTTTAAGCCGATTGTGGTCTTGTTGCCGCAGGGTGGGACTGCAAGTCTAAAGCTTAGAAGAGGAAAAAACAATTTTTTAAGGAGAAATACTCATGGCAGTAATTTCAATGAAACAACTTCTTGAGGCTGGTGTTCACTTTGGTCACCAAACTCGTCGCTGGAATCCTAAGATGGCTAAGTACATCTTCACAGAACGTAACGGAATCCACGTTATCGACTTGCAACAAACTGTAAAAATGGCTGACACAGCTTACGAATTCGTTCGTGAAGCAGCAGCTAACGATGCAGTAATCTTGTTTGTTGGTACTAAAAAACAAGCTGCTGAAGCAGTTGCTGAAGAAGCAACTCGTGCTGGTCAATACTACATCAATCACCGTTGGTTGGGTGGTACTCTTACAAACTGGGATACTATCCAAAAACGTATCGCTCGTTTGAAAGAAATCAAACAAATGGAAGCTGATGGAACTTTTGAAGTTCTTCCTAAGAAAGAAGTTGCACTTCTTAACAAACAACGTGCACGTCTTGAAAAATTCTTGGGTGGTATCGAAGATATGCCTCGTATTCCAGATGTAATCTACATCGTTGACCCACACAAAGAACAAATCGCTGTCAAAGAAGCTAAAAAACTTGGTATCCCAGTTGTAGCGATGGTTGATACAAACGCTGATCCAGATGAGATTGATGTAATCATCCCAGCTAACGATGACGCTATCCGTGCCGTTAAATTGATCACTTCAAAAATGGCTGATGCTATCATCGAAGGTAACCAAGGGGAAGATGCTTCTGCAGATTTCCAAGAAGCAGCTGCAGCTGATTCAATCGAAGAAATCGTTGAAGTTGTCGAAGGTGACAATAACTAATCTTTAAGATTGGTTTGGGCATGATGCCCACTAAAGATACGACAAATACCTAAGGGGCGGGGCTCAGCCCTGCCCCTTAGTTTGATAAAATAAATTTGGAGAAAAACAAAATGGCAGAAATTACAGCTAAACTTGTTAAAGAATTGCGTGAAAAATCTGGTGCTGGTGTCATGGACGCTAAAAAAGCATTGGTTGAAGTTGACGGTGATATCGAAAAAGCGATTGAATTGCTTCGCGAAAAAGGTATGGCTAAAGCAGCTAAGAAAGCTGACCGTGTTGCAGCTGAAGGTTTGACTGGTGTTTACGTTAACGGTAACGTTGCAGCAGTTGTTGAAGTTAACGCTGAAACTGACTTCGTTGCGAAGAACGCTCAATTCGTTGAGTTGGTCAACGAAACAGCTAAAGTTATTGCTGAAGGTAAACCAGCTAACAACGAAGAAGCACTTGCATTGACTATGCCTTCAGGTGAAACTCTTGAAGCTGCATACGTAACTGCTACAGCTACTATCGGTGAAAAGATTTCATTCCGTCGTTTTGCAGTTGTTGAGAAAACTGATGCACAACACTTTGGAGCTTACCAACACAACGGTGGACGTATCGGTGTTGTTTCAGTTATCGAAGGTGGAGATGATGCTCTTGCAAAACAAATCTCAATGCACATCGCAGCGATGAAACCAACTGTTCTTTCATATACTGAGTTGGACGAACAATTTGTTAAAGATGAATTGGCACAACTTAACCACGCTATCGATCAAGATAATGAAAGCCGTGCAATGGTTAACAAACCAGCTCTTCCACACCTTAAATATGGATCTAAGGCTCAATTGACTGATGCTGTTCTTGCTCAAGCTGAAGAAGATATCAAAGCTGAGTTGGCTGCTGAAGGTAAACCAGAAAAAATCTGGGATAAAATCATCCCAGGTAAAATGGACCGCTTCTTGCTTGACAACACTAAAGTTGACCAAGCATACACACTTCTTGCTCAAGTTTATATCATGGACGACAGCAAGACAGTTGAGGCTTACCTTGAATCAGTAAACGCTTCAGTAGTAGAATTCGTTCGCTTTGAAGTTGGTGAAGGTATCGAAAAAGCATCTAACGACTTTGAGTCAGAAGTTGCAGCTACAATGGCAGCAGCCCTTAACAACTAATTCTAGTTGCTAGATAAAAAGAAAAGAAGTTACGTGAATGAATCGTAGCTTCTTTTTTGTTGCTATTAAAAAACGTCTGAGCATGTCCCAGACGTTGAAAAAGTAATTAATGAGCGAAGGTATTTACACCAAGTAGAAGAGAGAGTGTTCCCATGATGATACCTGCAAGGATAACCCCAAGCATAACAGCAATAACACTACGTTTAAAGTCCCAATCTAGGATAGATGCTGCTAGGGTACCAGTCCAAGCTCCTGTTCCTGGAAGCGGAATTCCCACAAAAAGTAGAAGGGCCCAGAAGACACCTTTATCGCCGGCAGCCTTTTCAAGTTTTTGGCCCCCACTGTGACCTTTTTTAAGACACCAGGTAAAGAAGCCACCAATCAGAGGTTTGTCTGCCCCCCATTCGAGAACACGGCGGGCGAAGAAGAAGATAATTGGGACTGGAATCATGTTCCCAATGACACAAAGAATGAGGGCCTGCCACCAAGGAATACCTGAGGCGATAGCAACAGGAACAGCTCCACGGAGCTCCACTAAAGGAATCATAGAGATTAAGAATGCAATGATGTATTTCATGAGTAACCTTTCATAGGGAAATAGAATAAGAAATAAAATTCAAGGAATATGAGTTTTATCGTGGTGTTCAGGATATTTTAGTAAAAAAATTGAGCCACCTACTATTTTTAGTCTTATTTATTGTATCTTATATGTTCTCTAATGACAACTTTAAAAAGCTTTTCGAGAGTATAGTTTCCCATGAGCTGACATTTTTGGTATAATAATAGTCAGTTATAGTCAAATTAGACTGGAGGAATTAAGATGGCAAGAAATACATCAGATAGTATAGAAGAATATATTAAAGAATTGCTGGGCCAGTCTGGAACTGCTGAGATTCAACGCTCGAACTTGGCAGATGCTTTTCAAGTAGTACCAAGTCAGATTAACTATGTTATCAAGACTCGTTTTACAGAGAGTCGTGGGTATATTGTTGAGAGTAAACGTGGTGGTGGCGGCTATATTCGCATTGTCAAAGTTAGATTCTCCGACAAACACCATATGATTAATGATTTGCTGCAAAATTTGGCAGATCAGCTCAGCGAGCAGGTATTTACAGACTTGATTCAGTTGCTTTTTGATGAAAAGATCATCACTGAGCGTGAGGGAAATTTGATTTTAGCGACTGCTAGTGATGATGTTTTAGGCGAAGATGCGGCTATTATTCGTTCGCGTATTCTACGCTCGCTATTACTTAGATTGGATAGAAAAGGAAATTAGATGACAACATATTCAAGAAAAATGCAGGCCATTTTCCATCGTTCTCAGCTTGAGGCAGAGCGTTTTGGAAGTCCTTTCTTGGAGACTTGGCATGTGCTTCTGGCTATGGTTGAGGTTCCAGGATCTGTAGCCTACTTAACCTTTACTGATTTTGAGGACCGTATTCGTGCGGAAGAGATTGAGACCGCTGCTGTACTAGCGATGGAGAAAAGTCCAAAAGACTTGTCTGAATCAGATATTATCGATTTACGTGCACAGTCACATGCTTTAGAGGCTATGTTGCAAGAGGCAGAGGGAATTGCTAGTGTGACTGGTGCTGTAGAAGTAGGGTCTGAACATGTATTGATGGCCTTCCTTCTTCATAAGGATTTGATGGTTTGTCGTCTCCTTGAAGTTGCTGGTTTTCAATATAAGGATGACAGTGATAAGCCTCGTATTATCGATTTACGACGTTCTTTGGAGCGTTACGCAGGTCTTAGTAAGCAAGATTTGAAGGCCATTCATGACCTTCGTAAGCCTAAAAAATCAAAGGCATCAGGAAATTTTGCTAATATGATGCAGCCTCCTCAATCTTCTACTGGGGAACTATCAGATTACACCAAAGACTTAACGGCAGTAGCCGAGTCAGGTGCCCTTGATCCTGTTATTGGACGTGAGAAAGAAATTTCACGCATGATTCAGGTTTTGAGTCGTAAAACAAAGAATAACCCAGTTCTTGTGGGTGAAGCAGGTGTTGGTAAGACGGCACTTGCGCTTGGCTTGGCACAACGTATTGCTTCAGGCGAAGTACCTTTTGAGTTGGCTGATATGCGTATCTTAGAGCTTGATATGATGAGTGTGGTTGCAGGAACACGTTTCCGTGGCGATTTCGAAGAACGTATGAATCAAATCATTGATGAGATTGAAGCTGATGGAAAAATCATTCTCTTTATTGACGAATTGCATACGATTATTGGTTCTGGTTCAGGTATTGATAGCACCTTAGATGCGGCAAATATTTTGAAACCTGCTCTAGCACGTGGAACCCTTCATATGGTTGGAGCAACTACTCAAGCTGAGTACCAGAAGCATATTGAGAAAGATGCAGCTCTTTCTCGCCGTTTTGCTAAGATTACAATTGAGGAGCCAAGTGTAGCTGAGGCGATTGATATTCTAAAAGGCCTACGTTCGTCTTATGAAGACTATCATCGTGTAACGATTACTGATGAGGCAGTTGAGACAGCGGTCAAGGCGGCACATCGTTATTTGACGAGTAAAAACTTACCTGATTCTGCTATTGATCTTTTAGATGAAGCAAGTGCCACTGTTCAAGGTCGTATCAAAAAAGAAGCCAAACGTGAGATAACACCTTTGGATGAAGCACTTCTATCCGGTGATATGAAGACTGCTGTTAAACAATATAAAGCTAGCCAAAAAGCAAAATTACCAAAACCTGCCTTGGTAGATGCAGATCAGATTATGCAAACCCTTAGTCGTCTATCAGGTATTCCTGTTGAGAAGATGACTCAGGCAGATAGCAAGCGTTACTTGAATTTGGAAGCAGAGCTTCACAAACGTGTTATTGGTCAAAACGAAGCAGTTTCGGCGATTAGTCGTGCTATTCGTCGTAACCAGTCAGGTATTCGTACTGGCAAACGTCCGATTGGTTCTTTCATGTTCCTTGGACCTACTGGTGTTGGTAAGACAGAATTGGCCAAGGCTTTGGCGGAAGTTCTCTTTGATGATGAGTCAGCTTTGCTTCGTTTTGATATGTCAGAATACATGGAAAAATTTGCAGCTAGCCGACTTAACGGTGCTCCTCCAGGTTATGTTGGATATGATGAGGGTGGTGAATTAACAGAGAAAGTTCGCAATAAGCCTTACTCAGTTCTCCTCTTTGATGAGGTGGAAAAGGCTCACCCAGATATTTTCAACATCCTCTTACAGGTTTTGGATGATGGTGTCTTGACGGATAGTCGAGGTCGTAAAGTTGACTTCTCAAATACCATTATCATTATGACTTCGAACTTGGGAGCGACTGCTCTTCGTGATGATAAGACCGTTGGTTTTGGAGCCCAAGACATTTCTCATAATCACCAAGCTATGCAGTCACGTATTATGGAAGAACTTAAGAAGGCCTACCGTCCAGAGTTTATCAACCGTATTGATGAGAAGGTTGTCTTCCATAGTCTTGAGGAAGAGCAACTTCGTGAGATTGTTAAGATTATGGTGAAACCGTTGGTGTCAGCTTTAGCTGAAAAGGGCATTGACTTGAAATTCCAACCAGCTGCCCTTAAGCATTTAGCTAAGGATGGCTATGATGTTGAGATGGGTGCTCGTCCATTACGTCGTACGATTCAAACTCAAGTGGAGGATAAATTATCCGAGCTCTTACTAGGTAGCCAAGTAGTTAGTGGACAAACCCTTAAGATTGGCTGCTCGAAAGATAAATTAACATTTACAGTAGTGTAAAAATCAAACAAAAAGACAGATTACAGGTGTAGTTTGTCTTTTTGTTGTGTCAATAGGAGTCAATGTAGAGTCAATCTTTCTGTAAAGTAGGCGTAAAAGAAAAAGCCGAGCCACGCTCGACTGTAAGTATTAGAGTTTTTCGTTTACAAAGGTGACAAAGTGATTCCACCAAACCTTGAGGAAGAAGCTTTTCTTAACTTCTTTACCAGCAACCAGTTCCATGCTAGGCATACCCTGGTTAGGCAAGTAACTTTCTCCTACAAGATCCTTATCTTCAAAGGTGGCTGTTCCCACCTTGTCTCCTGCCTTGACAGGGGCTTGCATCTGGTTGGTAGTGACTTTAATGTGTTTGTTATTGTTAGCATCTATTTTTTGGATGATATTAAAGTCAGACTTAGCGACGGCAGTGACTTGCTTAGATTTACCATTAAGAACATGGGCTTGACTTTTGCCGATAGCTTGTCCTTTCTTGGCAATGGTCTTGCTTTCCCAATGATAGACAACGTAGTTAAGCAGGTCGTTAGTTGCAGTGAAACGGGCGTAGTCATCAGTATCGGTATTATCAGCATTCAAAATGACTGTGATAATGCTCATGCCACTTTCATTTGAGTGGGCCACGAAGGAAGCACCGGCTAAATCAGTGGTTCCCGTTTTTAGGCCATCCACTCCTTTACGGTAACTAGGTTGTCCCTTAAGCATATAGTTGGAGGTTTTGAGTTTGTTGACACCATCAAAATCAGCTTCAGTTTTTTTAGTGATGTTGAGGATTTCGGGATATTCTTTCACCACGTGTTGCGCAATGATAGCAACGTCCTTAGCACTCATGGTGTTTTCTTCGTCAGATTTAGAGCCTGGATAGATATTGTCACCTAAGTAGGAATTATTAAGACCAGAGGCATTGACAATCTTGGCATCAGTAATACCCCAGTCTTTGAGTTGGGCTTTCATCATGTCGACAAACTTACTTTCGGTTCCTCCGATTTCCTCGGCTAGAGCAATGGAAGCACTGTTGGCACTGGAAATAAGGGTTGCGTCAAGAAGTTGTTTGACAGTGTATTTGCGGGCATCTAGTGGAATATTAGATACTCCGGCACTGACAGTTAGTTCAAATGGGTAGTCAGAAATCTCAACTTTGCTATGCCATTTGAGGTCTCCCTGCTCTACCGCTTTATAAACCATATAGGCTGTTAGAAGCTTGGTAATAGAGCCAATCCCTGTAGAGGTGGTTGCATCTTTTTCGTATAAAATTTTGCCAGTATTAGCTTCGACAGCGATGGCATGTTTGGCTGCGGCATCATATCCTTTTTTCTTATCTGCTGCAAAAGCAGGGGCTACGCTTCCCAGACAGAGTAAGAAGGTCATCATAAGCGTAATCAGTTTTTTCATGGTTTGTTCCTTCATGTGTTTTGGATATTTATTATACCACATTTTGAGAGGAACTTAAGGTGTTGAGAAGGGGCTTTTACTTACAAGACCAATTTTGAAGGCAAGATAAAACTACCTTTTGATAGCTAAAAGGTAGTTTTGTGTTTACTTGTTTCCTGTAAAGAAATTAATGATATGGTTCCACCAAACTTTTAAGAAGAAACTTTTCTTGATAGATTGGTTGGCTGTTACAGAAATTTGAGGTGGATCAGAGATGTAACCTGTTCCAACGAGATCCTTATCATCAAAGGTCGCTGTTCCAATAGTGTCACTTTTTTTGATAGGTGCTGTTATAGTTTTTGCTTTGATTTTAACAGCATCATTTTTGCTGTTTATTTTTTGAACGACTGTAAGGTCCGACTCGAGTTTAGCAGAGATGGTTTGACTGGCTCCATCGGCTACCTTAATATCATTTTTCTTGACGATTTGTCCCTTGGTGTTGAGGGTTTTGATTCCCCAGTTTTGAGTCACGTAATCTAGCAACTCATTTGTAGCTGTGAATCGAGCAGCTTCATCTTCTCCGCCATTGTCCGCATTCATGACAACGGTAATCAAATTCATGCCATTTTCATTGGAGTGGGCTACAAAGGATGCCCCTGCAAGTTCAGTTGTTCCAGTCTTGAGTCCATCAACGTCTTCACGGTAGTTGTCTTGACCCTCCAACATGTAGTTGTGCGTCGTTAATTTGTTGTCACCTTCGAAATCAGTTTCGGTTTGCTTGGTGATTTCAAGTACCTGAGGATAGTCTTTGATGAGGTGGTCTGCAATAATGGCAACATCTAGAGCACTCATAGTATTTTCGTCATCTGCTTTAGAGCCAGGGTAGCGGTTATCGCCTAGGTATTTATTATTTAGTCCTGAAGCGTTAAATAATTTAGCATCTGTAATGCCCCATTCTTTAAGTTGGGCTGTCATAGTGTCAACAAAGGCACTCTCTGATCCTGAGATTTTTTCAGCTAGAGCAATAGCAGCACTGTTAGCGCTGGAAATGAGGGTGGCATCTAGGAGCTGTTTAACAGTGTATTTTCGGGAATCTAGTGGGACATTTGAAACTTCTGAATCAACTGTTAGGTTGAATGGATAGTCTGAGATATCTACCTCAGTGTCCCAATTAATTTTACCTTGATCAACAGCTTTGTATACCATGTAGGCTGTCAGGATTTTCGTCATTGAAGCAACACCATCAGGAGTAGTGGCGTCCTTTTCATAGAGGACTTTCCCTGTAGTTGCTTCGATAGCAATCGCATGTTTAGCGGAAACATTGAAGTCATCTGTCTGTTCTTGTGCTAGAGTAGGTGTTGCTAGGCCTATTAAGATTAAGGCAATCATAATGATGTGTTGTAATTTTTTCATAGTCATTCCTTTGGCTCTCATAAGTGTTCATTATATCACAAAACCACTTAAATATCTGAAATCGAGAAGAGCTTGGAGTGCAACTTATGCCGAAGCTCTGCCATTTTCGACTATAATATGGTAAAATGGAAGTTATATCAAATGAATGATATAAAGTTGACTAGTTCGTTTTTGTGGGGCTGGTTATGGATAAAAAGAGGGATCAAACATGGCTAAACAAACTTTTGAGATGACCTTTGCAGGACGCCTACTTGTTGTGGAAGTGGGACAAGTAGCCAAGCAGGCTAATGGTGCCGTTGTAGTACGTTATGGAGATACAACCGTATTGTCAGCAGCTGTTATGTCTAAAAAGATGGCAACTGCAGATTTCTTTCCATTACAGGTTAATTATGAGGAAAAAATGTATGCGGCTGGTAAGTTCCCGGGGGGCTTTAACAAGCGTGAGGGGCGTCCTTCAACAGACGCCACTTTGACTGCTCGCCTTATTGACCGTCCTATTCGGCCTATGTTTGCGGAGGGGTTTCGTAACGAAGTTCAAGTCATTAATACTGTTCTCTCTTATGATGAAAACGCTAGTGCACCAATGGCTGCTATGTTTGGGAGTTCTTTAGCTCTTTCTATCTCTGATATTCCTTTCAATGGTCCAATTGCTGGGGTTCAAGTAGCCTATGCTGCGGAAGATTTCATCATCAACCCAAGTGCATCAGATAAAGAAGTTTCACTTTTAGACTTGACAGTGGCAGGTACCAAGGAAGCTATCAATATGGTAGAGTCAGGTGCTCAGGAATTGTCCGAGGATATTATGTTGCAAGCACTCTTGAAGGGACATGAAGCTATTCAAGAGTTGGTTGATTTCCAAAATTATATCGTTGCGGCTGTCGGTAAGGAAAAGGCTGAGTTTGAACTGCTCCAAGTTGATGCTGATTTGAAAGTCGAAATCGAAACAGCTTATTATGATCAATTAGCTAAGGCTGTTCAGGTGGAAGAAAAACTGGCGCGTGAAGCAGCAACACAGGCTGTAAAAGAAGAAGTCCTCGCTTCTTATCACGAACGCTTTGCAGAAGATGAAGATAAGGAAACCATTCTGCGTGATGTAGCAGAAATCCTTGAGCAGATGGAACATGCTGAAGTGCGTCGTCTGATTACAGAAGACAAGGTTCGTCCAGATGGTCGTCGTGTGGATGAAATCCGTCCTTTGGACGCAGAGATTGACTTTCTTCCTAAGGTTCATGGTTCAGGTCTCTTTACACGTGGTCAAACTCAAGCCTTGTCGGTTTTGACTTTGGCACCTATGAGTGATACACAACTTGTTGATGGTTTGGATCCAGAGTATAAGAAACGTTTCCTTCACCACTACAATTTTCCTCAGTATTCGGTGGGTGAAACAGGGCGTTACGGTGCACCAGGCCGTCGTGAAATTGGTCACGGAGCTTTAGGTGAACGTGCCCTTGCTCAAGTTCTTCCAAGCGTTGAAGAGTTTCCATATGCTATCCGTTTGGTAGCCGAAGTCTTGGAGTCAAATGGTTCATCTTCACAGGCTTCTATTTGTGCAGGCACTTTGGCTCTTATGGCAGGTGGGGTGCCGATTAAGGCACCTGTTGCGGGGATTGCCATGGGTCTTATTTCAGATGGAACTAACTACACTGTTTTAACTGACATTCAAGGTTTAGAAGATCATTTTGGTGATATGGACTTTAAGGTGGCTGGTACACGTCAAGGAATTACAGCTCTTCAGATGGATATTAAGATTTCAGGTATTACACCTGCCATTCTCGAAGAGGCTTTGGCTCAAGCCAAGGTAGCTCGTTTTGAGATTCTTGATGTTATTGAGTCAGTAATCGCTGAGCCACGTCCAGAATTGGCACCAACAGCGCCTAAGATTGACAGTATTCAGATTCCTGTTGACAAGATTAAGGTTGTCATCGGTAAAGGTGGCGAAACTATTGACAAGATTATCGCTGAGACTGGTGTCACTATTGATATCGATGAAGAGGGACTTGTTCAGATTTTCTCTAGTGATCAGGATGCTATTAACCGTGCCAAAACAATTATTTCCGATCTTGTACGTGAAGCAAAGGTTGGCGAGGTCTACACTGTACCAGTTGTGCGTATTGAAAAGTTCGGTGCCTTTGTCCACCTCTTTAATAAGACAGATGCTCTCGTCCACATCTCAGAACTAGCTTGGGAACGCACTGAGCGTGTCGAAGATGTGGTTAAGGTTGGGGATATGGTAACTGTTAAAATTATCAAAATCGATGAAAAAGGACGTATCGATGCCTCAATTAAGGCCTTGCTTCCTAAGCCTGAAAAGATTGAGGACGGGGAAAATGAAGGAGAGCATCATCACCGCCGTCGTTCTCATCACAAACCACGCCACCATAATGAAAATGGTGAAGCACCGAAAAATCCTGATAAATCAGAAACGAAAGAACAGACAGAAGAATGACAGAAAATCAAGAATTGCAAGCTTTTGATGAAACTCTAAAAGAATTTTTAAAGGAACCGGACCACTTTTTAACCAGTCTGGCTTTGGTTAATCACCTACAACGTACTCCCGTCTTGGCTGCCCAAGACCTCTACGCAGTTGAAGTGGAAGGCAAGAAGGTTGTTCCTGTCTTCACTGGTGAACAGGACCTACAATCTTTCAAATCTACTCAAGAGAGTGCTCGAGAACAGACTTGGATAGAACGTTCAAGCCTAGATATCCTAACACAACTGGTTCAGGCAGAGCTTTTTGGTCTTGCTTTCAATTTAAAAGAGGATGGTGATTTCTCAAATACCACTCTTTTTGCAAGCAGTGAACTCATCCAATTTATCAACTATTTCACTCAGACCTTAAATAATCTTTTGGGTGAGGAAAATCAAAAGGCAGATTCTAAAGATAAGATTTATCTTGTTCCAGCCTTCATTCACAAACGCGAGGAAGATGGCCAGGATGACCGTCTCTTTGCGACCATGTCGAATGCAGAGGGACAGAGTTATGTGCCTGTGTTTACAAACTTAACGAGCTTTGCAAAATGGTATGGTAACGAGACTTTTGGTCTACCTTTCCGTAAGGCTAAAGGGACGATTTTGCAATGGCCACTGTCAGAAATTTACCAGCCTTCAACAGGTGAAAATGAGTTGGATAAGGTTCAAGGTATTGTCATCAATCCGTTTGATGAGCAGCCTGAGTTAGTCGATTGGGCTTATTTTGAGAATGATAGTAAGTAATCCTAGTATTATCAAACCTCTGAAAAAGATAATAAGGCGATAGTAAACAATAATGATGTAAGGAGTGACCTAAATGGGTTGGTGGAAAGAAAGTATTGATATTGTAAAGAAAAATGACCCAGCGGCTCGGACAAGTTTGGAGGTTCTTTTAACCTATCCTGGTCTAAAGGCTTTGGCCGCTCATCGTATCTCACATTTTCTCTGGCGCCACCATTGTCGACTGTTAGCTCGTATGCATAGTCAATTTTGGCGATTTTGGACTCAAATTGAGATTCACCCTGGGGCTCAGATTGCTGAAGGTGTCTTTATTGATCACGGTTCTGGCCTTGTCATTGGTGAAACAGCTGTGGTTGAAAAAGGAGCTATGCTCTATCACGGTGTTACTTTAGGTGGTACTGGTAAAGATGTCGGAAAACGTCACCCAACCGTTCGTGAGGGTGCATTGGTTTCAGCCCATGCTCAGGTTATTGGTCCTATTGAGATTGGGAAAAATGCTAAGGTAGGTGCAGCAGCTGTGGTTGTTGCCGATGTTCCAGAAGATGTTACGGTAGTTGGTGTCCCTGCTAAGGTCGTACGTGTTCACGGTAAAAAGGATGAAGAAGTGATTCATGACATTGAGGAAGGTCGTGAATACTATAGCGAAAAGCTAGAAGATCTTCTAAAAGCTGCTAGCTTTCACTCATCACGTCTATAAGGAAAGAAAAAGATGAAACTCTTTAGTTCAAAGGTGATTCGACTGACCGTTTTAGGTCCGCTCGCTCTAGTTGACATTGTTTTACATCGAACTGATTATAGCATGGCAGCTTTATGGTTTTGTCTTTCTCTTTTGTGGGCTGGTCTTGTTTTTAAGCAACGTCACAAGTGAGACTTGACTTATAAAAAAATTGTTCAAAAGTAACCCTTTTTTGGTCTTTTATATAGTTGGGAGTTTCCTTTCAGCTATGTCTCTTTTGACTCAAGGTCAGCTATTTGCGGCCATGGGGATTATCATTCTCGTTATACTCTTGTGTTTATACTTAAACCATTTCAGGGATAAAAAATAGTTTCCAGCTAATTGAAAGGAATCTCTAGTGATAAAAATTTATGATACGATGACGCGTTCTCTTCGTGATTTTGTACCGTTGACAGAAAATATTGTCAATATGTATGTCTGCGGACCAACAGTTTACAATTACATTCATATCGGGAATGCCCGTTCAACAGTAGCTTTTGATACCATTCGTCGTTATTTTGAGTATCGAGGTTACACTGTTAACTACATTTCTAACTTTACAGATGTAGATGATAAGATTATTAAGGCAGCCAATGAAGCTGGTATTTCGACCAAAGAGTTATCAGACAAGTTTATCGCGGCCTTTATGGAAGATACCGCACAACTTGGAATCAAACCAGCGACACAAAATCCTCGTGTTATTAACTACATGGATGAAATTATTGCATTTGTGTCAACCTTAATTGATAAAGGTTTTGCTTATGTTGCTGAAGGTGATGTATACTTTCGAGTAGCTAAGTCAAACAACTATGCTAAATTGGCTAACAAGACCTTGGAAGATCTTGAAATTGGTGCTAGCGGACGTACGGATGCTGAGACAGATCGTAAGGAAAATCCTCTGGATTTTGCCCTTTGGAAAGCTGCCAAAGAAGGAGAGATTTCTTGGGAAAGTCCTTGGGGACCTGGGCGTCCAGGATGGCACATCGAATGTTCTGTTATGGCGACTGAAATCCTTGGGGATACTATCGATATCCATGGTGGAGGTGCGGACCTTGAGTTCCCACACCATACTAATGAAATCGCACAATCAGAAGCCAAAACTGGCAAGACCTTCGCTAACTACTGGATGCATAATGGTTTTGTCAATGTGGACAATGAAAAAATGTCAAAATCCTTGGGTAACTTCGTGACCGTTCATGATATGCTTCAAACGGTTGATGGTCAAGTGCTTCGTTTCTTCTTAGCGACACAACAGTACCGTAAACCAATTAACTTTACCGAGAAAGCTATCCATGATGCTGAAGTCAATCTCAAGTATTTGAAAAATACGCACAGTCTACCACTCACAGAAGAGGTAAGCCAAGCCGAGTTGCAAACTTATCTTGATGCTTTCCAGGCGGCTATGGATGATGACTTTAATACAGCAAACGGTGTGACTGTTCTGTTTGACATGGCCAAATGGATTAATTCAGGCAATTATGATCAAACCGTTAAGGCTGCTTTTGAAAAAATTCTCCAAGTCTTCGGTATTGCTTTCGAAGAAGAAGTCCTTGATGAAGATATCGAAAAACTCATTGAAGAGCGTCAGGCGGCGCGTGCTAACAAGGACTTTGCGACAGCAGACCGTATTCGTGATGAGTTGGCTGCTCAAGGTATCAAGTTACTTGATACCAAGGATGGTGTGAGGTGGACACGTGACTAAACACCTTGATGTCAACCTTATTAATGGTATTGCACTCGCTTTTGAGGGAGATGCTGTTTATTCCTTATACATTCGCCGTCATCTGATTTTTCAAGGACAGACTAAGCCAAATCAACTGCACCGCCTAGCTACACGCTATGTTTCCGCCAAGGCTCAAGCTAGCCTCATTGAAAAAATGCTAGATCGAGAGCTTTTGACTGAAAAAGAGCTGGACATATACAAACGAGGTCGTAATGCTAAGAGTCATACCAAGGCTAAAAATACGGATGTTATTACCTATAAAATGTCAACAGGTTTCGAGGCAGTTATGGGTTATCTTCATATGACCGAGGATGTCGACCGCCTAGAAGAGTTGGTTGCTTGGTGCATTGATGAAGTTGAAAAAGAAATCTAAAAATTCTGCTGAGAGCAGGATTTTTTGTTATTTGAAATTAATCTAGATTGTGAAAAATAATCGAAGTTTCAAAAATAAGATTGTTTGAATAGCAAAGTAATTCAGTGTCTTAATAATAAAAAATGAGATAAAACTAATGTTTAGAGACTTTAAAATGAGGAAATTAAGGAGTGTCTGACACGTGTAACCCCGATACTATAACGTTTTTAATAAAAATCTTTTAACAGAAAGTTAAAGAAGTCTATAATGTTAGTAAATGAGTCTATATCAAAAATGAGGAGGTGAATGGAAATAGCTAAGAAAAAAGTTTTCTATACAACTTGTGCTGTTTTGATTTTGTCTAGTTTTATATTGCAAACAGCTAAAGCAGACGAAGTTCAGGTGAAATATGATGAAGCTAAAATAGATTATGTTAATAGTGAGGCATCAGCTCCGTAAGTTGATTTTTCTTCAGTTGAAGCCAAGGCAGAACCAACCAATCAAGTAAGCTCAGTGGTGACCTCAACGTCATTGATGGTTGTCTCTTCAAGTGAGACAGATGAGGGTCCTCTTGAGGGACATTCTCAAGTTGATATTGTAGAGACGAGTGTTTCTATGACTACACCTCATTCAGAAGAGGCTCGTGTTCAAGCTTTTGGTGAGGATCGATCAGTAGCTGCATCTGAGCGAGGAGATGCAAGCGCAACATCTGAAGTAGCTTAAGAAACTGTTAGCTCTCTTACAGACGGACTTATCTCAGCGATTTCGGGAAACAGTTCAACAGGCACAGGCTCAATCGACATCTTCCAAGCAGCAGGTAAAACCATTACTCAAGCTGCGAGAAAGATTGCAGAATCAATCTCAGATCCAGATACAATTGGTAAGCAAGCTTTGGCTGCTGCAACTGTTGTTCTCGTTCTTCTAGTGCTTTACCTAGCAGCAATTACATTTATTTAACATGCTTTGCCCTCGTAAGAGGGCTTTTTTTATGATAGAATTAGCTTATGAAAACAACTAAAGAATCAAGTCTAGACATTGTTTATGGTGTGCATGCCGTAACAGAGAGTCTGGAAGCAAATACTGGTAATAAACTCTATATTCAAGATGATCTTCGAGGGAAAAATGTTGATGCCATTAAGGCTTTGGCAGCGGAAAAGAAGGTTTCCATCTCTTGGACACCTAAGAAAACCTTGTCTGATATGACAGGTGGAGCTGTGCATCAAGGTTTTGTTCTTCGTGTGTCAGAGTTCGCTTATTCTGAGCTCTCAGTTATTATGGACAAGGCTGAACAAGAGGAGAATCCTCTAGTCCTCATTTTAGATGGACTTAACGATCCTCATAACTTTGGTTCTATCCTACGTACAGCTGATGCTACTCAGGTGACAGGAGTTATTATTCCTAAGCATCGTGCTGTGGGGGTAACACCTGTCGTTGCCAAGACATCAACAGGGGCAGTGGAACATATTCCCATTGCTCGCGTGACTAATCTTAGCCAAACCCTTGATAAACTTAAAGAAGCAGGCTTCTGGGTATTTGGAACAGATATGGATGGCACCCCATCTCATAAATGGAACACAGCTGGAAAGGTTGCCCTTATCATTGGTAATGAAGGTAAGGGAATCTCTGCTAACATCAAGAAACAAGTGGATGAGATGATTACTATTCCTATGAGTGGTCATGTGCAGAGCCTTAATGCCAGTGTGGCAGCTGCAGTTCTCATGTATGAAGTTTATCGAAACCGATTGTAACTATGAAAAAAAGAATACTTCTAGTTGATGGTTATAATATGATTGCCTTTTGGCAAGAAACCCGTCAACTTTTTAAGACCAATCAGCTTGATGAAGCTCGTGAAACATTGCTTCGTAAGCTCAATCATTATGCTAACTTTGAACATATTGATATTATCTGTGTGTTTGATGCTCAGTTTGTTCCAGGGAGCCGTCAGCGTTATGATCAGTATCGTATCAGTGTTATTTTTACTGAGGAAGATGAGACAGCAGATAGCTATATTGAGCGCGCAGCGGCTGAGATGAATACTGTTCAAAATTTAGTTGAAGTAGCAACTAGTGACTTAAATGAACAGTGGGCTATCTTTTCACAAGGAGCTTTGCGTGTTTCGGCGCGTGAGTTGGAAGAGCGTGTCAATACTGTTAAGTCTGACTTAGACAAGATGTCGGCACATATTGACTTAAAGACACCAAAACTACGTCCATGGGACGATGCACAATTAGGGAAATTACAGGACCTTTTAAATGAAATAGAATAGAGGGACATATGACATTTAACATTTTGACAGATTCCACAGCAGATCTAGATGAAAAATGGGCTCAGGAGAATAAGGTAGAGCTCGTTGGTTTGACCATCACGCTTGATGATATCGCCTATGAGACCGTTGGTCCTAACCGTTTAACGAGTGACCGTCTCTTAGAACGTATGCAAGAAGGCAGTCAGCCCACCACAAGCCAGGTGAATGTTGGTCAATTTGAAGAGGTTTTTCGTCGTCACGCCAAAAATGGTGATGCCCTTCTTTATATTGCCTTTTCATCAGTGCTTTCAGGTACTTATCAAAGTGCTGTTATAGCGCGTGACATGATTTTGGATGAATACCCAGAAGCTATCATTGAGATTGTAGATACTCTGGCGGCAGCAGGTGGGGAAGGTTATCTTTCTATCTTGGCGGCAGAAGCTCGTGACCAAGGTAAGAGCTTGTCTGAAACGAAAGCCGTGATTGAGGACATTCTGCCACGTTTACGGACCTATTTCTTAGTTGATGATCTCTACCATCTCATGCGCGGGGGTCGCCTTTCTAAGAGCTCAGCCATTATTGGTAGTTTGATTAATATCAAGCCCCTTCTTTGGCTGGACGCTTCAGGTAAGTTGGTTCCTCTGGCCAAAATACGTGGACGCAAAAAAGCTATTAAAGAAATGGTCCTACAAGCTACCCAGGATATTGGACATAGCACAGCAATTGTTGCTTATGCCAATGATATTGAAGCGGCGGAGAATCTAAAAGAACAATTGTTAGCAGTTGACGGCATTGAGCAAGTGCTTATTATGCCACTTGGACCAGTCATCTCTACCCACGTCGGACCAGATACCTTGGCCGTCTTTACGATTGGTAAAGAAGCTAGATAGAAAAAGTGTCAGATAGGATTTCCTATCTGATTTTTTTTATGTGACTTTAAGTCCGTTTCGCTCCGAAGGTGCGAAACAAATAAACCACCCGCTATGCGGGTGCGCATCGAAGGTTATACCGTCATAACAAAAACACTCCAAACGAGTTACAATATAGGTGTTCAAGCCAATTGTAAAGCGGAAGGAGTTAAGACTATGGCGCAAAAAGCTCACAGTTTATCACATACAAAATGGATGTGTAAGTACCACATTGTATTTACACCTAAGTATAGACGAAAAATAATCTATAATCAATATAGGAGTAGTCTGGGAGAGATTTTTCATAGACTATGCCAATATAAAGGCGTTGAAATAATAGAAGGCCACTTAATGCCAGATCATGTCCATATGTTAGTAAGTATACCACCACGAATGAGTGTAGCTAGTTTTATGGGATATTTAAAAGGTAAAAGTGCCTTAATGATGTTTGATAAACACGCCAATTTAAAATATAAATTTGGGAACAGACATTTTTGGGCAGAAGGATATTATGTAAGTACGGTAGGACTTAATGAAGCCACAATTAAGAAATATATTCAGGAACAAGAGAAGCATGATATCGCTTTGGATAAATTAAGCGTGAAAGAATATGAAAATCCCTTTAGGGATAACGGTAAGTAATGCGAATGCCTCTTTGAGAGGCTTGTGACGAGTCAAAAGCAATAAATAAGGCTTGAACAAAGTGAAAGCCAGCGTCTTTAGGCGCTGGCTGGTAGTATGGGCTTATAGCCCTTGATCAAACCACCCGTTAGACGGGTGGTTATGATTGTTTTCTGAAATGCTAGATTAATAGAATATAAAAAGATAATTCACACAAAATGAATGATATATTTGACATAACGTAAAATAATGCTATAATGAATCTAGAAAATGGAGGAAACAAAATGAAAAAGTCAGAGAAAAAAGTAGCTAGCACGATGGATGAGCGTGCTCAGTTAATCAGTGCAGAATCTTCTGCTAGAGGTTATTGGGTAGCCATGCTTGGTATATTTGTAACGATTATGGTTGCTAGTAAGACCCACTCCGTCGAATTAGTGCAGTCATTATTATTTATCACCTTCTTTGGTTCTATGTGCGTAGTCGTAGTGCACAGCGTATCACGGAATGGGCATCCATGGTTACTGGACAAAAAAATTGAGAAGAAGATGCTCAGATTATCCTGGGTAATGTGTTTTTTGGGAATTTTTATATCGCTAATGGGCCTCTTAAGTCTATTTCAGTCGTTTAAGATAGGGAAGAATCTTATGAGTAGTGTAGCATTTTTGACATTGGGTTTGACTCTTCTTTGTGACTGCTGGGTTATTATTAACAGAATCAAGAAGAACCGTTTGGAAGAACTAGAAGACGAAGAATAGGATTTTTGAATGAAAAATTTAAAAATGAAGTCAGCTCGTGTAGCAAAGGATCTCACTCAACAAGGTTTGGCAGATGCTATAGGAGTTTCTCGTCAGACCATCTCAGCTATTGAAAAAGGTGATTATAACCCAACTATAAATCTGTGTATTGCTATCTGCAAAACTCTGGACAAAACTTTAGACCAGCTTTTTTGGGAATCTGAGGATTAGTTTGTATCGCTTTAGAGGTTATTTAGGGATGAATTCTAGTCTTACACCTTATAAAATGAGAGACTAAAAAAATACAAAAAATAAAAGAAAAACACCTCCAAATGACTTGCCTTGGACGTGTTTTTTTGATATTATGTTAAACGGTATTGTTTACCCCATTTGAAAGGCCCCGGAACCTTCCAAATACTTTTCGATGGGAAGGAACACCCATCACTCGTAAACAAAAATCGAACTATATATAGGAGAAATCATGAACAAAACAACATTTATGGCTAAACCAGGCCAAGTTGAACGTAAATGGTATGTCGTTGACGCAACTGATGTGCCACTTGGACGTCTTTCTGCAGTAGTTGCTAGCGTACTTCGCGGAAAAAACAAACCAACTTTCACACCACACACTGATACAGGTGACTTCGTAATCGTTATCAATGCTGAAAAAGTTAAATTGACTGGTAAAAAAGCAACTGATAAAATCTACTACACTCACTCAATGTACCCAGGTGGATTGAAACAAATCTCAGCAGGTGAACTTCGTTCTAAAAATGCTGTTCGTTTGATCGAAAAATCAGTTAAAGGTATGCTTCCACACAACACTCTTGGACGCGCACAAGGTATGAAATTGAAAGTCTTCGTTGGCGGTGAGCACACTCACGCTGCACAACAACCAGAAGTACTTGATATCTCAGGACTTATCTAATTCTAAGAGGAAAGGAGCACTAATATAATGGCACAAGCACAATATGCAGGTACAGGACGCCGTAAAAACGCTGTTGCACGCGTACGTTTGGTTCCAGGTACTGGTAAAATCACAGTTAACAAAAAAGATGTAGAAGAATACATCCCACACGCAGACCTTCGTCTCGTTATCAACCAACCTTTTGCAGTTACTTCAACTGAAGGTTCATACGACGTACACGTTAACGTTGTAGGTGGTGGATACGCTGGTCAATCAGGTGCGATCCGTCACGGTATCGCTCGTGCACTTCTTCAAGTAGATCCAGACTTCCGCGATTCATTGAAACGCGCTGGACTTCTTACTCGTGATGCACGTATGGTTGAACGTAAGAAACCAGGTCTTAAGAAAGCTCGTAAAGCTAGCCAGTTCTCAAAACGTTAATCAATACGATTATATCAACGTTTCAAAGCACTCAAGAGTTTACCTCATGGGTGCTTTTTTCGTGTTTTTTTGAAAAGTTTACCTCAAAGTTTACCTTATTTTCACCTTATTGCTTTAGAGACTTTAAGGCAAATTCGCCGACTGCCATAGGGACTACATTAGAAGTATTGACATAAATCTGTGTTGTACCTGTATCACTGTGTGTTAGAGCTTCGGAAATGGCTTCTAAGCTCATTCCTGCCTGTTTAGCGAGCGTTGCTCCCGTATGACGTAGTTTGTGTGGCGTAGCGTGTGTTAGCTCTGGGTGTCGCTTTCTGATAGTTTTCATCTTGTTATTGAGATAGTCAGAATGTAAAGGTTTATTGATATTCCCTCTGGTATCTATATAAGTGAAGATGAATTGTTCTGGATTGCTGATGATACCAAACTTTGCCAGTTCATATTTTTGTTGTTTTTTCCATAAAGTCAGAAGTTGAAGTAAGTCGCTAGAAATAGAAAAGATAGTTTTTTTATTTCCTTTGGTAGATTTTACTTGTCCGTATCTATCTAAAGCCTGAATTAATTGAATCTGAGATTTTGAAAAGTCGATATGTTTCCACTGGAGAGCATATGTTTCTGATTTTCTATCTCCAAGGAAAAAAGTGAGATAAAAAAGGACGTAATCTTTGAGTGATATTTTATCATTCTCTAAATCTTCTTTAAAGGCTGAGAACCATTCTTGGAGTTGCTCATGAGTTAAATATAAATCTTCATCACGTTTCGATTCTGCAAGTTGAATTTTTTTGACAGCCTTAATTCGTCTTAAAGTTTTTGCAACTCTATTTGCTTCAATATACTCAAGTTCTTCCGCCCAATCAAAAATAGAAATAACGTAACTTCGTAAGGTTTTAAAGTTTGCATATTCGCTAGCTTTTGAGGTCATCAAATTTAGAATAACTTGTTTATTTTGGTTTAAAAATCTTATCGTATAGTTTCCAAGAAGTGGTAGTATATGCTTTTCAAAACAGATTTTAGTATTGGCGACTGTTGACTTACCTGGTGGTTTAGAAGTAGATGTAGTTTGTCCTGCTTTATAGGCTTCCCACCAAATATTATTGTAGAAGTCTGCGAAAAGAATATCTTCTTTTCCTAGTCCTGAAAACACATTATCTTCTATTTGATTTAACTTAGTAAGCAAATCTATCTCTGCTTGTCTTGCCTCCTTTCTTGTTTTAAATCTTTTATCATAATAGTTATTATTAACGATGCCAAGAGGCATTCGTGCTTCTATTGGGATATAGACTTTTAAACGGTAAGTTCCGTTTTTTGTCTTACTGATAGTCATGATATTCTCCTTTATATCGAACCAGAAAATATCATGACCATTATAAAACAAAAATCTTGATTTTTCTAGTTACGAGAGTTTAGCCATCGGTCGATAGAGTCTTTGTGGAATCGAATTGTTTTTCCGATTTTGATGTATGGAAGCCCCTTTTGAATCCAAAAATCAAGAGTATTATTAGAGATCCCTAAATAGTCACAAGCTTGTTGCTTATTTAGATAGGGGCAGTTTAAACTGTTTTGTCCTAATTGTTGTTCAATTTCTTTTTGAATAAGGTTGGATAGTAGTAGTTGAATCTGATGAATCTGTTCATCAGGAAGAATTACTTGCATTTGTTATCCTCCTTCCTATATCCAGAAAACCGACGTGAATCAAGATATTTTGCGAAGAAGTAAGTTTTATCCATGATTAAATGTAACAACTCCTGTTTCTCTTTTCTAGCATATCTGACTAAGTTGTTAAATTCTGTAAAATTGTGTTCCTCTATGATATCTATTACCATTGAAAGAAACTCGTCATTGTTGTTGCTAATCAGGAATTTATCCAGTTCAAAACCGCAACCAGATTCAATTTCATTGATATCATACAGAGTCTTTTCAGGGTTTTCTGCATGAGTGAAGTAATCATACATTCCTTTGGGAGACATAACAGGTTCTACATGGGCAGGTGTATTGAGGTTCTTAGTTAGTAATTCAGAAACTTGAGAATAACTTTTGAGTGAATCAAAATATAATGCTCCATGTTTGTGGGCTTTTTTGAATTCTCCTGTTTCCTTTTTGATATCTTTGTCGTGCCATGGGCTGAGAACAAAAGGGATATGCATGTTCTCTAAAACATCCAGATAATGCTCAGGGGCACTTTCCTGATAGAGAAGGAAAGTCCACTTGTTCGAGCGTTTTTCTTTAGTCATTGATTTCCTTTCTATGATTAATGATTATTGGTGTAATGGGGGTCGTAGTAACCCCATTACACGTGAATAGATGATTTTGAAAATACGGGGCTTTTGGCTTTCACTTTGTGAGCCAAGCCCCATATTTTCCCTTATCTCTTAGTTCCTGTAAACCAAAGCTTATTACCTTTTCGATGTGGTGAAGAAAAATAATAGTTTGGATTTCTACTTGAAATTTCTTCCTTGATATCATCTTCCATTTCTTTCAGTAACTTCTGAGCCTGTTGAGTTCTTGGAATGGCAAGTAAAACAGTGACAGTTTCTTTTCTTACATCTACCGTACACCCTAAGACAGAGTGATTGAAGCTTTTTAAAATAGGGTTGATGCGAGTAACAGTCTGATTCTCAATTGTATTCATTGGTTCAGATTGTTCATCTTGCTTCAGAAATTGTCTCATTCTAGAAGTCTGGTAGATAGACTTGAAATAGTTCCATAATGAATCTTTTAAAAATCTTTGAACTAACTCAATGATAACCAAAAGAGCAGGAACGAGAATAAGGCAGAATGACAATACTTGAATGTAATGTTCAAGAGCAGTCAGCTTATCTAGTATTGTTGTAAAAAGTCCTTGCATTCCAGAGAGTTTGGTGGTTTCTAACATTTGAATAAGTAAGTTGATTCCAATCTTAAAGAGAAAGCTAAACAAGGCAAGGACTATTAAGTTAGCATTTAGGTTGTAGGTTGTTTGAAAGAAAGTTTTTTTCATAGGTTACAGAATACCTTTCTTTGTATAATAGGTGGGGCAAAGGAGAGGTAAAACTTGATAAGGATGTTCATTATCAATAATCTGAATAAGTCCAGTTCCTTTTCCTATAGGGATAACAATGCCTTCAGGATCTAGGTCAGGAAAGAGAAATTGTGTCGTCTTCTTGTTGATATTACCAATTTGAATTAAGACATTTAACTGTTCCCGAACAGAAATTGGAATAGATGTATGGTCGAAACGCTGACTGACTAGAAAAAGATGGACTTTTGTAGCTCGCCCAAGTAAAGCAATTTGAGATAGAAGCGAAAAGAAAGAGTCCTTGATGGTTTTGTTGACTCCCTCGGATAATGCCAGAACTTCATCAATGACGATAGTCAAATGTTCAAATGGATGGTCTGGCTTATCATAGAGAATTTCTTGTCTCTGTTGAATAAGATTCAAGCAGGCGCTTAGGTTCTCATTGATTTCTGAAACAAAGTCTGATTTAGAGCGATTCCTTTTGGGTGATAAGACTGGAAGATTGTATTCTTTACCAAATCGTGCAGGTAGGTCAACCTTAGGATCAATGATAATCATTTCCGAAATATTTTTTAGAATACTTAAAAAATAAATTAAGGCGTAAGATTTTCCAGCACCACTATTTCCGGCTATAGCTATATGTGTAACCTTATTATAATTGAGTATAAGATTCTTCATGATAGGGATGAGATTATCTTTTTGGGTGGTTGAGAAATCTTCTAAATTAGGAATTACCAGACGTTTAGCTATCCCTTTTTTCCAAGGGAAGAAAAGTCCACGCTGGACATGAATATCATCTGTATCTAGTGCCATAAAATAGGCTGAATTCTGCTTGAGAAGAGTAAAGCGAGGGTAGAGAGCGGCGTTAGCGATTAGGAAGATTTTCTGATAGAGTTCATCATCAATGATATAGCCAGCTGGCAAGCGAGGAAGAAATAGGAAACCTTCTTCCATAATCTTACAGTCAAAGCTGTTAGTATAGCTAGTTTCTCCTTGCATAATGCTTCCAAGTCCCATATTGAGGCTTTGGAGCAGGTATTGTCCTAGTTCTCGATTTGTCATTATTTAACCTCCTTGAGATTGTCAGCTTTGAAGTAGACGTTAAAGCCAACTTCGCAGGCTTGAAGATTATCAAACTGTACCAATGCCATATAAGGTGGTAGCTCCACTTCGGATTCAAATTTGACGGTAAAGGGCGGAAGTCCTTTTTGTGAGAACCAAGCTTTATAAGAGATAATCTCCCCTGTTGGTTGACCGTCTTCAAATTTAATTTGTGCTTCTAGTTCGGTACTTAAGCAGAGAATGCCCTGCTTGTTGTCAATATATTCATTGGCAGTATTGACTGAGTAGCCACCTTTGCGATTGCGTGTTTTCATTAGATTTACCTCGTATTTGATTATTTGTCTTAGCTAAGAACAATTTTAGTTTAACGTGATTTCATGAAGTAGACTGTCAGTTTTCCTGACAGTCTACTTTTAAATTTTTGGCATGAGACAGGCTAATTCGGATAACCAATAAGTTAATTTCTCAGCTATTTGATGCGAAGTTTCTTCCTCTGGGAAATCTGAAATAAAGCTTGATAAGGAGTCTAGAAAAATTTCTTTATTTTTTTCAATGATTTGCGCTACTTCTTTCTTTGAGACATTAGAAAATTTTTTTGCTATTAACTTTTTTAAAAAAGTATTTTCAAACGTAGGATCTGTCAAAATTGTAGATATTATGTTTTCAATAAGTAGTAGTTCGAATTCAATACTCGGGAAAAATAATTCCCTAGGATTTTTAAAATCTAAACTGGTCTGAAAAGCTAACGAAGCATTAAAACTAATATTCCTTTTTCCCTTTAGAATTTGTCCAACTGTTGTTTCGGATAATAACTCAACTTCCCCTTCAGCTGTTTCATATCCAATTTGATTTTGCAAGATTTGTAACTCTCTAAGACGCTTGTGTATTGATTCTCCGAGTAGCTTACAATATAATTTTGTCATCACACTTTTATAAGTCATTATTCTTCCTTCTCGCCCTAAGACAGAAAGAAACTAGATTGGATTCAACCGAAAGGTGTGAAAAAAAGCACACCAAATAAACGGTGAAACTCTATATAGTACATTTATTTTATTAAATATTATCTATATTTTTAGTTTCAATCCGTCCATTGATGCGCATCAGCTTGGACTATAATAAATGTTTACTAGGAAACTTCTTAGTAACACTATTAAATCAAATTTCCTAATTACTGTAATTAGAAAGAAATGGTAGAATTATTAGTAAAAATCTACCAACTTTTGAGGTGTATATGGATTTTGAAAAAATGAATGATTTAATCATTGCAGAAAGACTTCTTAATGTTCGTCAGAATTTAAATATGACTCAAGAACAATTTTGTGAATATTTTGATAACAAAGTTAGTATTGACAAATATAGGTTATCAAATTTAGAAAATGGTAAGCGGAGTAAAAAGAAAAACCCTCATTTTTTGACAGAATCGTATATTGAATTTTATTCATCCATATTAAACGTATCTAAAGAAGAGTTGCTTTTTGGAAATATTGAAAGTAAGAAAGAGCTTATCAAGTTAATTCTTTTGAGTGTTTTTATGAATGCAAATTCGCAGTCGTATAGAACAGATATTCCCCAAACAGAGCAGTCACCATTTTTTGACCTTGCTTTTGATTCTGATGAGGAATTTTTTAGATTAGCTATGTCAAATTTACACAATGAGGAATATAAAGAATATAGAGAAATTGCTAATCAGTGTCTAGTTGATGTTGCAATTAGAAGGAGGAATAATTTTTCTGATATAAAAAAATATCGGGAAGAAATTGCCATTATTTTAGAAGGATTTGATTCGTTTTTTTATAGTAAAAAGTTTGCTAATTTATATAAACTTTCGATGGATGGACAAGAAATTTTTTCAGAGCAATCTTCTATACTGTTAAGATGTCTGTTTGGAAATTTTGATTTTGCTAGTGATTTTTTAAAGAGGAGAAACAATTATGAAACTATAAGATGTAGTGGGATTGATTTAAGAAAGCCGAGAGTAAAATGTTTCTATATAGACAATTATCTCAATTATTTAGGAAATTTTTCAGCCAGTGCAGTCCAATGGAAAGAGACATCGTATCAATTTTTTATTACAGCTTTTAATGAATTTATGGAACTGCATCTTGAAATGTTTATAAATTTTTTTAATAAACATATTTTTAGTAAGACATTGAAAGAATTATCAAATAAGTATGTTAACAATATATTCTCTGGTGAAGAATTTACAAAGTTACTTAATGAGGTATATTTAAAAGATCAATTTTTAATGCAACGCATGGTAGGACACAATTTTGCAAGAGCAATGATTCAAAAATTTGCTTTGGTTCGAAATAACTCTGCTAAATTACAAAAAGTGGGAATGAGCTATCCTTCTGAGGTAAATTTGGAAGACTTTTATAATTTAGAAAGTTTAGAAAGTCAAAGAGAAGAATATAACTTGGACAAATATTTATATGATTTTGAAAACATGACAGTTTTATTTGCTAATAAGGGGCAGAAATATAAAAGTGGAGGTCTATTTTTACCATCTTATTTTGATATCTCTTCACTAAAATAGTTATCGTAATAAAAAAGATAAATTTAATTTTAAATATTTATGTAAGGAGACTTTAGTGAGCAAAAAAAATTATCAAGCTAAGGAAATATCAAATAGTTTTTTAAATACTCAATCTCAAATAACTACTAATGTACTATCTTATTTAAAAGATATTTGACGACTTTATATCCTATAAAATACAAAAAACGGTCGGAAAATTATTCTAATTTCCGACCGTTTTTTGAATATAATTATTTTGTTAGTGTAACTGTATCTCCATTTACTGCATTTCCTGCTAAGTCTGGTACTATGACAGAATCTCCTGATACAGTATATTTGAATTCATGACCTTTAAAATCTTTTATGACCTGCTTTTTACTGTCTATAGTGACTCTCTCGCCATAGATGTATTGTACAGTTTCACCATCTTTATCTTGAGCCACTATTCGATAAATGCTTTTTGTATTATTAACATCTAATTCGTAATATAGTTTCAGTTGACCATCGTGGTTTTCATCAGAAAAGGTCTTTCCTGTATATGAATATACACCTGAAAGTTTGTTATTATTAGAACTCGCTCCACATGCTACGAGAATCGTTGTTGTTAATAAAGTTAATAAAAGTATAATTGCTTTTTTCATCATTTTCTCCATGCTTTAAAACTTAATTTTTAGATAAGATTTCTTTTAATTCTTTATCTGAGGGAGCTGTTGATGGGAATTTATCAAAAGTCAACTTCGGTACAATATAGATATTGGCTTGATTTGATAAAAGAAAATCTTCAGACACCTGCTCATTAGCTGTTTTATCCCATAGTTCTGCGCTATAGTCAGTGGAGAGTAGATAATATTTTGAATCTAGTTCTGGATTTTTAAAGCCAAGTTCTCTATCTTGATAATATTTAGGAAGAACTTCTAAAGTGATTGATTTTCCCGCTTCTAAGTCATCAGCGAGAGCTAATTGCATGATATTAATATTGCCTGCTCTACCAGAAGTGGTTGAATAACTACGTAAGGTAAAATAGGTTCCATAGTCATAAAGATTGTTAGAAAAGCGAGTCCCTCTGAGAGTTGTATCATAGTGATTGGTGACAGTCAATTTTAAACGTCGTGTACTTTCATTATATCCATCTATTTTTACTTCGAGTCTCTTCAGTTCGTCGTGTTCTAAATAGTCATCGTGGATTTTTAGACTAGCTTGACCAGCAAAAATATTTGGCTGGTCATTATTCCAAGCTTTTTTACTTCGTTCATCTATAGTACCTTGATAGCGAGCAGCTTGGTCTGCTGGAAATTCTTCATAAAATTTAGTTAAGTTTCTCTTGCGTTTTTCTTCTGATAGAGTATTGTCATCTGTTTTGCTTGAGGACGTTTTAGTTGAGCTTTTTTCTACTGAGGTTGTGGAGTTAGGTTTACTTTGACACGCAATTAACAAAGTTGCGGAAGCTAGCAATGTAATACCTAAAAGGAAATGTTTTTTCTTCATAATATTAACCGCCTATGTTTTTATCATTTTGTGCTAGAAAGCCACTTATATTATAACTCATAAGATTGCAAAAAAGCAATATAAAACGCAATGCATAATTATTGTGCAATATGCTTTATCCTATAAATAAATAGAATGAATAGGAGGGCAGATATGGCATTCCAACTAAAATCTAATCGTAAAGAGACTGAGAATAAAACGATTCGTTTTCCTCTTCCACTAATAGAAGAAATTGAAAAGGCTATTCAAAATGAAGATGTCACTTTTTCAAGTTTTGTAATTCAAGCTTGCGAGTATGCACTAAAAGATATGAAAAAATAGACAAAGTATTAGTTTGAAATTAAATTTTAGAGATTCTAGCAATCTAAAAAGGAAATTAATATTGGTAGAAACAGAATTAAAATATTTGGTTGGGGGGAAATATGGAATATGATTTTAAATATTTAGTCGATAAATATACATTACCAGGAGCAAGAGAAAAATTTGAAAAGATATGTATTGAGGTATTTCAAGAAGAATTTGGACCTTTAACGAAGGAGGCTGCGGTATCACAAGGAGATGATGGCATCGATGTTCTAGTTGGTGACTTAGATGACAGACCATCAATTTATCAGTGTAAATTTTTTATTGATGGGATTGGAGATTCACAGAAACAACAAATTAGAGAATCGTTTAGAAAAGTGATTACCAAGCATCCCAATATTTCTTCTTGGTATTTATGTGTACCAATAGGCCTAAATATAAATGAGCTATTATGGTGGTCAAGATGGAAAAGTAAAATGAAGGCTGAACATAAAATAAAGATAGAGTTGTGTGATGGAGCTTTTTTACTAAAAGAATTTAAGAAATGCAGCAGTTATAAATCAACATTTGATGATGATATCAGAAATGATTTAGAACAGATTAAAATGTCTATTGAAGCCAGTAATAAAAGGGTTTACGAAGAAATATTATATGGAGAAGATGAGATAGAAGAAATCTCAGAAATGTACAATGATACTATATTTATATCAATGTTGAAGAGTGCACAAATAGCCGAAGTTGACGATTTCAAAGTTGATTTCTATAATGCAGAAATTGCTAGACATGAGTCTCTTAGCAAAGATGACATCAATGGGAAAAAACAGTATGATAATTTAAGAAAGAAGATACATTCTATTTGGAAGACCCAATATCGTCTATACAAGCAACCTAACGATGGTAATTGTTTAATAAATCAAACTTATCTTAGAATCGAAGATTTAAATTCTAGCACTTTAGGGAGCCCGATAAGTGATTTTAATTTATTAGCTAAAAAGGGCATCTTACATCAGCTTGCTGATGATAAGGAATTAGGTTGGGTTGATAATTTTATAGCAGTGTTGGAAAAATATATGGAGGGAAATGATGTTGGAGATAATTGAGAATATAAGTTTCCAAGAATATTGTTTGACCCGAAATAGGGTTGCGATACTGTTGAATATTTTAGGAAAAGAGCACAAAAAAGATACAACTCAAGAAAAATTGATTATTAGTGATTTTTTTCTAAAATTTCCAGAATTAATATCTGATGAAATAGAGCTTGGAAGATTTGATATAAAGTACTCTTATTTCCATTGGAAACCTAATTATAAACTGTATAATGCAGTTCTTGCAGATTTATTAGCTAGAAATATTATTACATTTAACTCTTTGAATAACAGATATTTCATTACAGATAAAGGAGAGAAATTTGTTATTGAACTATTTAGTGAAGAAGGGATAGATTGGAGCAAGATACTACAGTCTTGTGATTTTATAGTTTCTAAAGTGTTAAATAAAACAGTATCAGCTGGACAGACCATGATACAGAGTAAATTAGATTGTATACGAGGTAATTAAATGAAACTATTGTTAAAGACACTTAGATTAATAGGTGTGAGAAAAAATTATGAGGTTCATTTTCATAAAGGATTAAATTATATTTCGGGACCAACTTCAACGGGAAAAACTGCAATTTTAGAATTAATAGATTATGCTTTTGGGAAAAAGAATCATAAATCGTATATAGAAATTGGAGAAAGTTGCACGGATGTGGAATTGGAATTTTATATATCAGAGAATCTCTATAAGATTAAAAGACCATTATCAGCTTTTAAAGAACCTGTTCTTTTACAGACTTACGATAGTGTCAAAGAAAAATTTACACAAGCGCGTACCTTGGAAATTGATATTCCTTCAAATGAAAAATCATTATCATACTTTTTGTTATCGAAGCTTAATCTAACTAATTTAATCATTAGAGGAGACGATTTTAGTTTTAGAGATTTATTTAAATTTTCATATTTAAAACAGACAAATATTGATAACGAAAACATTCTTAATGAGCAGAACTGGGCGCTTAATGGAAAAGAAAAAGCAACATTTGAGATTATTTTAGATATCTATGATAGTTTACTAGGTGACCTACAACAGAGTCTTAAAATTGAAAAAGAGAACTTAAAGGTAAAAGAAATTAGATACGAAGCTGTAAGAGAATTTCTAAAAACTGCAGAAGTTGAGAATTATGAAACAGTGCAAGTGAAATCTGTTGACATTGATTCTAAATTAGAGGATATTAATTTTAAAATAGAAAACTATAAATCTGATATTCTAAAAACAGAAGTGGGAAATGATGTTAATGAATTGGTAGTACTTATTAGTGACCAAAAAGAAAAGTTAAGTAATCTAAGAAACAAATTTTCAGATCAAGAACAGTATATACAAAAATTACAGTTACTGGAAAATCAATATTTTGCTGATATTGAAAAAATTAGTGAGCAAATAGCAGGTATTAAAGCTATTAATAAATACGAATACTTATATTGTCCAAATTGCTTACGACCGATTTCACTTCACGAAGAATCAAGTTGCTTATTGTGTCATCAGAATATGGATGATATTGTAATTGAAATCAACGATTTGAAAAAGGAACGAAAAAAACTTACAAAAAAGAAAAATGAGCTTCACACTTATATTGATTCAGAAAAGGAAAAAAATATTAGAGTAGGCCTAGAAATAAATAAGTTACAGGATAATATTAACTCAGATGAAGAGAAATTAGATAATTTAACTAGACAATATATTAACCCCTTGGCTACAGAAATTAGTTTACTATCAATAAAAAGCGGTCAATTATATGAAGAAAAGAAGTCTTTAAATGAGAGCCTGAAATTTATTGAGGAACTTACAAATTTGGAAATGTTGCTTTCTGAAAAGAGGATAGAAGTTGAGGGGATAGAAGAGCAAATTGAACGCCAAAAACATAAAGCTGCCAAAGAGGGCAAATTGAAACAACTGTCTGAAATATTTTCAACTATATTATTATCTTTTGATTTTCCAAATCTATATGAAGCCTATATTGATACAAAGAGTTACTTACCTCATGTTAGGGGACGTAAATACCGTGATTTAGGTAGTTTAGGAGCTGTGACTCTGATAACAATGGCATACTACCTATCAGTAATGATTTGTTCAGAAGAGCAAACTGGTAACCATTTAGGGTTGTTGATGATTGATACACCTAGGAAAAACTTAGGGGCTTCCTCGACAAGTACAGAGTTTAGAGACGAAAAAATCTACGAATCTATAATTAATTATTTTCTTCAACTTGGAAAAGAATGTGAAAATGATTTTCAGTTAATTATTGTAAATAATGGTTATCCATCAGATTTTCCACGGGATTATGTTGTTAAAGAATTCTCTTTCGATGGTCATGATGGGTTGATTGATGATTATAATGTGACTGATGAATAGGGAAGAGTTTGAGACAGATACCCATAATGGCTGAGAATTTACCCGAAATGCAATGTGATCATAGAAGATTACGTATAAAAAAGTTCCAACCCAAGGAAAACGGATAAGCCCAGTTTAAGATCTTATCCGTTTTTCTAGTCTTTAGTCATTATTTTGTTTATTTCTTGAGATCTATTCTTTGTTTATCAATTATTATGCGAGTCATAGACTTGTTTTACCATAAAGTAAAGTTATCAAATTAACAAAATGTTGCTTTAAAATACTACATATTACAATTGGTATAAAACGCTATACAATTCCCAAAATTTATTATTAATCAACATGAGGGAAATTTTGATAATTCTGATTCGATATATGTTGATTTTTATAGAAAATTTACCTTATTTTGATGAAGTTGATTAAAATTAGATTAAATAATGACTTTTGTAAATACGTAAAAATGCTGTTTTTAAAGGTGTTTGAAAGTGGCTGAAATAAACTATGCCCCAACCAGGTCTTAAGAAAGCTCGTAAAGCATCACAATTCTCAAAACGTTAATCAATACGATTATATCAACGTTTCAAAGCACTCTGCAAAGATTTTGCAAAGTGCTTTTTTGTCGATTTTTGAGCTAGAATAGCTTTGTGATAACCTTCTGATAACCTCTTCAAAATTTTAAAAATCATAATTTTATTTTGCTTTATTGAGATAATCTGCAAATTTGTCAATAGAGTTTTTCTCACCAGTTTTTGTGGTGTGAGTATAGACATCTAATGTCATCTGACTGCTTGCATGACCGAGACGTTTTGATGTATTAGAAGGATCGATTCCAATTTCAGACATAAGTGTTGCATGTGTATGTCTAAACCCATGTGGGCTAATTGGTTTTAATTTATGCTTTTTAATAATTCGATTCAGTACGTTATTAATGTAATCAGCATGCAAAGGTTCAATTTTGTCATTACTTGATATGTAATAGAACATATATTCGTTACTAATATTCAGCTTTGTAAGAGGAAACTGAGATTGTTCTTTCAGATAGAAATTTCTCCATTGCTTAATAATATCGATTGTCTCATCATCAAGATAGATTGTACGAACTGAAGATTCATTCTTTGTGCTCTTTTCAATCGCTTTACCGTCAATTCTTCCTAGACTTTTATCTATGTTTAATAGATTGCTGTCAAAGTTAATATCAGCCCATTTTAAAGCGTATAACTCCCCTTTTCGTAGTCCACTAAATGCAAGCAGTCTAAATAAAGCAAAATGTTTAAATGGCTCAGTTTCTTTCACTATATCAAGGAAATGATGTAATTCCTCCAGAGACCAAAAATTATCTGATCTAGTTTTTTTGATTTTAGGCATGATAACATTCTTCATTGGATTTCGATCAATGTAGTTCATGTTGATTGCAAAATCAAAAATTTTTGAGGTATAGGATTTTATCTGTTTGATATTTTTGAAAGTCTGAGATTTTTGTGTAATAAAGTTTTGACAGTCTAAAGGACTGATTTGGTCAATAAATTTATCGCCAAATATTGGTAGAATATGTATTCGATAGATATTCTTAGTTTGGGAAGAAGTTGTTTCTTCAACGCTACCAACATAGGCATTAAACCATTCTTGATAAAGTTCTTTATAAGTGACTTTGGGGTTAGGTTTGTCGGTACTTACTGTGGGGGCAACGACACCAGCTTCTAAACGAGCTTCGTACAATTTTGCCTCTTTTTTGGTTTTGAACCCTCTCTTTAAGTGCCTTTTTTTCTTTCCATAAGCATCTAAGCCAATGTAAAAGCTGACATAGTATAGGATTCCTTTTTTTGTTTTGTATTTGTGTATAGACATTTTTTCTCCGTATCTAAGTTTTCGGAGCTTATGTAATTGAGAAATGAGTGTCTATCTATTTTTTCTATCTTCTTGGCGGATAGCGTATTCGTCTGTTTTAATCCAGCTCTGCCAAACTTTAGAATCTTTATTTTGGTGATTCATATAATCTATAAACTCAGACATAAAACGTTTGTTTTTCTCAGCTAGATATTCTGAGAATATATGACGAAATTCATCTGAAAAACTATCATCAAGTGGTAGTGTTAATGCCCTTTCGCCAAATTCGATGCTCTTCTTTAACTTCTCCATATCGCTTTTAAAAGGTGTCACAGAACCAATTTTAGATGTTTTGAAACTATCTGTAACAATTTTAAGATTTGATGGAGCGTGTGGGTTGCTATCAAGTCCCATAATGTAAGCGACGGAAACATTAAAGTATTTTGCCAATTTTTCAGCATTATCTTTTTTAGGTTTGCGGATTCCTTGATTGTATCCAGAAAGTGTAGGATAGGCTATATTTGTAGCTTCGCTAATTTCTGTCAATTTTTTTCCGCTATTTTCTATCAGTTTAGTAATATGATTCGTCATAAGAACCTCCTTTTTATCATTATAACACATTTTATTCTTTTTGAATAAAAAAGCTTGACAAAAATTCAAAAAGGATATATAATTCAAAATGAATAACAAATTAAATGGTTTCGGAGCTTATTTAATTTAGAAATGAGGTGTGAATTTATGTCGGAAACTACTTTAGTTGTCCAGCTTCCTAAAGAATTAGAGAAGCAATTACGTGCTCACTATGATGAGATGATTTCAAATGCTGTAGCAAGAGTATTTGAAGATAAAGAACTTTATAAACCTATGGTTCGTATGTCAGGTTTGTCTAGGTGGTTAGATGTATCTACGACAACAATCCAAAAATGGACGAAAGAAGGAATGCCAACCATGGTGATTGATGGAGTGACTTTATACGATAAAAGAGCAGTAACACGATGGTTGAAGCAATATGAAAGATAGGTACTCGTATTGTAATATGGTTTAAAATTCTGGTGCTTGCAGGAAAGCAAAATAATAGTGGCATATTAAGTCTAGGGAACAAGGTTTATTACACAGAAGAGATGCTTTCAACAGTGTTTAGGCGAAAGGCTACATCTGTAAAATTAGCTCTCAGCACGTTTGAAGAATTTGGCATGATAGAAATCATAGATGGCGCTATTACCATTCCAAAATGGGAGAAACATCAGAATATAGATGGACTAGAAAAGATTAGAAAACAAACTAGGGAACGTGTTGCTCGTCATAGACAAAAACAAAAAGCACTAATTACAGGCGAGCCACAACTCGTTTTAGACTGTAACGTTACAGTAACGGATGAAAATGATAATGTAACGCAAGAGATTAAGAACAAGAGTAAGAATAAGAAAGAGATTGAGAATATACTGGATAATAGTTCTAGAAAGCCTGAAACTTATATTCCACCCAAATATTATTCTTTGTTAGAATCCATTTCTTATAAGTACAATGATAGATTTTTGTATCCTAACAATTACACTTTAACACATGCTCAGAAGATGAAGATAGGCGAGTATTTGGCTAGTGGGTATGTAACTAGTGATGAAGTCATTAGCATGATTGAACGGATTCCTGAGGATGCGACGTCTCCTTTGGCGTATTTATTTAAGTCTATGGAGAATTTAAAGCAGGAACGTATGCTGGAGTGCAAAGCTATTGCCCATGAAAATGCCCGAAAGAAGTATATGATAAATGAGTAGATATAGGACTGTTCTAAAGAAATGTTACATCACTGAGGAGCAAAATGAAATAGTGAATAACTTGATTGAAATGACAAATCATCTAAGTTTTTCCTCTTATGCCAGAAAAATGTTATTTAAGAGCTCGCCTATTTATCTTCAATTTGATTTTGAATCTTATCATGACTTTATATTTCAAGTTAGAAGAATTATCAATAACTTACGTCAGTTAGAAAGAATAGCAGAACAAAGTGAGGATTTGGATAATGTAAGGATATTTCACTACTGCGTTGAGCTGATGATAGAATATGAAAAGAAGACAAGTAAACAAGTGAAAGAACTTGTAAAACGACTAAATAAGAAAACGAGGTGATAGGACCATGAGAATAAAATCTGTGTTGAAACAGGTGTTTTTGACGGAAGAAGAAAATAAAAAATTAAATGATTGTATGAGGAAGGAAAATATTCGTAATTTTTCTGAGTTTGCTAGACAAAAATTAATACGAACAGATTTGAACATCCAAAAAGTCTCTTTTGAAGGTTTAGTTCCTTTAACAGAAGAGTTGGAACAAGTCGGAAAGAATATCAATTCTATAGCCCGTCTTGCAACTGTAGTTGGGAGAATAAGCTATGAAAACAAAATGGATATGTCTATTTTGATGCAAAAAATAGTTGATGTGATGGAGGAAAAAGATGTTTATTTTCAAAAGTAATATGGATAAGGATTTTGATCAGATATGTGAATACATATTGAAATTAAAGCGAGCAGAATTATTTCTTCATGGAATTAAACAACAAGATAAAACGAAGGCTCGTTTGTATCATGCGATGCTGGAATACTATGATGCTAACCATAAAAAAGAAAGACATATGAGAATTTTAAAATAAGGAAACGCTGTTAAAAATTTTGCAGCGTTTTTTATATATCTTCTTAAAATATTTGTACACACAAATGACAGTCAAATTGATTTTTGGGATTATTTTATTGAGAAGGAAAGATTTCTCATAATATGACTTTGCGAGCTCAGAGTCTATATACACACACTCCCAAAATCATCCTAAAATTTGTATACACAAAGTGTATGTACTTTTTGGGATGATTTGAATTTTGGGGAATCCCCAAACCCCTGATGAATTATACGAGCAAAAAAATTTGGGAGTAAGTTTTAGAAAGAACTATTCTAAAGTATTTAAAATCTGACTTTAAGTAAATTTTTTATTATGTGACTATTAGCCTGTCTCACTCCGCTAGGTGCGAGACAAAAAAATACCCGCTATGCGGGTGTGTACTGACCCCCAAAAGTTAGACAGAAAAAATCTAACTTTTGGGGTCAGTACAAAAGCGTTTTTATTGTATAAAGAATATCAAATAGTTTGAGGGTTTTACTTGTCGCTGTATTTCTTCACTATCCTTTTTGTAATACTCCTGCTTTGTTCCTGAAATATCTACAGTGAATACGTCATCCTTGAAGGTATAATTCTCTTTTCGGTTTATGATATTAGAGCCAGTCGGTTCGATTGTTGCACTGTCTTTATCAATTGTAAAGGTGTCGGCCTCTCCTTTGTTGCTATTTCCTTTGTTACCTGAAATGGTAAAGGCAACTTCATTTCTACTCTCGTTTATTCAACGGTATTCGCCATCTAAAGAATTGCTTGATTGGTTAGAGCATGCAATTAATAAAATTGTAGATAGAGACACTAAAAGTAATGTGATAAATCTTTTCATTTACATACTTTTTATTTCTATATTATATTAAAGAAACATTACATAAGTAAGACAGTAATTTTTTAGGTTGATCTCTTTCTTTCGGGAAAATCATTATGTTTCGGAAAGTCAAGATTTTGTTATTATTTATGATATACTGGTACCGTAATTATATCCTTACAGAGGTTAAGTAAGGGTTTCAGTACACGTCAATAGATGTCAAAATATTGATTTTAAGCGATTTTTGATTTTTGGAAACTCATTATATCGCACTACAAATCAATAAAAACTGTACCTTTTTTAGATAAATATATTATCTGGATATTGAAGTTAAGCCCTGCTGTCATTTCGATGGCAGGGCTTTTTAATATTTGGTACACTAACTTCTTATCTATATTTTGGTGGATTTTAAGTTGACATCTACAAAGTTTAATGTTAGAATACATTCAAAAATATATTTGAATGAGGTATTTTATGATTCAAAATGTTGTTACTTCAATAATCCTGTATTCTGGGACAGCCGTAGACTTACTTATTATCCTAATGTTATTTTTTGCCAAAAGAAAAAGCAGAAAAGACATCATTAACATCTATTTAGGACAATTTCTAGGCTCTGTTAGTCTAATATTGCTAAGTTTGCTTTTTGCATTTGTCTTAAATTATATTCCTAGTAAAGAGATTTTAGGTTTACTCGGTTTGATTCCAATTTTCCTAGGTCTCAAAGTTTTGCTTTTAGGAGATTCTGATGGAGAAGCTATTGCCAAAGAAGGTTTGCGCAAAGATAATAAAAACCTGATATTTCTAGTCGCTATGATTACTTTTGCAAGTTGTGGTGCTGACAATATTGGTGTCTTTGTTCCATATTTTACTACCTTAAATTTAGCAAATTTGATAGTAGCTTTACTTACCTTTCTAGTCATGATTTATCTCTTGGTTTTTTCTGCCCAAAAATTGGCACAAGTCTCTTCTGTTGGAGAAATTTTGGAAAAATATAGCAGATGGTTTATTGCCGTTGTTTATTTAGGATTGGGGATATATATCCTGATTGAAAATAACAGTTTTGACATACTATGGACTATATTAGGCTAGGAGAAAATATTATGAAAAAAGATAGTATCTGCCAAGTGAATGTTATAAATCAGCAAAATATTACAACCGCAACGAACTACCTTGAAAAGGAAAAAGTCCAAAAATCACTTCGCATTTTAACAAAATTTACCGATAATAAACAGATAAATATCATCTTCTATCTTCTTGCTGTTGAAGAACTCTGTGTCTGTGATATAGCCTGTTTACTAAATCTCAGTATGGCATCTACTTCCCACCATCTTCGTAAACTAGCCAATCAAAACATCTTGGGCACTAGAAGAGAGGGGAAAATTATATATTATTTTATAAAAGATGAGGAAATCAGGGATTTTTTTAATCAACTAGGATAACAACTATTTTTACTACTTTTCCATGATTCTAGGGAGCTACTCTATGAAATTTTTTGATGAAAATTACTCACAAGAAATAATATATAGAACTGTTTAAATATCTTCAGGATAGAAAAAGAAATTGTCCAGGCACGAAGAAACTGTATATTTGTTGCTAAACTGTACATCATCTTTATGATACAGTATTTCGTATTTCTCAACTACATAAGCTCCGAAAACTAAAATGTGATAACCCTTTGATAACCTCTCGATTTTCAAAAGGATTATATATGTAAATATTGAGGATTTATCTCTTAAAATTACTCGATTTTAGTGATAATTTACCATAAATATCATAATGTAGAAAAAACCAGGTCTTAAGAAAGCTCGTAAAGCTAGCCAGTTCTCAAAACGTTAAGAACCAGCTACAATACAGCATTTACAACACTTCATGGTTCATACCATGGGGTGTTTTTTGACGTTTTTAACTAAATTCACACCACTTTTCACACCAAATTCAGGCTCTTTGTCAACTGTAGTGGGTTACCAAAAAGTCATACTCTGGAGAGGACAAGTTTTGTTCTCTCCTTATAAATAATCGTTTCATTTTGAAAATCAGGAAAGCGTTGTTAACGGATCCAGTCAAGCAAATAATAGCCAAGAAGTCAATGCAATGTTTGGTGGTTTCTTCTTTATCGTTATCTTCCTATCCATTATCTTTATAGTTGGTGCTGTATCAGTCATCTACTATAAACAAATTTCAGAAGGTTATGAAGATCGTGAACGCTTTGTCATCTTGCAAAAGGTTGGTTTGGATCAAAAACAAATCAAGCAAACTATTAACAAGCAAGTCTTGACTGTCTTTTTCCTTCATGTAATCTTTTCCTTTATCCATCTAGCATTTTCTTATCACATATTAAATTTGATCCTCAAGGTCATTGAGGTTGTGGATACAGCTATGATGTTAACTGTAACTCTTTCCGTTTGTGGTGTCTTTGCCCTTATCTATGTTTTAATCTTTATAATTACTTCAAGAAGTTATCGTAAGATTGTCTAAATGTAAAAAAATGTTATGCTAGCAAATGACTAGAATATAGTCAAAAAATAAAGGAGACAAAATGAAAGAAAGTTATTTTGACGGAGGAATCCTAGATTATATTGGATACTTTATCTTAGCAGCCCTAATTAGCTTACTTACCTTTGGTATCGCAACATCTTGGGCGGTTTGCATGATACAAAATTGGGAAACCAAACATACGGTAGTGGATGGTCAACGTCTATACTTTGACGGGACTGGAGTACAACTGTTCGGTAACTGGATTAAGTGGTTTCTTCTAACCATCATCACGTTTGGAATCTATGGCTTCTGGTTGAACATAAAAATGGAGCGATGGATTGTTAAACATACTCATCATGTTTAAGCATTAAAACGGTATCTTCTTTCAGAGGAGATATCGTTTTTTCTTCTTCGGAGAAGGAAACAAAAATTTCTTCTTTTCTCTATCATTTAAATTAATTGATTTCTTCAGAGAAAGACTGTAAAATTTTTGATATAATATCAAGGATGGACTGATGGATAGTTAAAAGATAATGTTCAAAAGAATTACAGGTGGAAATTAAAAATATGTAAGATTGGACAGAAGTCTTTCTACCATCATCCATGCGGAAACAAATTATATGAAATAAAAGGAATAACCAATGACCGGAAACTATTCAACACGTGAATACCGTGAAAAATTATACGATGATCTTCATGTTAGATCGAGAGATATAGCGATTTTGATGTGTGCAATTTTTATTGCCTCTATCGGACTAAATATGAATTCAACAGCTGTTATTATAGGAGCCATGTTAATTTCACCTCTTATGACACCGATTGTTGGACTGGGATTAGGTTTAGCTATTTTTGACACTCGTTTAGTCAAGCAAGCTCTAGGGGTTTTACTTACTCAAGTATTGGTCAGTTTACTTGTATCAACTCTATATTTCTGGATTACTCCCTTATCTTATGCAAGTAGCGAATTGATTTCACGAACTTCTCCAACGATTTGGGATGTCCTAATTGCTATTGCCGGTGGGATTGCTGGTGTGATCGGTTCAAGGAAAAAAGAAGCAAACAATATTGTGCCAGGAGTAGCTATTGCTACAGCTCTAATGCCGCCTATCTGCACTGCCGGCTATGGTTTAGCTAATGGAAATGTACGATTTTTATTTGGAGCTCTCTATCTTTTCTTGATTAACTGTGCCTTTATAATGCTAGCCAACATTATTGGGGCAAAAATTTTAATGAGAAAATCTCCCTTAACTTCATTCAAAGAGCTAAGCATTAAAATGAAAATTGGTTTGATATCTTTGATTGTATTATTGGTTGTTCCAGCCAGCTATTCGGCAGTTACTCTAACGATAGAACAAGCGCGAAAAGAAGGGATCAAACAGTTTGTAGGAAAAGAGTTTGCCGATCATACGGTTATCAATCAAGTCTACAAGTCAAGGAATAATGAATTGGTCTTGACGGTTGTTGGAGATCCGATTTCAGAAGAAGAATTAGAAACCATTCGCCAAAAACAAGCCTCTTACGGTATTCAATCTGTTCAATTGAAAGTCAATCAAGTCCATAATTCGACAAAATTGGATAGTGAGACGACCAAGGAATTTTACGAAAACATTGACAAGTATATCGATCAAAAACTCTCTGAAAAAGATTCACAAAACGATCTCGTAAAAGAAAATGAAGCAGACAAGGAGTGAGGACGATGAACTGAATAGGTTTTTATGCCGTATTTTTCTTGTTTATTCTTCTTTCTTACCTATAACAAAATAAAATTGATGAATACGAGATTTTTCTTTAGATGAAAGTACATTAAAGTATTTTACTGCAAATTCAATTTATAAAAAAACAACTTAATAAAAAATGGCTTCCTTTTGCGGAATATTGCGATTCTTGTTATCTTTTAATCCAGACCAGGAGGGGCAAGATGGGAAGATTATTTGCTACAGTCATGACCCTGATGAAATTATCTATGTGGCAAAAAGTTTTACGGAGCTGATTGAAGGGATCATTAGTGTTGTTATAAGTCTTTGTAATTTCTTTGTCGCTATGAGTTAGAGCTTCTGAAATTATTTCTAGCGAAACCTTATCTTGTTTTGCGAGTGTGGCACAGGTATGTCTAAGTTTGTGTGGAGAAGCTGTTTACTCAAAGTCTAATAACTACGGTAATATCAATTTTTTTAAATATTTGACCATAGGTTTAGTTTTACTCTCTGAGATTAATTATTCAAAATAAACCAATCTCATCTATTTGTGGCTAAGCTTTAGGGAGGTTTCTTACTCTCGTATTTAGAAATAGTGAGAATAGACTAGTATTTCATTGGGACGTTATTCAAAATAAGATTATGATTTATTTTTCAGGTATTTTAACCTAAAGATAGGGAAGTTGGGCAGAAGTGTTTTCAATCTGACTAATCTTTTTTCTAATATGCCTTGCTTAAAGATTTTGCATATGATGTATTTGTTATACAAAAACATCAAAAATGAATAAATAAAATTATTTGAAAGGTGACATTGTTATATACCTAAAAATCCTTCTATTAAACAGTTTTATACGTTTAGTCATAATTATTTGATTTTTTAAATAAAAGTTCATATAAAACATAAATGTATATTTTTAAAAACATGCCGTTATATATGATTTCTTTTTTCTACCATTTGTCAAGTATAATACGGTTTCTGATTCAACATTATTTCTGAA
>OKQJ01000083.1_pt1 | contig 52969 bp, 51 predicted proteins | sample 1614171 | NCBI WGS metagenome assembly OKQJ01 (sample SAMN04436911, study PRJEB24849) | human gut metagenome | biome: human gut; feature: NICU; material: stool | host: Homo sapiens | place: USA: Saint Louis, MO | collected 2012-05-30 | reverse complement strand
GGCCGATGACCCCGCGGCGGCCAGCGCCCCCGCCGCCACTGAGCAGGCGGCACAAACACGCCTCCCCCCGGGGAGCATGTCGGTCCCGTTGAGCGGCGTGTTCGACGAACGGGGCCGGCTACTTGGCCTCGACCTCGACCTTGGCCTTCTTGGCCTTGGCGAGCGGCAGCAGGCCGCTGGTCATGCCGAGGCCCATGCCAAGCGCACCGCAGACCGTGCCGAGCACCTTGCTGATGTTCTGCAAGCCCAGGAACACGGTCATCAGCGCGAAGCTGGCGAGCCACAGGAAGCAGAACATCGCGGCCGGAGGGAAGCCGGAACCGGTCATCCACAGGGCGCAGCATGATCCGAATGCCACGACGGCCGACCAGCCAAGTGCGGCGACGAGCTGGCGTCCGAAGGCGATCCAGCGCTCCGACTTGGTGGCGTAGTACTTACGGCCGAATTCGCCAATGAGCAGGACCGCGACGAGCATCGACATCATGTAGGTCGGCATGATGAGCACGTTCTGGCTCATCATCGAGTCGGTGGGCAGGCTGCTGTGGGACTTGAGGCTGCCCTTGTTGGGCACCTTGACGTTCACGGTGGCGCCGGTCGATGCCAGCGCGGTCGGGATGCTCTGCTGCAGCAGGTTGGAGACGAGCGGGCTCTTCGAGTTGTCGACTTTCAGCGTGACGGTCGGGGTGTTCTTGTCGTCGGTCTTGGTGGCGGTGCCGGACTGGGCGGAAGTGTCGGAGGTCTGCGCGGCCAGAGCCTTCTGCGCGGCGGCCTGCACGTACTTCTGCGCGGCGTCGCCGGTCAGGCCCTGCTGGGCGGCTTCGGCCTGGGCCTTGGTCATGGCCTGGGCGAGCGTGGTCGCGGATTCGATCTGCTGCTGGGTTAGAGGGAGTCGATGAGATCATCTCGCCGACCACCCTTCAGTCGGCACAGCCGACGGCTTCCCGCCAGCGGAGAGCCGCAAGCATGAAAGGAAACGCCATGGGACGACCGAAATCGGATGAGCAAACCGCGCCGGAGAAGATGCAGGAGGCGTTCTGGCAGTTGTACGAAACCAAGCCGAGCGAGAAGATCTCGGTGCGCCAGATCACCGAACTCGCCGGCTACAACCACGCCACGTTCTACCTGTATTTCTCATCGGTGCGCGACGTGCGCGAGCAGATCGAGGACGACCTGCTCGCGCAGCGGGACGTCATATTGCAGCAATGCCTGCACGACGGCACGCTGGAGATGGGCCCGGCCATCTCGGCCCTGGCGACCATGTTCATGCCGTACGGCCATGTGCTGCTCGGCCCGCACGGGGACCCGGCGTTCATTACGCGCGCCGGGGAGACCGCCGGGCCGTTCCTGCAATCGATACTGTTCCCCGGCGAGCCGGATATCGATTCCATCGCCGATCCGGCCGAGCGCAAACGCCGCATCCTCCTGAAGCAGTTCTACGTCTCCGGCATCATCGGCACCTTCCGCGCAGCGTTCAACGGATCGATCATGACCGACCCCGCCGAAATCGGGCGTTTCGTCTCCGAGGAACTGCTCCCCCGCATCACGCCGCACACGCAGGAAGCCGGGCACGTCAGCGCGTAGCGAGGAAGAAGAAGCGCGGGAACGGGAAGATGATGCTGCCGTCCGACTGCACGGGGTATTCCTCGCGCACCTGCGCGAAGACCTCCGCCTCGAACTCCTTGCGCCCGGCCTCGTCGAGCGCCTGCAGGTAGGGCCGCATGCCGGTGCCGCGATACCAGTCCATAATCGCCTCGTGCGAGGGCAGCGTGTGCATGTACGTGATCTTCCATATGCGGAAGGCGCTGGCATGCGCGTGCAGCAGCTCCCAGTACTCGGACGGCGTGAGATTGTAGAACTCGCGTTGCTGCGGCAGCTTGTCGGCGTACTTCGGCGAATGCACCAACCGGCCGATGATGCGGTGGATCGGCTCCTCGTAGTTCATCGGCGTCTGCACGGCCAGCACTCCCCCGGCCCTGAGGAGGCCCAGCAACCCGGGAATCAGATGCGGATGGTCCGGTACCCACTGGATGCACGCGTTGGAGAAGACCACGTCGAAACCGCCGGGCAGCTCGCCCAATTGCGAGGACACGTCGCACAGCCGAAAATCGATGTCCGGATAGGCTTTGCGCGCCGCTTCGACCATGTCGGGCGAACTGTCGACGCCGAGAATCTCGGCGTGCGGGTAGCGTTCGCGCAGCACGGCCGTGCTGTTGCCCGGCCCGCAGCCGATGTCGAGCACGCGCCGGACACCGCCGTCGTCCGGCGGCAGCTGCATCGCCAGATCACGCGACGGCTGCGTGCGCTCCTTCTTGAATCGCAGATACTGTTCCGAATCCCAGGTAACCATGCCACCCACGCTATTCGCACGACCGCGGTTCGACCATCCCCGTCCCAACATCCGGCCTTCAAGGCCACCCGCCGGCAACCGTCGCAATCGACATACATAAATACTAATATAGTAGTAATTATTGCCTATTTTATCAAATATTGCTAATATATTAGTATGTATGATCTGCTGGATGCACCCTTGCCGGGGGAGGTAATGGCCGGAATCGCCCAAAGAATGGCCAAGAGGCGCAAAGAGCATGGCATGACGCAGTCCGGTCTTGCCGAGAAGTCAGGGGTGAGCCTCGGGTCGATTCGCCGATTCGAGCAGCTGCATGAGATATCGCTGAATGCGCTGGTCAGCATCGCTTTCGCCTTGGGCTGCGAGCAGGATTTTGACGTATTGTTTTCCCACCCGTATTACCGCTCAATCGACGACGTGGTCGCAGCGACGCGACACGACTGACGTACGGTTTCCCATCAGTCCGACAAGCCTTCCGCCCACGGATGGCATATTCATCGATATCTATCGCCTTCACCGTCCGCTCTGATCGGCGACCATGCGCGCGTAGATGCCGTGCGCGGCCATCAGCGACTCATGCGTGCCCTGTTCGGCGATGCGCCCGTGCTCGATGACCACGATGAGATCGGAATCGCGGATGGTGGACAGGCGGTGCGCGATGACGAAACTGGTCCGCCCGGCGGTCATCGCCAGCATCGCGTCGCGGATCGCGGCCTCGGTGACGGTGTCCACCGCGCTGGTCGCCTCGTCGAGGATGACGATCGGCGCGTCGGCGAGCAGCGCGCGGGCGATGGTAAGCAGCTGGCGCTCGCCCTGGCTCAGCGCCGCCCCGCCGCCTTCGAGCATCGTGCCGTAGCCCTCCGGCAGCCGTTCGATGAACGCGTCGGCTCCCGCCGCCTTCGCCGCGACGCGGATCGCGTCCATGCCCGCTCCCGGCCGCCCGTAGGCGATGTTCGCGGCGACGGTGTCCTCAAACAGGGACGGATCCTGCAGCACCGTGCCGAAGGCGGCACGCAGATCGGTCAGCCGGTAGTCGCGCAGGTCGTGCCCGTCGAGCAGGATGCGGCCGGCATCCGGATCGTAAAACCGGGCGAGCAGGTTGACCAGCGTGGTCTTGCCCGAACCGGTCTCCCCCACGAACGCCACGCGCGTGCCGGCGGGGATCGCAAGGGTCAGGTCGTGGATCACCGGATTGCCGGGGTCGTAGCCGAAGCGCACATGGTCGAACGCGATGTCGCCTCTCGGGCTGTCCAGCGGCAGCGCGTCCGCCCGGTCGGCGGGCTCCGGCTCCTCGTCCATGATCTGGAAGATGCGTTCGGCTCCGGCCACCGCGGTCTGGAAGGTGTTGTAGATGTTCGCGATGTCCACGAACGGACGGGAGAACTGCCGTACGTACAGCAGGAAGCTGGCGATCACGCCGACGCCGATCCAGCCGCGCACGGCCATCAACCCGCTGATCACCGCCACGAGCAGAAAGCCGAGGTTGTTGATCACGTTCGACAGCGGCATCAGGTATCCGGACCAGGTCTGCGCGCGGACGCCGGTGTCGCACAGCTCGTCGTTGAGCTTCTCGAAGTCGGCGATCATCCGCTCCTCGCGCCCGTAGGCCTTGACCATCGTGAGCCCGGACACGCTCTCCTCCACCAGACCGTCGAGCCGCCCAAGCACCTGCTGCTGGCGCGCGTACAGCGGGCGGGTGCGTGTGGTGACGACCTTGGTCAGGATGAAGACCAGCGCCACGGGCAGCAGCGACACCACGGTGAGCACCGGACTGAGCGCCAGCATGCAGACGAGCGTGCCGGCGATGGTGAACGCGTACACCATGAGTTGCGCAAGCGAATCGGAGATCGTGGTGGATATATTGTCCACGTCGTTGGTCAGGCGGCTCATCAGCTCGCCGTGCTGGTGCCGGTCGAAGAAGCGCAGCGGCAGCGTGGCGAGGACATCGAACAGGGACATGCGCAGGTGGAGCACGATGCGCTGCCCGGCTGCGGCCATGAGGTACTGCTGGCCGAAATTGACCAGCCAGTCCAGCAGGTACACCGCGGCAAGCAGGGCAAGCGCCATGGCGACCGGGTCGCCAGCAGCGATGGCGTTGACCACCAGCCCGACGAGCAGCGGCGAAAGCACCGCCGAGGCGGAGGACAGCCCGGACAGCGCGAACACCCATCCCAATCCTTGGCGATGGCCGCGCGTGATGTCGTAGAGCCGGCGCAGCGTGCCACGCATGTCCTTGGGCTTGACGACGGCGGCCCCTCGCCGGGCCATGCCGCCGCCCATCTGCGGGGGCTGGCCGGGGCGCTGCCCGCCGAAGCCGCCGGCACCGGGGAAAGGCTCCCCGGCGGATTGCGCCGACTGAGTGGATTGCGCCGACTGTGCTTTGCGATCGCTCATCGCACGGCCTCCTTGCCATCGGATTGCGCGGGCGCACGCCGGACGACGCCGACCTGCGAGGCGTAGATCGCCTGATATTGCGGGCAGGTGGCCATGAGCTCGGCATGGGTGCCGACCGCCGCGATACGCCCGCCATGCATGACCGCGATGCGATCGCACCGGCGGACCGTGGCGATGCGTTGGGAGATGAGCAACACGGTGAGCCCGCGTAGCGCGGCCACATGGTCGAGCACCCGCCGTTCGGTGATGGCGTCGAGCGCGCTGGTGCAGTCGTCGAGGATCAGCATGCGCGGCGTGCGGATCAGCGCGCGGGCCAGACTCAGCCGCTGCTTCTGGCCTCCGGACAGATTCACGCCGCCCTGACCGATCGGGGCGCCGTACCCGCCCGGCAGTTCGCGCACGAATTCGTCGGCGCAGGATTCCCGGCAGGCCCGCTCGAGCCGCTCGTCGCCCGCGTCCGGGTCGCCCCACAGGAGATTCGACCGCACGCTTCCGGTGAACAGCACGGGTTTTTGCGGCACGAGCGCGATGTCCGCGCGCAGCCGTTCGACGTCCATGCCGGCGATGTCACGGCCATTCCACAGGATGCGCCCGGATTGCGGCGCGTAGAAGCGCGGCAGCAGCGAGACCAGCGTGGACTTGCCGGAACCGGTCGGGCCGATGATGCCCAGCGTGCCGCCTTCGGGCACGGCGAGGCTGACATCGGTCAGGGCCGGGCGCGGGCTGTTCGCATACGCGAAGGTGACATGGTCGAACCGCAGTCCGGAGCCGGTGCCATCGCCGTGGCCGTCGTCCGGGCCGCCGCTCGGGCGGGAGTCCCGCGCCGGATCGGTCTGCGTGCCGGCAGCCACATCGGAGGCGGCCGGCTGGTCGAAGATCTCCTGGATGCGCCGGGCCGACGCGCTGGCCCTGACCGCCGAATTCAGGATCATCGACACGCGCCCCAAAGCGAACAGCACCTGCGTCATGTAGTTCATGGAGGCCATCAGCGCGCCGATGCGCCCCGGATCGGTGGCGCGCGACAGCCACAGCAGCGCGACGATGCCGAGGTTCACCGTCAGGTTGATCAGCGGACCGTATACGGCGTTCACCCGCTGGGCGGCGATGTTCGCCTGCGCGAAATCGCCGGCGGAGGCCCCGAATCGGCCCGACTCCTCCCGTTCCATGCCGAAGGCCTTGACCACGCGCACCGAGCGCAGGAATTCGCGGCTGACGGTGCCGAGCCGGTCGAGCGCGCGCTGCACGGCGAGGAACCGCGGGAAGCTGGCGGCCATGTTGCGCCAGATGAGCACGCCCGACACCGCAAGCAGCATGATGACGACCGGCAGCTGCCCGGGAACCTGCACCACGATCAGCACGATCGCGCCGACGCAGGTGATCGGCGCCTTGAGCATGATGCGCATCAGGCCTTGGGCGAAGTTCTGGATCTGCACCGCATCGTTGGTGATGCGCGTGATGATGGCGCCGGGTTGCAGGCGATCCACCTGATCGCAGCTCAGGGACATGACCGTGCGGTAGGCGTCGGAACGGATGTCGCGGCCGATGAGCTGGGCGGCGCGGGAGGCGAAGATGTTGCGCGTGACCGCACCCAACGCGCCAACGGCCGCGACGGCGAGCATCATCGCCCCCCACATGAGCACCCGGTTCAGGTCGCGGTTCGCCACGCCGTCATCCACCACCATCGACATCAGCGTGGGCTGCAGCAGGTCGGCCACGGTCTCGATGCTCAGGAACGAGACCGCGGTCAGGGCCATGGCCCAATGCCTGCGCATATACCGAAAGATGAGTCCCATCGTTCACCTCGTGCCCGAGAATCGCCGTCAACCCAGTATAGGCCCGCGTCCGCGCCCGGCCGGGTCAGCAAGGCATAATTGTACGAGACAGACCACTAGAAGCCTGCGTCGTAAGTTCGTGTACTATGTCTGGCTCCCCTCTTGGAGGGGAACATTACCGCGAACGCCTGATCAAGCCGGTTCTCATGCGCTCCCCTCAGTCGGCCACGCCGACAGCTCCCCTCAGAGAGGGGAGCCGGAATTACTAAACGAATTAACGACGTGAGATACTGGAAGCCTGCGTCCACACCAAAGGAGTCCCAAGGATGGAACTGCGAGTCCTGCGCTATTTTCTGGCGGTCGCCGAGGAAGGCAACATCACATGGGCGGCCCAGCTGCTGCGCATCTCCCAGCCGACGCTCTCCCGCCAGCTCAAACAGCTGGAGGAGGAGTTGGGCGTCACGCTGTTCGAACGCGGCAGCCATACCATCACGCTCACCGAGGAAGGCCGGCTGCTGCGCGAACGCGCGCAGACCATCGTCTCCCTGGCGGACAAAACCGAATTCGAGCTGCGGCAATCCGGCGGCGAATTGAGCGGTGAAATCGCCGTCGGATGCGGCGAATTGCGCGGCATGTCGACGTTGTCCCAACGCATGGCGGCGTTCCGCGAACCGCACCCCGGCGTGCGGTTCCGGGTGACCAGCACCACATCGGACATCATTCAGGATCAGCTCGAGCAGCGTCTTATGGATTTCGGGCTGCTCGCCGACCCGGTGGACGTGAGCCAATACGAATATCGGCGCACCGACTCCACGGAGCCTTGGGCGGCAATGGTTCCCGAGAACCATCCGCTCGCGATGCGCGCGTCCCTGACCCCGCAGGATCTCAAGGATTTCCCGCTGCTGTTCCCGGTACGCACACCGGTGCACAATCTGCTGCTGAACTGGTTCGGCCGGTATGCCGACCAAGCCAGAGCGAACATCGCCGGCTATTGCTCGCTGACCAACAACGCCCTCATCATGGTGTCGAATGGCCTCGGCATCTTCCTCGGCATCGATTTGGGCATCGCCTACCCGGGCACGCGCAGCGTCCCGCTCTCCCCCGCGCTGGAGACCGGCTCGTCCATCGTCTGGAAGAAACAGGCCGCGACCTCGCCGGCCGCCGCCGAATTCGCCCGATTCCTGTCGCGGTGAGGCGCATTAAGCCAAGCTCTCAGTCAAACTTGGCCCAGCCCGTTACACGGAAGCCTTAGCGAGTTCCCTCACCCACGAATATCGGAATGTATCGGTCTTTATCCATGCGTATCCATTGTTTTGGGCCCGTTTTTGACTTTATGCGCCCGTATCCATTCCGCGTCCGCCCGTACCTATGCCGACTTCGAGAACGAATATGAAAAGGCGGCAGCCGGAGGAGGTCGGCTGCCGCCTGATGGGCATGGGCATGGATTCAGGGCAGCGAATCCACACCGCTGAGGATGGGCGACGGTAGGAGGAACCGCCGTCACCCACGTATGGGGTTATTCGGCGTCCGGCTCGGGCGTATCCGTAGTGGGCGGCGCAGTCACGCCGGCAACAGCACCGGAATCAGCACCGGCCCCGGTACGGCGACGGCTCACAAACCGCTTGATGGCAATCGCCTCAAGTCCAACCAGCGCCACGCCCAGCACCACGTCGGCCACGATCATCGCAATCTGCCATGCTGGCATCGGGTCAGCGGGCTCACCGTCCGCGTATCGCCAGCTGTTGACGGCTGTGTACAGGATGTTGTGCACGGCCCGACGCATGGCGATCACGGAGGTGGCGGAGTGATCGGTCACATGATTGGTGGTCTCGGTGGAGGCGAGCATGATGTCGGTGTATCCGCGAATCGCCTGATCGGCGGTCTGGTAACCGTAGTTCAGGCCGGAGAAGTAATCGGTTTCCAGCATGCCCTTGAAGCCCCATTCCTCGCGCAGCACGGTCTGGTTCAGACCGACGTGAGCGCTGGCGTAGGTGTTGCCGATGTAGTTGAACGCGCCCATCATGGCCTGCGCGTCACCGTCGGCCTTGACGACTTCCTCAAACGGGCGCAGGTAGATTTCGCGGATTGCCTGCTCGTCCGACCATGTGCACAGCTGCCCGTTGCGCTCGGTTTCCTGCTCGTTCAGGGCGAAGTGCTTGGTGAAGGCGTACACGCCACGGTCGGCCGCGCCAAGCACCTGTTCGGAGGCAAGTCCAGCGGTCAGCACGGGGTCTTCCGAGAAGTATTCGAAGTTACGACCGCCGAATGCCGAACGATGATTGTTGATGGAAGGCGCGTACCAGCCGGACACCTGCATTTCGTGGGCCATGTCACCAATGGTTTCGCCGTACTGGCGGGCCAGATCCTTGTTCCACGAGCAGGCGAGCGCAATGTTGGCGGGCAGGCCGATGGAGCTTACGCCGGTGAAATTGTCTTTCAGGGCAGCCGGACCATCCACATCCGACAGACGTATCTTGCCGATGGATTTGATGGCTGCGTTCTGGTAGCCGCCGTTAGCGATGATGTTATCCATCTCATCGAAGGTGAGCTGGTCGAGTAGCTGGTCCCACTGCGCGTCGTCATAGTCCACGCCGCGCAGGTCCACGAGTCTCAGTCCGTTGTTCGCGCCGGTGGTCGGCATCTGGTCATCCGTATTGTCGAATTCGGTGGGGTCGTAGTTGCCGATGTTGTAGAACGTGGATTTCACGTCGTCCGACATACTGTAGTCGGCAGGCGCAGCGGTGGCTTCGTCATAGTTGGCGAATCCGTTCGCACGGCTCAGATAGGTCACGTTGCCTTCCGTGTCATCGAACACATTGGTAGCCACGATGGCATCGCCGTTATGCGTGTTGCTGTCGGCAATCGTAGGTGATGGTTTCCGGCACGTTGACCGTTGCCGAATCGATCACGTCATGCGAGTTCTCGTTGATGGACACCGTGTAATCGCCGGCTTCCAGCACATAAGCCTTGGCGTTCTGGCAGTCATAGGAGGCCATGTCATCATCATCGAATTCGATCGTCACGGTTTCGGATTCGCCGGGTGCGAGCTCGTCGGTTTTCTCATAGGTCACGAGGTTGGCAGTGGCTTTTTCGATGCCTCCGTTGGTGTATGGCGGGTTGTAGTAGGCCTCGACCACATCCTTGCCGGTCGTATCACCGGTGTTGGTCACAGTCACGTCGAACGAGACCACGCCGTCAGCGTAAGTCAGGTCGCCCATTTGCTGGCTGAAGGTGGTGTAGCTCAGACCGTAGCCGAACGGGTAGGTTACGGTTGCGTCGCAGTCGATCAGTCCTTCTGCCGCGGCGGTTTCGTAGAACCGATAGCCCACGTAGATGCCTTCCACATAGTTGACGAACTTCGGCGAGCGCACGCCGCGCGCGGATTCGACTTCGAATTCAGAGACATTGTCATACTGGAAGGCACCGAAGTTGTTCCAGTTCGGGGTCTGGGTCAGGTCGCCTACGAAGGTGTCGGCGGTGCGTCCGGAAGGGTTCACGGCACCGGTCATGACCTCGCCGAGTGCCGTGAAACCGGCCTGGCCGGGGTGCGGTGCCCACAGCACGGGCTTGATTTGCGGGTAATCATCAAGGAATCCGAATTCGAAGGCGTTTGCGCCGTTGTAGACCAGCACCACGTTTTCGAAGTTCGTGGTGACCAGGTCGATCATGTTCTTCTCGCTCTGGCTGAGCTCAAGATAACAAGATAATGGGAGCCTTCGGGGAAGTCCTGATAATCGAAGGAATTGTCGTTGTATGTCACACCGTTCGCGTTCATGTCGGTGGGCAGGTCGAGGCCTTCGCCGCCGACGCGGCCGATAACGATCATGGCGGTGTCGGAGAATTCCTTTTGCGTGTGGCCGTGTTCTGTACGGTTCGGCGGTTGACCGACACCGTGACGACGATGGCGAGCACCAAAAATACCGCAATCGCGATTAATCCGGCCTGGATGGATTGGACGACTGCGATGACGTCATCCATATTGATTTCCAGCATGGTTTCTCCTGTTCTTCGCGTCTGTGCGATGATTCGCAAAGCCTTGGAATCATTGGGATTGTGAGCTGTTCACATTGTTGTGAACGTCATGCCATCATTGTGCTGGATCTGCCTGCGGAGCAACAATGTTCGCCATGCATCGTATAGCATGCGCGTTATGCATAGCTGCACCGTAAACTTGCTCGAACACCAGTAACTCCAAGGGTTTATCATTCTCATACCAATTTTGCAATGCGCACGACCTCACCGATTCGGCCCTAACCTGTCGTTTTGCCCGCATAATCTGACGCCATCGCCTATCGATGTAGCCCCTCCTCACACCAGTACAATGGTTTCACATCCACTTGCAAAGAAGAGGTGCCATAAACAGCGATTCCATCAAGGACATGATGTCGGAGAATCTCTCGACCCCGTCATTTGACCTGCACGCATTACGCATGTTTTTGGCGATCGCGGAGGAATCAAGCATTTCCTCGGCCGCCGACCTACTGCGAATGTCTCAGCCGGCGCTGTCCCGGAATCTGAAGAAGTTGGAACAAGATCTAGGTGTCACCCTTTTCACCCGCGAAGCACGCGGCATCAAACTCACGCCCGAAGGCGCATTCGTGAGGGAGCGAGCGCAGGCCATAGTGGCGATGGCAGATCGTATGGAACGTGAGCTGCACACGGTGCATAGTCGGCTGACCGGATCCGTTGCCATTGGTTGTGCTGAGACATTGAGCATGACATTTCTGGCAGAACGCATCGCCGCATTCCGCATCGCGCACCCTGACGTGCGATTTGATATTCGCACCATGGGTGCCGCACAAGCCAAGCTGCTTATGGAACAAGGCAAATTGGACATGGCACTGCTGTTCGAGCCTGTGGATATGGATCGCTACGACTATGTGCGTATGGAATCGAATGACCGCTGGGGCGCATTGATGCGCAGCAACCATCCTCTGGCAAGCAAGCCGTTCATCCGCCCGAAGGACCTTGACGGGCAAGCGCTGATCCTTCCCGACCGTGATGCGGTACGCGGCCTAGTGATGAGCTGGCTCGGCGACTGGGCCGATACCGTCACGGTTGCGGCCACCGCGAATTTCCTCTCAAACGCGACGGTTCTGGTACATACCGGAGTGGGCATCATCATCGGTATCGACATACCGACCTATGATTCCCAGATGCATTTCATACCATTACGGCCCAAACTGGAGAACAGCACGCTCATCGCATGGAAGAAAGGCCGCCCGACCAGCCCCGCAGTAAGCGCCTTCGCCGATTTTCTCCGAGCCGACTCATGATTGGATGCACCAATCGGCGAGGGAAATGGTCCTATGCCAGTAGTCGGCGTTGATTGGTTTGCCTTGCAACGGCGGGCAATGGCCGAATACCTCGGTTTTGATATCGGAGACGCTTGCACGCAAAGACTTGGTCAAGGTGCGGTCAACCAGCAGTTTGAGCCAGTCGGAGCTGGAACCTTCACAAGTGAGGATAACGCCAAGCCGTTTCTTCGGACCTCGTTCATAACCGTTGCGCAAGGCAATCGGATAGTAGAGACGATCGATTGCGGTGATGAGCCTCGCTTCAAGATTGTTGTAATAGATGGGCGAGATGACGATGATGGCGTCAGCTTGGTGAATCGCAGCGAGTAATTGCGGAAAGTCATCATCGGGCTCATCAGAATGCGCCACTGAATCCTGTCCCGTCGCTATTGGCTGAATATCGAGGTTGCGCAGATTAAGCATAGACGCATTGGCACCTCGAGCAGTCAGTTCGTTTGCCGCGATCGAGGCGATTACATCGCCATTGCCTCCAACAGTGGGAGAGCTAGTAATGATAAGTACATTGTTGGATTGCATGGTGGTTCCTTTGTGATTGGTGAATGATTCAGCGAAGAGAAAGTCGGCCGGACAGCGAAACCCGAATGGGCAGTAGCACGAGCAGGATGGCGGCGAATGCACATGCCATGCCGGCAGCGGCACGGATGGATCCGAGAGCGATTGCCGCGCCTCCCGCTGCGGTGCCTACGGCGATGCCGACATTGCCGAAGGCGATGGACATGCCGTTGGCGAAGTCGGGAGCATCAGGCATGGCACCACGAACCGCCGATGGCCGATTCGGGACAGCCGACCAACCATGCCTTTCGCGGACTCCGGTTCTTCATGCATCAGCATACTCTGCACGCTGCGTTTTCCCGCAGACCGGCAATCGCCACGAGTCAACTACTTCACCTCCTGCAGGATCTGGTAAATCTCATCGCGACTGAGGCGAATGCAACAGCCCGGCTGGATGTTGCAGGTGTCGGCCACCTTGCGCAGGATTGCATCGTCATCGGCACCGCCACCAAGCTGGCCGAGCGTGGTGGGAAGCCCGCATTCCTTGATGAACGCGGCAAGAGCATCAATGCCAGCCAGGGCGACTTGGAGTCTATCCTTGTTTTCCGGATCAATGCCCCAGATGGCGGTGGCGAATCGGGCGAAACGCTCAGGCGCGGCCGAAACGAGATGACGATAGAGCGCCGGGTGAATGACGGCAAGCCCCTCACCATGGATGCAGTTGGTGAACGCGCCAAGCTGATGCTCGATCTGATGGCATTGGAAATCGGCGACCTTGCCGATTTTCAAGATGCCGTTCTCCGCCATCGCGGAATCCCACATAAGTTCGCTGCGAGCCTCATAATCATCAGGCCGCGCGAGCATCACGCGGATATTGCGAATGATGTTGCGCATAATCGCCTCATTGATGTCGTCGGACACGTTATCGGTACGCGGGGAGCCGAAGTAGGTTTCCATGCAGTGACTGAACGAGTCGAAAGCGCTGGAAATGACTTGGCGGAATGGCACGGACAGGGTGTATGACGGGTCAAGCACCGCGAATACCGGCGCTGCGGAGAACAGCCCACCCTTGATACCGACTTCTTCGTTCGTGATGACAGCTCCCCCGTTCATCTCCGAACCGGTACCTGAAACAGTAGGTACAGCACCGACCGGCAGGGAAGCAGTCGGGAAGCGGTGATCGCAATATTCCAGATTCCACAGGTCTTCATCGAGTTTGGCCTGTGCGGCCACGGCCTTCGAGCAGTCGATGGTGGAGCCGCCACCGACCGCAAGAATGAAGTCAACATTGTGTTCGCGAGCGAGAGCCGCGCCTTCCTGCACCTTCGCGTAGGTGGGATTGCCCATGATGCCACCAAAATCCACGAGATTCTTGCCTGACTCGATGAGGATGGCTGTGATTTCATCATAAATACCGTTGCGTTTGATGGAGCCGCCGCCGTAGGCAAGCATCACGGTATTTCCCATATTGGGCATTCCTTTGACGAGCGCGTCTCGTACGGAATCTTTGCCGAAGTAGATGCGGGTCGGGTAACTGAACGAAAAGTTCTGCATAATATTGCCTCTTTCACTACTTTACGACACACCGTGTTACTTATTTCTCAGTGTGTGGTATAAACAATATAACCGGCCGGAAATTCAAGCAAAGGACAGCAAGAAACAGTATGATGATTACGCCACACAGACATGGATGATGTGGCGCAATCAAGAAAGGAGTATTGCCTATGAACGAATCCGACCTACGAGTATTGAAGACCCGCGCAGCCATACAATCGGCATTCGAGCAGATGATATGCGAGCTTGACTACGATCAGCTTACCGTCAGCGAGCTCGCGTCTCGCGCACACATCAATCGCAAGACCTTCTACCTGCACTACCAGTCCATCGATGAATTGATGGACGAGGTCGTGGTGGAGAGTACGGTCGCGCAGTTCACCAAACAGAACGTTTCCTATGCCAGCCTTGACGACATCGCCGGCATCGTCCGCTTCTATATGACGATGGCCACCAAACAGTCGAAGCTGCACGAACGCATTCTGTGTGAACCGAGCTACCGACCGGTCTACGAGCGCATCAGCCAGCGCATCATGGACTACCGCCGTGAACGCAATCGCGGCGTGCTGGATCTCGATTCGCTCGCCGAGAACATCGTGTACGCTTTCTTCGCGTCGAACTCCCCCACCCTGTATCGCCAATGGGTGGCCGACGGCAAGAAGATGCCGTTGGAGGATTTCATCGAACTGTCGATAGGCCTGATCACCCGCGGCATGGCGTATGCGGTGGAAGGCTACCGCAAGCAGATCGATGCCTGACAGGCCTCATGACGTCGGCTCTCCTGTTTCGCCGCATTCCATCGCCTAATATCCATTCCACATCATCCAAACCGTCCATCATCCACGTCTGAAGAAAGGCACTCCCATGACTTCCACGAACCGACCGCGAATCATCATTCTGCGTAAGTCCTTCGCCATCGTCGGCACTATGATGCTCTCCGGCGCGATGCTTGCCGGCTGCGGCACGAACTCGACAGCCAGCAATGACACAGGCACTGCTTCGACGCCCAACACCAGCGGCCAAAGCGCCGACACCGATCAGCAGACACCGGTATCCACCAGCAACGCGCTGGTCATCTACTTCTCCATGCCCGAGCCGACCGGCACCGACACCAAGGCCGGCGCGAGCCGCGTGGTGCGCGATGGCGAACTGTACGGCAACGTCGAACTTATCGCCAGCCTCATTCAGCAGCAGACCGGTGCTGATATGTTCCGCATCGACACGGTTCAGGAGTATCCGGCCGATCATGACGAGCTCATCGAATTCGCCGTCAACGAGATGAGCAATAACACCGAACCGGAACTGACCGGCAGCATCGCCGATTTCGAGAGCTACGACACGTTCTTCATCGGATTCCCCATCTGGAACGCCGTACTGCCGATGCCATTGCACACGCTGTTCGATTCCTATGATTTCTCCGGCAAAACCATCATTCCGTTCACCGTGCACGGCGGCTCCGGTTTCGCCGGAACCATCGAACAGATCAAGAATTTCGAGCCGAATGCCACCGTGCTCGACAACGGATTCTCCGTCTCCCGCAATGATGTCGGCGCAGCCGATGCCGATCTGACTGCTTGGGTTGATTCCCTCGAAAACTAATTGCTCGCCCCCGCTGGCGGGAGCAAAAAACTAACGCAACGCCAATGCCATAGCGTGAGCCTACCCAAAATCACCCTGTTACCCACGAAAAATACCCGCAAAAAGGAGCCAACCATGGCCACTACGACCAACATCCGCCACCATCTGACCGCAATCTTCGCCGCGATAACATTGCTCGCCTGCCCGTTACTCGCCGGATGTTCATCGTCAAGTACCGCGCAGAATCCGTCAGACACGGGTAGCACCCCATCCGAACAATCGGATGGGGCCGCCAATAACACCGATTCCGGCAACCACGACAATGTACTCATCGCCTACTATTCGTACAGCGGCACCACCAAGACCGTAGCCGAGAAAATCCATGACACGATCGGCGGCGGCCTAATCGAGATCCAGCCCGCCGAACCATATTCCGACGGTTACGCCGAGGCCGCATCCCGCGCCGAAAAAGAGCACGATGACAATGCGCGGCCAGCCGTGGCAAACACTGTCGAAAACATGGACCAGTACGACACGATTTTTCTGGGCTACCCGATTTGGTACGGCACCGCGCCGATGGTGATCGCCACGTTCCTCGAATCCTACGATATGTCCGGCAAGACCATCTACCCGTTCTGCACCAGCTCGCACACGCCGATCGATGACAGCCTCGCCCTGCTCAAGGAAGCGGCCCCGAACGCAACACTTGGCGACGGACTGACCGCGAATTCCGATGCCGACACCGAGGCATGGATCACGCAGGTTTCTTCGGCAATCAACGCCGAGTAACGAGAACGGTCATGCCATACTACTCACATAGCGAGCCAGGCGGCGGCATCGGTGCCACTTCCGACGCCAAAACCGCCGCCCGGGTTCTCGATCCGATTCCCCGCGAACAGCTCGCATCCATTACCATTGACGACGCAACCCAGCACATCCACTGCCGGTTCTTCGCCTTCGACACCAGCGTGGTCATCGAACTCGGCCCACATCCGCATCTTGACACCGGCATCGCATTGGCAGGGCAGCTCATTGCCATGTGCCGCGAATACGAGCGCCTGTTCTCCCGTACACTCCCCCATTCGGACGTATCACGCATCAACCGCGCACACGGCGAATGGGTGCGTATCGACCCGCGCACGGCCGACCTCATCGGCGAAGCCGTACACTATTGCACACAAAGCGAAGGTACGTTCGATATCACCATCGGCACCCTGTGCCGACTGTGGAATTGGAAAGCGCAGCAGGTCCCCCATTCAACCGAAATCGCACAAGCGCTGCGGCATGTGAACTACCGCGCCATCGAAATGTCTTATGGCTATTCAGCCGGCCAAACCGGCGGCGACAACAGCAACGGCAGCAGCAACGACGACGAAGCATGGTGCCGATTGCGAGATCCGCAGGCGGCCATCGATCTCGGCGGCATCGCCAAAGGCTGGATCGCCGACCGTCTCTGCGAGACGATCCAATTCGCCGGCTACGAACATTTCCTCATCGATCTCGGCGGCAACACCGTGCTCCACGGACGACCGGCCGACCAGCAACCCTGGAATATCGGCATTCCCAATCCACTCGATACCGGCCGCTCAATCGCCACGTTGCAGCTCACCGACGTTTCCATCGTCACCAGCGGCATCTACGAGCGCCGGTTCACCGCGGACAACATCACCTACCATCACATCATCGATCCGCACACCGGCTATCCGGCACGCACCAATCTGATCAGCGCCACCATCATCGCGCGCACTTCACTGGACGCCGAGGGCTATTCCACCACCGTGCTCGCCGTCGGCGCTCACCGTGCCGCCCGATTCATCGCCGCGCACCCGGCGATTCTCGGCGCTCTGCTTATCCGCGATGACGACACACTGCTGCGATTCGGCATCGGATAACGACATAATCGGCATAAACGGCATCATGGTCGGCAATCCTTCGCGCATCATCGCAAGCGTGCAGAATAAAGATGCCGTAGAAATGAGCGCGCTCACGAATTGGGTGGCACGCTCTCCTTTTTCCTTTCTTTTGCGGCACTTCTCAGCCCGTTGGCTCTTCGACCGGATTCTCGTAGCATAAATGGCAATCAACCGATGTCACAAGTGTGACAGTTTTGATTCCGTTCAGCAACCACATGCCGGACAGCAAACCGCAAGGAGGATGAGCCCGCTTTTATGAAAGGCCTTGTATATACCGAGATGGGTCGCCCGAACGTTCTGAGGGTCTTGGACGTGAAAAAGCCCGTACCGCAACGAAATCAGATTCTCGTGAAGGTAAAAGCGTCTTCGATCAACTCCACGGACTTCGTGCAATTCGAATCAGCAGTGAAGACAGGCAAGGTTTCCGCCTTGTTCCGAATCAAAGAGAAATTAAAAGACAAGAAACTCGGCAAAGTGCTGGGCACGGAATTTGCGGGTATCGTAGCGGAAGTCGGTGCCGATGTTACCGGTTTCAACAAGGGTGATGCCGTGTACGGCATCGCCGACGGCATGCTCGGCGCATGGGCAGAATGTGTGTGTGCCGACAGCAACGCCGTGTGCGCCATGCCTGAAACCCTTTCGTTCGAGGAAGCGTCCGCCGTTCCGGTCGCGGGAACCACGGCATTGTCTGCGATACGAAAAGCACAGATAAAGCCAGGGCAACACGTTCTGGTATATGGAGCATCCGGCGGTGTCGGCCAATTCACTGTACAGATTCTCAAAGCGTATGGTGCCACAGTCACCGCAGTATGCAGCACCAAAAACGTTGATACGGCATGGAAATTAGGGGCTGATCACGTTGTGGATTACAAGAGGGAGAACGTTTTCGCTAACGAGAAACAGTATGATGCGATCATCGCCGTCAACGGATTCAATCCCACTCCCGGTTATTCATGTGTTCCGGCACCGGGAACTGACGGCAAAGATTGCGGCGCTGACAGAGGATTTGGAGGAGCTGCGCTCAGAAAAGAATCTGCTTCTGGCGTCGCTGGCCTATACCGAGGAAGATGCCACCGATAAATTTCCTAAAGACATCGCCGCTATGGAGCAGAGCCTGAAACGGCTGGAAGAACAGGAACAGAAATATTCCGCCGAGTTGGATGCTGCCCTGACCGAATATGCCGGGCTTCGGGAACGGGCGCAGGGCTTTGACCCGGTGCAGTTCTATGAGGCGAGGCAGGCCATCCGCCCCGACAAGGAGCAGGAAGCGGAGAACCGGGCACAGCAGGTTTACGGCGAGAAGTACAACCCGCTTTTGATGTTTGACAGCAAAAAGACGGTTTCCCGTATGCTGCATGAAGATGCAGAGCGGCAGGCAGTACGGAGGATGGTGCGGCAAGCGCAGAAGGTACAGCAGACTTTTCAAAAGAAAAAGAGTGAACAGGAACGGTAACCCACCGTTCCTGTTCGATGCTTTCTTACAAGAGACCATCCTATAAATTCATGTACTTTACCTTCTGTTGGAGATTGGTGCTCCCATAGACATTCAAAGTGAACGAAACATTCTTGTGTCCAAGGATTTCGGAGAGGGATTTGATGTCAAACTTCGGTATCTCGATTGCCCGCCCTGCGAAGGTACGCCGGATCTTATGAATTTTCACTTTCCCAGAATGTTACATTTTATTGAATTACGTTAAGGACATAATTCCTAAAATGACCATCCCAAATATTGTTGCTACAACTCCAACAGCTAATAAGATTCCGATTGGCATTCCTACAAATGCAACTGCCCAAAGCACAAGCGGATGGTGGCTGAAATATGCTTCCATTTTATCTTCAAGTTCTACTTGTTTGCTTTTTAAAAGAGCAAATATATGTCTATCAGCAAAGTTGCTTTTAATATAGTGATTTATTCCGCATAACTGTCTGGTCATCATTTCAAATACCTCTTTATCAACTCTTTTATGCTTCGGAGGTATATCATAAAGTATAAAAAGATAGTGTTAGAGGATACCGAGTGCCATTAATGAGGCATTAAGATTTCTTTCTTAATACAATCTTAATGCCTCAGATGTCTTCTTTACATCACGAAAAGCCCAAATGTGGTATGATCAAAAAAAAATAGAAAAATGGAGTGATGCATCATTGGAAAATATGGAAGGTACTTATAAAGAGCATATAGACAATCAAAGACAAGGGAGTCTGAAGATTTTCTTTGGTTATGCGGCAGGTGTCGGTAAAACCTACGCTATGCTTAAAGCCGCACATCAGGCACAAAAACGAGGGATTGATATCGTAGTTGGGTATATTGAGCGTCACACCAGACCTGATACGCTTGCATTGCTCGAAGGATTAGAACAACTTCCCAACAAAGAAGTTGATTATAAAGGAATTAAACTCAAAGAATTCGATTTAGATGCTGCTCTTAAACGTCATCCTCAAATAGTGCTTGTAGATGAATTAGCACACAGCAATGCGGCAGGATGCCGTCATGCTAAACGGTATCAAGACGTGGAAGAACTCCTGCGGGCAGGCATCGATGTTTATACAACCGTTAATGTTCAGCATTTGGAATCTTTAAATGACTTGGTGGCTTCTATTACACAAGTTGCCGTCAGTGAACGAATTCCCGACTCTGTGTTTGACTCTGCAGATCAAGTGGAACTGGTTGATATTGAACCGGACGATTTAATTGCCCGGTTACAGTCGGGAAAAGTATATCGTAAAAGTCAGGCTTCCCGTGCGCTCAATCATTTCTTTACAAGAGATAATTTGGCGGCGCTTCGTGAAATTGCTTTGCGTCGTACTGCTGATCGATTAAGTCGGAACGCTCAAAAAAGCGGAAATGAAACAGTTGCCAAAGCAGGAGAGCATATTTTAATTTGTCTTTCAAACTCTCCTTCCAACGCCAAAGTAATCCGAACAGCTGCTCGTATGGCAGAGGCTTTCCACAGTGGATTTACAGCTTTGTTTGTTGAAACTCCTGAAACAAAAGAATTGAAAGGTGACAGCTTAAAAAGATTACGGGATAATCTTCGGCTTGCAGAGCAGTTAGGGGCTCAAATTTCTACTGTTTATGGTGATGATCCGGCTGTACAAATTGCAGAATATGCTAAGGTTAGCGGTATTACGAAAATTGTTCTGGGAAGAACAAATCACAAATCCACAATATTTTTACGGAGTAAGACATTAGCCGACAAATTGACAAAATTAGCTGGAGATATTGATATTTATATCATTCCGGATGCTCAGCCGCTCTATAAGAAGAAATTTAATTTACTTCGAAAAGAGGAACCGAAATTTAGGTGGATTGATCTGCTGAAAGTTGTACTGATTACACTTTGTGCAACAATCATCAGTTTTGGATTTTACACCGCTGGTCTTCGGGAAGCGAATATCATTACTGTGTATATTTTGGGAGTTTTACTTACCGCAATTTGGACGCATGGTCATTTATACGGTGCGCTTGCATCACTGCTCAGCGTCATTTCCTTTAATTTCTTTTTTACAGTTCCAAGATTTTCATTAGAAGCCACCGATCCTGACTATCCGGTTACCTTCTTGATTATGTTGGTAGCCAGTATTATTTCTAGTACATTAGCTATCCCTGTAAAAAAACAGGCTCGCCAATCTGCTCAAAAAGCTTACTATATGGAGCTTCTGATGAATAGCAGCCAGAAGATGCAGCAAGGGCGGGATGAACAGGAAATTATTGCTCTTGCAGCAGAACAGGTACGGGCTCTTCTGGATCGGCCGATTTTGTACTCTTTGGTAGTAAAAGAAAAAGAACTTGATTTTCAGGTTTGTCCACAGTCAGAAACCAATAAATTGATTGGAGCAATGACTGCGGAAGAAGTAGGCGTTGCAGACTGGGTTGTAAAAAATAACAAACACGCCGGAGCAACTACTAATACATTATCTCACGCACAGAATCTATATTTATCCGTCCGAGGGAATCAGGAAGTGATGGGCGTGATAGGAATTCCGTCCAAATACTATCCGCCGTTGGATGTGTTTGAGAAAAATTTGCTGATTGCACTTTTAAACGAATGCGGATTGATATTAGAACGCCGCAGACTTCGGGCTGAAAAACAAGCGATTGAAATGGAAACACAGAGAGAACGTCTTCGTTCCAATTTATTGCGTGCGATTTCTCATGACCTTCGTACGCCGCTTACCAGTATCAGCGGTAATGCCGGTGTTTTAATGGAAAAAAGCATTTTGCTGGATGAAAGCAAAAAACAGGAGATCTATAGTTCTATTTATGATGACTCGATGTGGCTTGTAAATCTCACGGAAAATCTTTTGTCGATTACCCGGATTGAAAACGGAACAATGCATCTTCAGATGAATGCGGAACTAATCGACGATGTGTTTCGGGAGGCGATATCTCATGTGGACCGGAAAGCAGCTGAACATGAGATATCGGTAGAGCTTGCGGATGATCTTTTAATGGCGAAAATGGATGTTCGGTTAATTGTTCAAGTGATTATCAACATTGTAAATGACGCCATTAAATATACGCCGGAAGGTTCTCATATCTGTTTATCAGCGAAAAAAGAGAAGAAAATGGTTCGTATCCGTATTGCAGATGACGGACCGGGTATTTCAGATGAAGCCAAGCTGCATTTATTTGATATGTTTTACACGGCAGGTATCGGCAAAGCAGACAGCCGCAGAGGGTTAGGCTTGGGCTTGAGCTTATGTAAATCTATTGTAGACGCTCACGGAGGAGAAATTTCAGTCAGCGATAATAAACCGCATGGTGCGGTGTTCTCCTTTACATTGCCTTTAGAGGAAGTGAAATTTGATCATGTATAAACCAAAAATTCTTGTGATAGAGGATGATCCGGCTATCACAAACCTGATACGAACAACGTTGGATACACAGGATTATCAGTATCATACTGCGAAAAATGGAACAGGCGCTCTTTTGGATGCGGTTTCCTATAACGCTGATGTCATTATTTTGGATTTAGGTTTACCGGATATGGATGGGGCTGAAATTATCCAAAAAGTTCGTGGATGGAGCAATGTCCCTATTATCGTCGTAAGCGCTAGAAGCGAGGATCAGGACAAGGTAGAAGCATTAGATGCTGGGGCAGATGATTATTTAACAAAACCATTCAGTATTGATGAACTTTTGGCCCGACTTCGCGTGGCTTTACGCAGAAGCAGGACAGATGAAGCTTCTTCCCAAGTACAAACCAGTGTATACCGCAATGGAGAATTGACCATTGATCTTGCTGCTGGATGCGCATATATGGATGAAAAAGAGATTCATTTGACTCCTATTGAATACAAACTGCTTTGTGTTCTTGCTAAAAATACCGGGAAAGTTTTGACCCATAATTACATTTTAAAAGAAGTATGGGGAATCGCATCTGCATCAGATACACCTTCTTTGCGGGTGTTTATGGCTACTCTGCGGAAAAAGATTGAGAAAAATCCTTCTGCCCCTCAATATATTCAAACACATATTGGTGTAGGGTATCGAATGATACGGCAATAAAGAAAAGTCTATAAATTAAAATTCCTTAATAACGTTGTCCATCTCGCATAAATGGGCAACGTTATTTTTGTTCATCGAGTATGTTTATATAAAAATCCAAGTTGGAAATGTGTACTGTATATCTATGAACAAAAGCTTCATGACTACAAGTAGAGCTTTATCTCCCTCTGATTCTATTCGATAGATAAAAATTTGAAAGCGTCTGACCTGATGGGGCCAGACGCTTTTCTTAATGCAATCTTTATCTGATATAAAAAAAGCTAAGACCAATTTCACAGTAAAACTGCTACAATATTTTGTGTAAAACCAAAGAGGAGGATACCGTTATGATGGATTTTATCATGATAGCAATTTTGGCAGGCTGTGTCGGGCTCGTTTTTTTGTTAATCAGCTGGTGCCAAAAGCAAGTAGATCGAAATGAATAAGGAGGAAAGAACATGATTGTTCTTGGAATTATTGTTTTACTGCTGGGTGGATATTTAGTTTATGCATTGGTACACCCAGAAAAATTTTAAACCAGCAGGAGGAAATTATCATGCTACAAATTATATTGACCATTATCCTTTATCTGATAATGGTAGTTCCAGTAGGTGTTTATGTTTATCATATCGCAGCTGGAAAACATACTTTTGCCGATCCGGTTTTTGACCGTGTAGACGGCGTTATCTATAAAATCAGCGGCATTAAACCGCAAAACGGAATGAACTGGAAAAAATACGCTTTGGCTCTACTTGCAACAAACGGTGTAATGATTCTTCTGGGATACATCATTTTGAGAATTCAAAGTATCGCCCTTTTCAATCCCAACGGAATCGGAGGTATGGAGGAATCCCTTTCCTTCAATACAATTATCAGCTTCATGACCAACACCAATCTCCAGCACTATTCCGGTGAGTCTGGGTTGTCTTACTTATCTCAGATGTTGGTCATTACATTTATGATGTTCGTTTCTGCAGCAAGCGGATATGCTGCTTGTGTTGCATTCATCCGTGGCTTGGCCGGAAAAACAAAAGACAATGTAGGAAACTTTTTCGCAGATCTGGTTCGCATCACTACTCGTGTGCTGTTGCCTTTTTCTATCGTCGGCGGTTTGTTGCTGGTATGGCAGGGCGTTCCGCAGAATTTCTCCGGAAATGTTATGGTAGATACCATTGAAGGAGCCAAACAAGTAATTGCAATGGGCCCTGTTGCAGCATTGGAAATCATCAAGCATTTTGGAACAAACGGCGGTGGATTTTTGGGTGCAAACTCCAGTACACCTATTGAGAATCCAACCATCATTACCAATCTGATTGAGCTTTATTCCATGATGCTGCTGCCGGGTGCGTGCGTTATCACCTTTGGCAAAATGGTGCGTGACCGCAAGCGTGAAATGGCACAGGCAAAGTCTGGTCTGGATGCAGAGCAGGCATTTGAGTCTCAGCGCAAAATTCGCAAGAGCTTTACCGTATGGATGTATGGTCGTGAAGGCCGCAGCATTTTCGCTGCTATGGGTATTATTTTCCTGATTGGTCTTTCTGTATGCTTCTGGGCAGAGAGCCAAGGAAATCCTGCACTTGCGGATGTTGGTTTAAGCCAGTCTATGGGTAGTATGGAAGGTAAGGAAGTCCGCTTCGGTATTGCACAGTCTGCAATGTTTACCACCACTACAACATCCTTTACAACCGGTACTGTGAACAACATGCATGATACCTTAACCCCCTTGGGCGGCATGATCCCGATGCTTCACATGATGCTCAACGTTGTGTTTGGCGGTAAGGGTGTTGGGCTCATGAACATGATCATGTATGCAATCTTGGCGGTATTTATCTGCGGTCTGATGATTGGTCGTACACCTGAATATCTGGGCAAAAAGATTGAAGGCCGTGAGATGAAGCTGACTGCCCTGTGTATCATCATTCATCCGCTGTTGATTCTGGCGTTCTCTGCTTTGGCCGTTGGAACGCAGGCTGGAATGGAAGGAATTACAAATCCGGGATTTCATGGACTTTCTCAGGTGCTTTATGAGTATGCTTCTTCTGCCGCAAACAATGGTTCCGGATTTGAGGGCTTGGCTGACAACACAATGTTCTGGAATATCACCACAGGTCTTGCTATGTTCTTCGGTCGCTATCTCTCCATTGTCATTCAGCTGGCGATTGCAGGATCTTTGATGAAAAAACGCTTTGTGAACGAATCTGCGGGTACCCTGCATACTGATACTGTAAGCTTTGCTGTAATTCTGGTGTTTGTTGTTTACATCTTTGCAGCGCTGACATTTTTCCCGGTACTTGCACTTGGCCCCATTGCGGAACATTTGACCCTTTGGGCATAAGGAAGAACTTTTATGAGCAAGAAAAATCAGAAACTGATTACACCTGAAATATTCCGTCAGGCGATTATCGGCTCCTTTACAAAATTAAATCCCGTGTACATGACGAAAAATCCCGTCATGTTCGTGGTGGAAGTAGGATGTTTTATTACCCTGATTCTTTCCTTTTTCCCCGGGTTGTTTGGTGATGTAAGCGATGGCACCAATTTGAGAGTTTACAATATTATCGTCTGTGTAGTGCTATTCATCACCGTTTTGTTTGCAAACTTCGCTGAATCTGTTGCAGAAGGTCGCGGCAAAGCACAAGCAGCAAGCCTCAAAAAAACGCAGAAAGATACCAAAGCCCGTTTGCTCATGGAAGACGGGACAGAAAAGGTTGTTCTTTCCAGCGAACTGAAAAAAGGCGATGTTGTAATGGTTTCTGCCGGTGAAATTATCCCCGGCGACGGAGAGGTCATTGAAGGCATTGCTTCTGTGGATGAATCTGCCATTACGGGTGAATCTGCTCCCGTTGTTCGGGAATCCGGCGGTGACTTCTGCTCCGTTACCGGTGGTACTACGATTGTATCTGACTGGCTGAAAATCCGTATTACTTCCGATGCAGGTAACAGCTTTCTTGACCGTATGATTGCACTGGTAGAGGGTGCTTCTCGTAAGAAGACTCCGAATGAAATTGCGCTGAGCACTCTGTTGGTATCTCTGACCATTATCTTTATGATCGTCATTGTAACCCTGTATCCTATTGGTATTTATTCCGGTGTGCAGCTGCAAACCTCCACTCTAATCGCCTTGGCTGTCTGTCTGATTCCTACCACCATTGGCGGCCTGCTTTCTGCAATCGGTATTGCTGGCATGGATCGTGTTACCCGCTTTAATGTTATCGCTATGTCCGGTAAAGCTGTGGAGGCTTGCGGCGACGTAGATACCATGATTCTTGATAAAACTGGTACAATCACATATGGTAACCGTCTTGCTGCTGATTTCTTTCCGGTAGGCGGTGCAAATCGCAGTGATTTGATCCGCTGCGCAGCACTCACCAGCCTGCATGACGAAACCCCTGAAGGCAAATCTACCTTGGAGCTTGCCCGTCGTTTGGGCGATAACAGCGAAGAAATTTCCGGTTCGGAATTTATTGAATTTACCGCGCAGACTCGAATGAGCGGCGTCAATCTTCCGGATGGCACAAAGGTTCGTAAAGGCGCAGCAGAAGCGATTGAGCAGTATGTGAAATCTCCTGGAGGAGTAATTCCTGAAGATCTCCATGAACAGGTTGATAAGATTTCCAGCTTAGGCGGCACACCCCTTACTGTCTGTGAGGGTGATCGGATTTTAGGTGTCATTTATCTGAAAGATACTGTAAAGCCCGGTATGGTAGAGCGTTTTGAGCGGCTGCGCGCCATTGGCATCAAAACGATCATGTGCACCGGCGATAATCCGCTTACTGCTGCTACTATTGCAAAGGAAGCCGGTGTTGACGGATTCATTGCAGAATGCAAACCGGAGGACAAAATTGACGTAATTAAGAAAGAACAGTCTGAAGGAAAAATTGTAGCCATGACAGGCGATGGCACAAACGATGCCCCTGCATTGGCTCAAGCAAATGTCGGCTTGGCAATGAACAGCGGTACTACTGCCGCAAAAGAAGCTGCCAACATGGTCGATCTGGATTCCGATCCCACAAAGATTTTGGAAGTTGTGGAAATTGGTAAACAGCTTCTTATTACACGAGGAAGTCTTACCACATTCTCCATTGCAAACGATATTGCAAAATATTTCGCAATTATTCCTGCGATGTTTATGATGGCGATTCCTCAGCTTCAGGTTTTGAACATTATGCACCTGGCTACCCCTTACAGCGCCATTTTGTCCGCCTTAATCTTTAACGCTATTATCATTCCATGCCTGATTCCTCTGGCTATGAAAGGTGTTAAATATCGTCCGATGTCTTCTGGAAAGATGCTGGCAAGAAATATGCTGTTTTATGGCTTAGGCGGCATGATTACTCCTTTTATCGGAATTAAAATTATTGATATGATCATTGCTCCTCTGCTTACTTTAATTGGTTTTGGGCTTTAAGAAAGGATGCTTGTGTTATGAAAGAATCAGTGAAAAACTTGCTGCACGGGACACGACAAGCAGTTACAGTTACAGTTGTTTTAATGCTAATTTGCGGACTTTTGTTTCCCTGCCTATTAACTGGATTATCCGCCTTGATTTTCCCGAATCAAGCGGGAGGAAATCTCATTACCGTAAATGGCCAAACAGTTGGCGCAAAATATGTAGGACAGGAATTTACAGAGGACTACTACATGTGGAGCCGTCCTTCTGCTTACCACTATAATGTCTATACCGAGGGTGAGAATGGAAAGCAGTATTATCGGGACGGAACAGAATTTCCGGGGCTCGGATCTGGATCCAATAACTATGCGCCCTCTAATCCTGCACTGACGGAACGTGTGGAAGCAGATATTGAATCATTTTTGGAGAAGAACCCCGAAGTAAAACGGGAAGATATTCCTACCGATTTGTTGACTGCTTCTGGTTCCGGTTTGGACCCACATATTTCTCCCGAATCAGCTGAAATTCAAATTCCCAGAATTGTGGAAGCATCTGGGCTGAGTGAAGACACTGTTCGAGATATTGTTAGAAACAATACGGATGGCAAGTTTCTTGGCATTTTCGGTGAAGAAACAGTCAATGTATTGATGGTCAATATTGAGATTGCTCAAAAGATGGACCTAATCTAACGGAAAGGAGAGGATTAATATGATGGAGATGCATTCCTTCTTGGATAACGTCCGAATTATTGCGCAGATTGGTTGAGGGCTTGGAATAGGGCATGGCCAGTGTCCTGTGTACGATTTTCTGTCGCCAAACAAAACAAATCGCGATTGGAAACGAGGGCACGAAGCCATGTCACAGCAGATTCTACAGGTCGACCAGGCCATGTTGGAAACCACCCTGGACCGGATGGTCCGCAAAAGCGTCGAGGAGACCCTGAACGCGATGCTCGACGCCGAGGCCGACGAGATCACCGGCGCCGCCCGATACGAGCGCAGCGGGGAGCGGAAAGCCTATCGGGCCGGCCACTACGAGCGCGACCTGACCGTCAAGGCCGGCAAGATGAGCCTCAAAGTACCGAAACTGAAAGGGCGCGGTGTTCGAGTCGGCGGTGATCGAACGCTATCGGCGGCGCGAGGAGAGCGCCCGGGGAGGCGCTGATCGACATGTATCCGGCCGGCGTGAGCACCCGGCAGGTCGATGATGTCGCCCATGCATCGCCGCGTACGCCTCGTTGGCCGACAGACACCCGTGCACCGTGTATCCCGCGTCGCGCAGGTACATGCACATGATGTCGTTGAGCTCCTTCTCGTCCTCCACGACCACGATGGTTGCCATAGCCATCCCCTTCTGCTCCTTCAAAAGTTCAATATATTTCAGGCTACTCCAGTGTCTTGCTCTCGCTGCCATCGGCGGTATTAGAGACACTATCGGTGTCGTCGCCGCGCATCAGCAGGGAGTTCGCACGCCGGCATACGTCGTAGTTCACATCATGCAGATGGTCGATTGCCGGCTCATTGCGCTCGGTCATGATCTTGCGTATCCGCTTGGCGAGAGGCCCTGCACCGAGCCAGCAGAGGAAGCCCGGGATCGCCAGCGCGACCATCAGGCCCATCAGTCCACCCAGATACGAGAACGTGGCCCCGCCGAGAAACACGCATCCGATCAGCCCGACGCACCAGCCGATAATCGATGATTTACGGGCAGGAGCCTTTCCCAAGGTCTCCAGCTCGCGCATATGCGAATCGAACTGGCGCTGCAGACGGGTCAGTTCGGTACGATTCAGCAGATTGCGGTCACGCTTGAAGTGCAGCTCACCGCCGCGCCGCGAACCGTCCGGCAGCCAGCCGAAATTCCGGTAGGCGTCGATCACCATCGACTCATGCGCGCCGTCCGCGCGCACGGATGTGTATTCATAGCCGACGAAGTCCGGGGTGATGCCCGCCATTTGCTGTTCCATATGGGGCTCCTGTTGTTCGCCGCCGTATGTGGTACCGCAGCGGTCGCACGATTCGTATATGCGCCCGAATCTAAAAGCAATCGTCAACGCAATATTGAGCCAGTATTAACGATTTATTAAAAGCCAATGGTTGCAACGTTTTTCACGGTTTTTCAGACAGTTTTTGAGCCCGACACACCGTTTAATATCCCATCAATATTTCGTTAGCAATCGGCCGGAAGACGACTCGTAGCTTGTACAGCGTCAACAACGACGGGGCACATCCCGCCAACAAGATTCCAACGCAGTTACGAGAAAGGTCGTCATCATGACGAAGAAGAATTTCGCCTCAATGATCCTGGGCACCATCGGCGGAGTACTGTTCGCCATCGGCATGTGCATGACCATGCTCCCGGAATGGAATGCCTTCAACCAAGGCGTCGGCATCGGAGCCGTGGGCGCCGTAGTGCTGCTCATCACGCTGCTTGTTCGCCGCAAGATGGAAGGCAAGCCCATGTTCGTGCCGCTAAGTTTCAAAACGGTTGGCATCACTCTGCTGGCCATCATCGGGGCTCTAGCGCTCGGCGTCGGCATGTGCATGACCATGATTTGGAACATGCTCATCTTCGGCATCATCGTCGGACTGGTCGGCATCGTGCTGCTGCTCGCCCTCATTCCCCTATGCAAGGGACTTAAGGACTGAAACAGTCAAGCCACACCAACAAAGAAGTTCATCGTGGCCAAGTCGCCGCCAGGCAACAATCCGATAAATACGGCTAAGGCCCCTGACCGCGCTGTCAGGGGCCTTGCCATGTTCCGTGCCGAATCAGTGATTAAAAGCCATGACGCCGACGAGCTTGTGCGGCACGTACGGTTCCTCCAGATAGGCGATTTCCTCATCCGTGAGTTTGAGCGTCACGGCGGCGAGCGCGCTATCGACATGATGCGGCTTGGTCATGCCGACCACGGGCGCGGTGACCTTGGCTAGCAGCCAGGCGAGCGAGACGGCGGTCATCGAGGTCTCATGGCGCCGGGCGATTTCGGCCACGCGGTTGATGATCACATCGTCCTGGGCTTCGGTGGCGTCGTACTTGGAATGCGCCACCTGATCCTCGACCCGTCGCTTGGTGGCTTCGGCACCGGGCAGACGGGACAGTCGGCCGGCGGCGAGCGCGCTGTACGGGGTCATGGCGATGTTGTCTTCCCGGCACAGGCGGGCCAGTTCGCGCTCGTCTTCGCGGGCGATGAGGTTGTAATGGCTTTGGATGGACACAAACTTCGCCCAGCCGTTGGCTTCGGCGAGCGCGTTCATCTTGGCGAGCTGGTAGGCGTAGCAGTTCGAAATGCCGATGGCGCGCGCCTTGCCGGCCTTGACCGCCTCATTCATGCCTTCCATGACTTCGGCCATGTCGGTGTGGTAGTCCCACATGTGGCAGATGTAGAGGTCCACATAGTCGAGGCCGAGGTGCCTGAGGCTTGCGTCGAGATTCGCGGCCACGTGCCGCTGACCGGTCACGCCGGCTTCCCTTTCGGCATCCGTGCGCGGCAGAAACTTGGTGGTGATCTGGTATTCGTCACGATTGCCGGCAATCGAACGCAACGCTCGGCCCACGTATTCCTCGCTGGTGCCGTCCGCGTATCCGATGGCCGTGTCGTAGAATGTGATGCCATGCTCGAAGCCGTATGCGATGATCTCGCGCGATTGGTCGGCGTCGAGAATCCATGAATGGTGCCCCTTGGCCGCATCGCCGAATCCCATGCATCCCATGCAGATGCGGGACACGGTCACGTCGCTGTTGCCCAGCTTGGTGTATTCCATCAGTCGCCCCTTCGCCGCGTATCCGATATTGCGTGCCTGTCCGGTTCGTCGGTCTGCCTTCCGGCGCCGACGCCGCAGCACATCCCGCATCCATTACACGCCAAACGCGCTGCCATATCCAATAGGTTTGCCCAATGCCCAGCCATACCTTGTGCGTATGGGAGGATCCGCCACAACACATCAGCCGCAGTACCAATGCAGACGCCACTCTCGCCGTGCACCCGTTCACCGGAGAACCGATCATCACCCATTCCCTTGCTCGCCAGTGGCCACATCAGCCGCCGCCCACCCAAGCAGGACAGCCGGGTCATGATGGTCAGCCTCACCAATCGCGGTCGCAAAGCCGCCGATCTGCTTGGGGACAAACCCGATCGAACCTCCTCCATACTGGATTGCCTGAACGACGACGAGCCGCGCACCCAATACGGCTACCTGCAGCGCATCATCGAAGCCTCCTCCGACGGCATACCGATCACCACCGCCGAAAACGCCGGCAAACGGGAACCGCCTATCGCAACATCTCAGGCGCAGGCGCATGGCGGACGATCGCGCATAGGCCGCGAACGAATCGCACGGCGGCGCTCCAGCACCGCATCGCCACAGCCAGCTGCATGATCACACAGCCGCATACGCCCCTTGCCTACACTTTTGAGACGCCATGCGCGCAGCATTCTGCACGACATTTTGAACGGTATTTTGCACCAAAACCCTACTTTAAAATTCGGTATTTTGCACCAAAACACCATTTCAAAATGCGGCATTTTGTACAAACAGGATGGAAAATGTTACTCTCGTAAGGGATTCGGAAAGGAACGGCCATGCTTGAGCGCAAAATCTCGAACGATCTGCTGGAATGGAAGCGCAGCGGCACCGGCAAAGCACTGCTGCTGACCGGCGCCCGCCAGATCGGCAAGAGCTACGCAGTACGCGAGTTCGCCAAACATGAATACGCCCATTACCTTGAAATCAACCTGTACGAGAACCGGCAGGCGGCCCGCGCGCTCGCATCGGCGAACGACGCGCAGGAGTTCATCAGCCGTCTGACCTTGTTCTCACCTTCAACGCTCGTCCCGGGCAATACATTGATTTTCATCGACGAGGTGCAGGAGGCCCCGGACGTGATGACCATGGTCAAGTTCCTGGTGGCCGACGGTCGTTTCGATTACGTGTTCTCCGGCTCCATGCTTGGCACCGAATTCAAAGGCGTACGATCCTATCCCGTTGGCTCGGTCATCGAAAAAACCATGCGTCCCATGGATTTCGAGGAATTCTGCTGGGCTATCGGCGTACGGAAGACGACACTTGAAAGCATCCGAGAGTCCTGCCGGTCGGTCACACCGATCGACCAGTATGTTCACGATGCGATGATGACGAACTTCCGCACCTATCTGGTAGTCGGCGGCATGCCGGAAGTCGTGCAACGTTTTCTGGACACCAAAGGTGATTTGGCGGCTGTGCGCGCGGTGCAGCACGAGCTGAACCGGCAATATCGACACGATATCTCGCAGTACGCGGGCAATCGTGCATTGCAGGTGCAGGAGATCTTCGATCAGCTCCCCACTCAGCTGACCGACGGCAACGGCAGATTCGCCGTCTCCTCCATCAGCCCCGGCGCCCGGTACGATCGCAATCAGAAGGATTTTCTCTGGCTTGTCGATGCGGGCGTGGCATTGAAAACTGACTGCGTCACCGAACCGAAATTGCCATTGAAACGCACGGCGCAATCGCCGAAGTTCAAACTGTATCAGTCTGATACCGGCATGCTCATGGCACGATACCCGCAGCCGACCGCTCAGGCCGCATACCTCGATGATTCATCCCCGAACCTAGGCGCCATCTACGAGAACGTAATCGCTCAGGAGCTGACGGCGCAAGGCATTCAGCTGTATTACTACATGGCGAAGAAACATGGCGAAGTTGATTTCATCGCAGATACGAATACCGATTCCGTAATGCCGTTCGAGGTCAAGTCGGGGCGAAGCTACCGCACGCACGCCGCCATTGATGCCGTACTGGCCAATGCCGAATATCGCGTCTCGCAGGGCGTGGTGCTGTCCCGCTCCAATATCGCGCAGGACGGCGGAACAACCTATCTCCCACTGTATGCCACGTACTGCTTGCGAGATGTCTGCGATCTGGCCTCGCCCTCGACCATCAGCACCATCGGCGACTTTTCGCTGACGGTGCACCCCGTGTAGACTTCGCATCGGCGCGTGCTTTTACCACTGCGCACGCAGGACGTTGAAGGCGTCATCGAGGCTCGCGCCAAGCCGGCGGGCCTCGTCGGCATAGGTTTTGGCCGCGCGCATCAACGGTTCGGGAATCGGCTTGATCCGTTTCACACGCGCCGCGCGGCCGGCACCGGTGTCGATGATGCCGCAGTCGGCGAGTTCGGCGTATGCCTTGGCCACGGTCCCCGGCGCGATGCGCAGATCGCCGGCAAGCTGGCGGACCGACGGCAGACGGTCGCCATCATGCAACGCGCCGACCCGAACCATGCCTTCGATCTGAGCGCGGATCTGCTCATACACCGGCGTCGGCGACGATTCGCGAATCACCAGCCGCAGCTCGTCGCCACCGTTCACGACCGACCCCCGAACGTTTCGAGCCGCTTCGGCGCCATCCACAGGCGAACCGCCGACATGACCGCCATGACCAGAAACGCCAACGCGGCGATGGCCAGCACATCGCCGACCACGATCTGCGCCCAGCCCAAGGTCGGGTACACGTCATCCGCATACGAAGCCGGCCACGTACCGCCATTGGTGCCGACCCGCACCACCGCAGAGCCGGCGACCAGCAGCACCGCCACGGCATAGGCCAGCATGGAGCCGACGGACAGGAACACCGTAAAGCGCGTCAACGCCACGCGCCACAGCCGATCGGCATGCGCATACCGTTCATCCGGCACACTGGGCGTGTGCGCGATCCGCCATAGCGCGCAGCATGTGAGCGCCAGCAGCAGCACGGTAACGGCGATCAGCGGCACCGAGTAATACGAGCCCGGATACGGACCCGCGCTGCCGGTCAGCTCACCGTCACGCCCATACGTCAGCGAGATGCTGCGCATCAGGCCAGAATCGTCCGGACTGGCCGTGGCCATGGTGAAGCACAGGTACGCGATGAGCAGCACGGCGGCAAGAACCGGCTGGATCAGCACATACCGGCGCGCGTACGCCCACGGTTCGCGCGACCGCAGCGACGCCACGCGCACTCCCCCGCCGCCGATCCCCACGGACGATTCGGGGAACGGCAAGGCCAGCACCAGCATCACCGCCGACGCCGCAAGCCCGGGCGTTACGGACGCTATCCGATAGAGCGGGGATATCGCATCATTGACCGCCAGACCCACGACCAGCACCACGACGCCGGCGGCAACGGCCGCCAGCATGCGCCTGCGGGCCGCGCGCACCGGCCCCGCATTCAAGAACTCGCCCTGCGCCGGTGTGATCGCGGTCAACGACGGCTCCCGGTTCATATGCCGGAGCGCCCGCACCACCAGCGTCAGCACCGCGACGGTCAGCACAATCATCAGCAGCCATATCGCCATGGCCATCACTATCCACGATTGAGAAAACAGCATCCCCATACTCCCGTCACATACGGTCACGGCACGGCTTCCTGATGTTCGGCAGCAAACTGTGTCATATTTCTAATACAGTTTAAAGTGTATCAAAAGTATGACACAGTTTCAATGGGTGCGCGCCCGGCACGATCAAGTTCCCCACATCACAGGCAGTGGGCCATATACAGCGGCAGCTTGATACGTTCTCCATCCACTTCAAGTTGGCGGGGATGCAGAACGTATTCCTTGCCCAATCGCTGGGCATATGTTTTACGGAATTTGTCGAGCGAAGATACGCCGTATCGTTTCGTGGATTTCACTTCAATTGGACTGATACGAGGTTTCATCGCGGCATTATCGTATTCCCGAACGATGAGGAAGTCTATCTCCATGGTCTTCGAGGCATCCGCCCTATCCGAGCGCGAGAAGAAATACAGCTTGCGCCCATTCGCTCGGAACTGCTGAGCGACCGCATTCTCCACCAACATTCCTTCGTTGAGAGAGAGTTTATCGAACAGAATATCCCGATACACATCATCCGGCGTTGTCTCTCGGTCGGCAAACGCCTGCGACACCAGTAAGCCGGTATCTGCCATATAGCATTTGAACGAATCGTTATCTTCGTACAATCCCAGCCCTACCAAAGGGCCAGTCGAATTACGGCACAGGTTCACCAAGCGGGCGTCTTCCAACCAGAAGAACGCCGAATCGTATTCACGAGATCGAGCCCCCTTATCGACCGATGCCAGAGTGAATCGTTTCTCATGCTTGGACAGCTGCCCTGGAATCTGAGCGAAAATGCCCCTCACGCGGCCGGCATCGCCATTGGCGAACTTGCCGGTATCATCGCTGTACAGTTGCAGAATACCGCGCTTGATTGAATCCACCTCGCCAAAATCGCGATACTCGACATAATCGGCAACAGTCTGCGGCATGCCGCCCACCAACAAGTATTCACGCCATAGTCTCATTGCCCGTTTATGCAGCGCATCAGGCAATGGGATCAAACTCTCGAACGATTTGCGAATCGTTTCAACAAGCAGCTCCTCCCCCATGGCCCAGCAGAACTCCTCAAAATCGAGCGGCCCCATATCCATTTTCCGCTCCTCGGAGGGGATGACGATATTCGCCACGTTCCGCTTGATGGAGATCAGCGAACCAGTTTCCACATAGTCATACCGGCCATCCGCAACCAGATATTTGATGAGTTCCCTCGCCGCCGGATACCGCTGAACCTCATCGAAAATAATCAGCGATTCCCGCTTATACAGTCGCGTACGGTAATACGCAGACAGCAGCATGAAAAATGTGTCAAAGTCGTCACGCTGGTTTTCGAAGATGTCGCGAACGTCACGCGGCAAACGCGCGAAATCGACGAGAATATACGACTTGTACTGAGTGCGGCCGAATTCTTTGGCAATGGTGCTTTTGCCCACACGGCGAGCACCTTCAATGAGAAGCGCCTCACGCCCGCCCGCTTTTTGTTGCCATGCGATCAGCTTATCCAGCACTTTGCGCTTCAACATGAGCAATCACCTCATTACACGAAAACAACAGTATAGATATATGCCATTTTACACGAAAACAGAAGTATAGAAGTAGCTGATCATTCACGAAAACAGAAGTATAAAAACTGCCGATCCTACACGAAAACGCTGAATACAGCCGCCACGGTATAGATCAGCATCGAACATGCGAACGACGACCGCCACAGGCACAGCATGAGCATGAACAGACTTGCCGCCTGCGCTCGCAGACGGAACAGGTCGCCGAGAAGCACGGCGGCGCTCGTGCCGGCAGCGGTCAGCCACGGCTGTGGCAACCAGCGAATACTCCAACCAACGCTTATTCCATTTTGGAAACAGTTAAATGCTGATTGACCCTATAAAACACGTTTTCACAGAATGGTTTTCCTTTATCGTGGTAATCACAAACGGTACCAACAGAATACCGGACACCAAACATATTCAATGCACCACAGTAAGGACATCATCATGATGAGGAAAACAGCCATCACTCTACTGGCCGCGGCATCATTGTTCGTCTTCGCCGGATGCGGAGAAACCTCCGGCGGATCATCGACCGGCAACGCTTCCAGCTCGGGTAGCGCCTCGTCCGGTTCGGCGTCACAGAATGCGACTACTGGCGAGACCGTTGCCGGCAGCGGCGACGGTAAGACGCTGGTCGCGTACTTCTCCCTGCCAGACAGCGAAACGGACGACAGCACCGTTACCGTGGATGGCGAGAATCTCGGCAACGTGCAGTACATGGCGATGACCATCGCCGATTCGACCGGCGCCGACCTGTTCCGCATCGAACCGGCAACCCCGTACACCACTGATCACGACGCGCTTACCGAAGTCGCATTGCAGGAGCAACGTGATAACGCCCGCCCCGAATTGGCCGCGAACGTCGAGAATTTCGACCAGTACGACACGGTGTTCCTCGGCTACCCGATCTGGTGGTCGGATATGCCGCAGATTCTCTACACGTTCATGGAATCCAATGATTTCGCCGGCAAAACAGTGATTCCATTCAGTTCTCACGGCGGCTCCGGGCTGGCCGGCACGGTCGAATCAATCACGAGCACATTGCCGGATGCCACGGTGGTCGAAAACGCGCTGTCCATCTCCCGCAACGATATGGAGTCCACGCCGGATCGGGTGTCCGCCTGGCTCCAGGAACTCGGATACTGACGAATCATCTCTTAACACGCCACCACACAAGAAAGGAATATGTCACAGCCATGCATACACGCACATTGGGCAAGGATCTGGAGGTCTCGGCCATCGGCTTGGGCTGCATGGGATTCTCGCACGGCTACGGCGAGCCGACCGATGAGAAGGAAGCCATCAAGGCGATTCTCGAGGCCGTGAACATGGGTTACACGTTCTTCGACACAGCCGAAGTGTACGGACCATATGTCAACGAGGAACTGGTGGGCAAGGCGTTGCGCGAGGTGCGCGATCGTGTGGTCATCGCCACGAAGTTCGGCGTGCATCTGGAGCATGTGAGCACCGGCGCACCGATTCCGGACGCCCGCCCCGAGGTCATCCGCCAGTCGGTCGAGGGCTCGCTCAAGCGGCTCGGCACCGAACGCATCGATCTGTATTACCAGCATCGACTTGACCCGCAGGTGCCGGTCGAGGATGTGGCCGGCGTGATGAGCGAGCTAATCGACGAAGGCAAAATCGCCCACTGGGGGATTTCCGAAGCTGACGAAAATGCGATTCGACGCGCACATGCGGTATGCCCGCTCACGGCCGTGGAGAACCGGTATTCGATGATGGCTCGTAAGTACGAGTCACTGTTCCCCGTATTGGAGGAGTTAGGCATCGGTTTTGTTGCCTTCTCCCCTATGGCCAACGGCTTCCTGACCGGTAAATATCTGGGTCAGGACCGGTTCACGCCGGGCACCGACTACCGCAGTGGCATGCCGCAGTTCACACCTGAAGCCGTGCGACAGAACCGTGAGCTGCTGCGTCTGATCGCCGACATGGCCGACGCCAAGCATGCGACCAGCGCGCAAATCTCGCTCGCGTGGATGCTGTGCAAGAAGCCCTGGATCGTGCCAATTCCCGGTAGCCGCAAGATTGAGCGACTGCAGGAAAATGCGCAGGCCGCGGATATCCAATTGTCCGCCGACGAGGTGCGTGGGCTGGACGCCGCACTCGACTCGATTCCCATGTCCGCCGTGTTCGGCGGCCACCAAGCGAAGTAACTCTATTCCCACAATACAAGGAGTAATCATGGAATACATCACCCTGAACAATGGCATCAAGATGCCCGCCGCCGGCTTCGGCGTCTTCCAAATCAAGGATGCCGACGAGTGCGCCCGCGTGGTCTACGACGCGATCGTCTCCGGCTATCGCCTCATCGATACCGCCCAGTCCTACTACAACGAGGAAGCGGTGGGCCAGGGCATCGCCCGCGCCATCGATGATGGTATCGTCAGCCGCGACGAACTGTTCATCACCACTAAGGTCTGGCTCAATGCCGCCGGATACGAGCCGGCCAAGGATTCACTGGCGGAATCGATGCGCAAGCTTGGTCTCGGCTACCTTGACCTCGTGCTCATCCACCAGCCGTACGGCGACTATTATGGCACGTATCGCGCGATGACCGAGCTGTATCAGGCTGGCCGTATTCGCGCGATCGGCGTGAGCAACTTCTACCCCGACCGTCTCGTCGACCTTGCCCTGCATGCGGACGTGGTGCCGGCCGTGGACCAGATCGAGGTCAACCCGTTCGACCAGAAGAACGAGTCCTTGAAGTGGGCCGCCAAATACGGCGTGCAGGTCGAGGCGTGGGCACCGTTCGCCGAGGGCCGGGGCGGTCTGTTCACCAATCCGGAGCTGACCGCAATCGGCGAGAACCACGGCAAGTCGGTAGGCCAAGTCGTGCTGCGTTGGCTCATCCAGCGCGGCATCGTGCCGATTTCCAAAACCACGCGCAAAGAACGTATGGTTGAAAACCTCAACCTGTTCGATTTCCAGCTCACCCCCGACGAAATGGCTGCCATCGCCAAGCTCGATACGGCAACCAGCCAGTTCTTCGACCATCGCACTCCCGAATCCGTCGAATACGTGGCCAAGCTCCACTGATTCAATATTCCACAAGGACCGCCATCATGCCGATTCCAGCACTCCAACTACGCCGAACACTCCGCCGTCCATTCGCCATGCTGGCAATTGGCATGATGCTGTTGGCATCCTCCTCCTGCACCGCCAATATGTCAGAAGAGACATCGCCATCTGAAATCTCCGCCAGTTCCGAAGGGGCATCGACGGTGTTCACCGCGTCCACGCCGATCACGAATGTCATCAACAGTACGGCGTTCGCCGGGTTCGGCGACTTGCTGTTCCCCACGCAATACGGAGAACCGGATGGTCTGACCTTGGCGGATACAGGAGAACTGCTGCCTTATCACAGTCACGTCAACACGGACACCACAATCGATGTGCTCGATTCATTGAAAACCCTGAGCGAGGGCGGGCAGACCGTGTTCTACGACATCTACACCGATGAGGAGAAGGCTGCCGACCCGGATAAGAAGGCCTCCGGCCTATTTTTCCTACGCGGCGAGACGGATGCACCATTCGCTGTGGTCAATGCAGGCGGCGGCTTCTCTTACGTCGGCTCGATTCACGAGAGTCTGCCACATGCCCTATATCTGAGCCGCGCCGGATACAACGCCTTCGCGTTGTCCTACCGGACCGGCGGCGAGCAGGTGGCCTGCGAGGACCTGGCCCGCGCGCTCTCTTTCATTTTCGAGCACGCCGACGAACTCGGCGTATCCACCGACCATTACTCGTTATGGGGAGGCTCAGCGGGCGCACGTATGGCAGCCGACCTCGGTTCATACGGTCCGGCTTCCTATGGAGGCGATGACCTACCACGCCCAGCCACCGTAGTCATGCAATACACCGGACACTCCGACTACACCGAAAACGATCCGGCCACCTACGCGGTGGTTGGCGACAACGATGGCATCGCTAACTGGCACACCATGCAGGAACGCATCGACAATCTCAGCAACATCGGAATCGACACTGAATTCCACCACTATCCAAACCTCGAACACGGGTTCGGACTCGGCATTGGAACCTCCGCCGAAGGCTGGATCTCCGACGCCCTCGCCTTCTGGCAGAAGCATATCGACGACGAAAACCGATGACATAAGGAATGTCACATGCTCGTTGCAAGACGTATCTCCACGCGGATGGCCGTTGCCTGGCTAATCGCCGTGTTCACAGTGCCTATGCCGTTCGTGGCGGTACTGGCTGTGTTCATTGCGCCAGTGTATCGGGAGATGATGATGACGCCAATCACGTTGGGCATCATCGCGTATGTGTGGATGTTGGAGTCCGTGTACCTGAGCTGCCGGCCACACTGGCTCGATAGACTCATCGGACTGCCACACATGTACGTCATGCACGGGACGCTCGGTATGATGGCGTTGTTGCTGGCCGCCTTGCACCGCGTCGATCTGCCCGCGTACGGGTTGCCGAAAACGCTGGGCGATATCGCATTCTGGCTAATGGTTGTTCTCGTGATTCTGGCACTGATGTTCATGACCAGGCCAGTGGCGGACAGAGTGCCACCAATCGGTTGGCTTCGCCGCAAACTGGAGCATACGTTCCGCCATGAGTTCACGGTATGGCTGCATCGTATTCTACTGGTTGCGGTGATATGCGTGTGGGCGCATTTCCATCTCATCCGGTATATCGCACGCGTCCTGCCATTCACCGTGTTGGTCGACTGCGTAACCATAGCCGTACTGGGCTGCTATGTGTATCGCATGACGCGCGAGCAGTTCTGCGCGTGGCATGGCAAGGTTACGCAATGCCGTACCATAGCGCCGAATGTGGTCGAATTGTCGATCCGCATATCCGGACCCCGAACCTTGGCTTCATGGGAGGAGGGCGATTTTGCATTCATTCGTTTCCCCTCTATTCGCGGCATGCGTGAATACCATCCGTTCTCGATGGTCAATGCGCCGGACGGCACCGGCGTGATACGTTTCGCAATCCGCGCGGATGGCGATTTCACCCGACGCCTGCCATCTGTTGCCAGCCCCGGGACAGCAGTCGACTTGCTGCCGCCGTTCGGTCGATACCGTCGTTTCCTTGACGAGCATGAGGCATCACGCCCCATCATCATTTACGCCGGCGGCATCGGCATCACGCCACTACTGCCCGTCATATTCCACTACGGCGCACGGAATCGTCGCCGTATCACCATGCTGTATTCCGCACGCACGCAATCCGGCCTTCTCTACCAGAATGAGCTCAGCACATGGCAGCAGGCTACCGGCAATACGTTGATGCTCAAGGCCGGTCAGTTCACGTCCGAAGAACTCCGGCACGCAATAACAACGGATGCCATGTATCTCATCGCCGGACCCGCAGCTATGACCAGAGCCATCACAAAACTACTGCGCAAAGCGGGCGTCCCGGCCAACGACATCTGCTACGAGCCGTTCTCTTTCTGAGAGTCAGACCTTGGCGACCTTGGTCACGGCATCGAGCATGGCCTGTGTGGCGCCGGAAGGCTGCGGGCCGTGCATCAGACCAAAAGAGATATCGTAATCCCAATCGACTGGCAGCACCTTGAACAACGGGTGCACTCCATGCCAGTAGTCGATGGTCAGGATCGCCGCGTCACGCTGCTCGCACTGGTTGAACACATCAATGCTGTAGAAATCGAAATCCACAATGGTGATGCCGCGATGACGCGCTTCGAGATCGTCTCGCAAGGCGTCCACCGACCGGTTCCAACCGCGACGGATGATCATCAGCTCATAGCCGGTCAGGTCCGCCAACCGCAGACGCCGCTTGACGGCCAGCGGATGATGCACAGATACCGCGCAACGTAGCGGCACGTTGTCCAGCGACAGAGCCTCGCAATGGCGGCTTGCAAGGAACGCCGAATCGTAGACGCCGGCCACCACATCGATGTTGCGGCCCAAGTTGCCGAGGATTTCACGCGCGTTCTGTGGCGTGTTCTCGAACGGCACCAGTTCGAATTTCAATTCCGGCTGCAACCGGTGGATAGCCGGCCACAGGTCGACGAGGAAACCGGCCGGGGTCATCGGCGAGGTGCCGATGCGCACCAGTTCGCCCGCATCCGCCAGCGATGCACGACGTGCACGTTCCAGCGAATCCTTCGCATAGCCGACCATATACCGCGCGTCCGCCAGCAGCGATTCACCTGCCTTGGTGAGCGTCAGGCCGCGTTTCGACCGGTCGAACAGCCGCAATCCCAAGTGCGTTTCCAACCCGTTGATTTGCTTGATCACCGCCGACGGCGTCACATACAGAGCCTTCGCCGCCTGGTTGAAACTGCCCAGCTCAGCCACCGCGACGAACGTCTCCAACTGCGGATTCAACATGTCAGAAATGGTATCCCATGTTCGTTCAACCGGAACGTATCCGAATACGGGCGGGCGTGTCGTTCGCGAAGCCGGGTTGCCAGTACCTGGCATAGCGGCTCCGCTGACGCCTCTCTCAGCGAAGCCGACCTGCCAAATACTGGCAACCCGGCACCGCAATCGGCACATTGCCCGTCAACGAATATGGGTGAAGTTCGACGCCACGTTCAGTCAGGAATCGCGTCCCGGAATCACTCAGGATACCACCAGCTATGCCACGTCGGACGCTACCGCGCAGGCATGCCTGGCATCCCGCACGAACACGCGCCAGACATTGTGCACCACGTTGCCTTTTCCTTATGCAGAATACCCTGTTGCTGTGACGAGATAAGCGATTTAATAGACAATGCGAACAATAAAGCCTCCATTACCGCACGGCAATGAACAGTTTTGGCGAAACCGTTAATCGGTGGAAGCCACTGCGAGAATCCGCGACGCCCACAGCTCACGGCCTGAGCGGACCGTAGAAGTAGCTGGCGGTTGCGCCGCCGTCGATAAGCACATCGGTCCCGGTGATGAATGCACCACGATCGCCCATCAGCAGTTCGGCCACATTCGCCACCTCGTCCACCGTATCAGGGCGGCCCGCCGGGCACTTGGCGAACATGTTCTTGTAGAAGTCACCGCGCGGCCCGTTGAATTCATCGACGGCCAAGGATCTCAAAGACGTACCGGTCATCGTGCCGCAGGGCGTGCTGGCCCGGCGCGACCTGTCCGGCTGGTTCGGCCGCAACGTCAAGTCATTGAACATCGTCGGCACCATGAACCTCATGCATAACGCCAGCTGCTTTGTGCAAGAGGGCTATGGCTGCGCCATCGGGCCAGCCGGACTGGTCAGCGACTCCCCAGATTCAGGGCTCACGTTCCGCCCGCTCGACCCGCCCATGAGCACGCAGCTCGCCATTGCCTGGAAAAAGAACCAGCCACTGACACCGGCCGCCAACGCATTCCTCGATGCATTGCGCGAGGTCGTGCAACCCCGCATCGCCCCGGAAGCCTGATTCGGGATTTTCGACAAATGACGAACACCCGTGTTCGCCCAGAACGAATCGGATGTTATGCGGGCGTGTCGTTTGCGAAATCGGCGCGCATCATTTAATATCTCGTTTCGAGATATATCGAAACGATACTCATACAGACTTATGACAGCAAGGAGATACACCATGAAGACGCTGGTTCTCGTGTTCCACCCGAATCTGAAGGGACAGTCGCGCGTCAACGCCGCGCTGGTCAAGGCCGCCGAGGAGCTGCAGAACGTGACCGTGCGCGACGAGTACGCGCTGTACCCGGATGGCAAGATCGACGTGAAGGCCGAGCAGAAGGCCGTCGAGGAAGCAGATCGCATTATTTTCCAGTTCCCGATCTTCTGGTTCTCCTCCCCCGCCCTGCTCAAGGAGTGGGAAGACAAGGTGCTTGAGCACGGATGGGCATACGGCTCCGAAGGCCACGCCTTTGAAGGCAAGGAATTTGGCGTCGCCGTGTCCACCGGTTCGCCGGAATCGGCATACCAGACCGGCACCCCCGGCCGCTACCCCATCGAGCAGCTGCTCATTCCGCTTGAGGGCACGGCCTATTACATCGGCGCGACCTGGCTCAAGCCGTTCGCCACGTACGACGCCTTCGGCATCACCGACGAAGCCCTCGCCCAGTCCGCCGCACAGTACAAGGCGCTGCTCGCCGAGTAGTCATGTTCAGCGAACGGTTCTCAATAAGCAACGTGTGAGCCTTCAGCTCGGCCAAACGAACAAGGGGATGCTCGGAACGTTGCAATTCCAGGCATCCCCTTGATGTCCGATTGTGCGGTTTTGCGCGAATGGCTCACACAATTCTTAGTGAGAACCGTTCTCTGCGTACCTGACCCTAGAACCGAATCAGCGCCTTGATCACCTTGCGCTGGTCCATGGCCTCATAGGCGTCCTGGATATGGTCGAGGTCGTACTCGCCGGTGAACACGCGGCCGGGGTTGATTTCGCCCTTGAGTACCGCGTCGAGCAGGCCGTCGTCAAGGTCATAGTGGCGCACCGGCGCCGGGCCGCCTTTGATGCCGACATTGGCGTAGAACGTGCCTTCGGCGCTGACCTCCACATCGTGCGGCAGCCCCACGCGGCCGATCACGCCGCCACGGCGGATCAGGCCGATCGCCGTGTCGAAGGACTGCTTGGAGCCCACGCATTCGAGCACCGCGTCGGCGCCGTAGCCGCCGGTCATCTCCAGCACTTTGTCGATGGCGGCTTGGCCGCGCTCGGGCACGATGTCGGTCGCGCCGAACTCGCGGGCGAGCGCCGCGCGATCCTCATGGCGGCTCATGGCGATGATGCGCGTGGCGCCTCGCATCTTGGCGGCGATCACACCGCACAGGCCGACCGCGCCATCGCCCATGACCACGGCGGTGTCGCCGGGCTTGACCTCGGCGGACACGGCAGCATGGTAACCGGTGGACATCACATCGGAGATGGTCAGCAGCGAAGCGAGTGTCGCGTCATCGTAATCCTCAGGGCTTCCGGGCACCTTGACCACGGTGCCGTCGGCCTCGGGCACGCGCAGGTATTCGGCCTGGCATGCGGAGAAGTAGCCGCCGTGCGGGCACACGGATTCGAAACCGGCCTTGCACATGGGGCACCTGCCGCAGCTGTACGGGAAGGGCACGACCACGAAATCGCCCGGCTTGACGGACGTGACTTCGGGGCCGGCTTCCTCGACCACGCCGATCGACTCGTGGCCGGTCTGTCCGCCTGGTTCCTGAGAGGACAGACCGCGGAAGAACCACAGATCCGAACCGCACACGCAGGTGCGCACCACGCGGATGACGATGTCACCATCCGCTTCGAGCCGCGCCTTCGGCATCTCCTTGACGGCCATCTCGCCCAGCTTGACGAACACCGCGGCTTTCATCATGTCACTCATAGCATCTCCTTAGGCAGTGAGTCGCATTGTCTGTTTCACACACCACGCTAAGGACCTCAAGCGCTCGAAGTCAACCGCGCCCGGTGTCGTCCTGAGATTCTTAGCACGCGGCACAGCCCGTCAGCGTACCAGGAATCCGAGAACCGGTATGCTGCCCAAATTCTTAGCACGCAATACGGCGACTTGGCGCGCTAAGAATCTCAGGACGGCACCGGGCGGGAATCACGTGCAGTAGTATCTCGTAGGAGTCATCACAGGAAGGCAGGGCAATGGCATCAGACAGCGACAAGCGGAACGGGCTGGCCGTACTGGGCAAGTATGTGGAAGTCTCGGCCACGCAAACCATCGTCGAATATGCGACCTTCGCCATCCTGCACCTGATCGGCGTTCCCTCGCAGGCGTCCAACGGCATCGCCGTGGTGTGTTCGGCGACCTATAACTTCGTGATGAACCGCAATGTGACGTTCAAATCGTCCAGCAATTTCACCCGCTCCGTGGCGCTGTTCGTGCTGCTGTGGATCTGGAACTTCACGTTCAGCACGCTGCTGATCGGCTGGATGCCGGGCGCGACGGGAATAAGCCCCTACGTGGTGAAGTTCATCGCGATGGCCTGCCAGTTCGGCTGGGGCTATCCGCTGTGCAAATACGTGATTTTCAAGTGACCGTCGGGCTTCGAACAACTTACCGGCGGACGCGTATGGGGACCGGCACGGCGCCGGCACACACAATCGAGCCCGACATGGCATGATTTTCGGCAGGATTGCCGCTCCGCAACCGCCGGCGCTCGTTTCTTAGGCACTTTCCTCGTTTCTTAGGCAGACGTCCTGCCGGCCGCCATCCGCAAACGGGCTGAATGGCGGCCTCCGATAAACCGGTCTCGGCGAGCACCTGCCTAAGAAACGAGGAAAGTGCCTAAGAAATGAGCGTCACGGCATCGGTACCGGCTCCGGCGTCAGCCGAGCAGGGCGTCGCGGCGCGCGATCAGCGCGTCGATCGCCTCGGCGCCTTCGATGACGGTGAAGGTCAGCGACTTGCGCTCGGTACCCTGCGGCGCCAGTGTATGCAGATCGCCGCGCTCCTCGTGCCAGCCACGGCCGTGAACGCTGGAGTTCGAGGGTTCGAGACCGACCACGTAGTCGCCGGCACCCATCGACTTCCATTCCATGAAGTACGGGAAGAGGCTCCGGTCGAACTCGACGACCACACCGAGCCCGAGCTTGCGGTTCACCACCGCGGCGAAGCTGCGGCCGTTCTCGTCGGCGACGAGATCGTGCAGGTACACGCTCTCCGGCCTGTTGGCCACCGGCGCGCCGATCTCGTTCCACGGCGTGGCGTCGGCGGCCGTGGTCTCGTCTCGCGGCGTGGCCTTGCGGCTGGGGATCACGACCTCGGCGCCGGCGTCGAGCAGCGGCCAGCCGAAGTTGCAGTGGTACATCCACATGAGCGGCTCGTCGCGGAAGGATTCGTTGGTCACCTCGTCCTCGACCGTGATCGACGGCTGGCCATACACGCTGGTGATCCTGCGGCGCAGCACCATGTTCTCGCCGAACAGCTCGGCCTCGCGCATCTCGCCGGAGACCTCGAGCACGTATTCGCCTTCGGCGTTCCAGTGCGCGTCGGAGCTCACATGCTCGGCGGGCGTGGTGCGGATGCGGCCGTGCATCGGATAGCTGCCAGCCGGGTACTTGCCGCCTTCCGGCGTGACGTACGGCGCGCAGATGTTCTCGAATCCGCAGGTGAAGAACAGCCCGCCCATGATGGAGCGCTGCGCCTCAAGCCCGTTGGTGTCGAACTGGTTGCGCCCGTTCAGCCCCGGCTTGGACAGGAAGGTGAGGTTCTCGCCGCGGTACTCGAACTGGCAGATGTCGAGGGCCCGGTCGGCCATGGACACGAAGCGCAGCGGGCCGTTCTTCACCTCGATGGCCTTGAGGCCGTGGGCGCGGCCCTCCTGGTACTCGATCGGGCGCGTGTAGGCGGCCTGCTGGAGACTGCCCATATGGGCCAGCATGTCGGCACGCGCGCCGCCCACACCGGTTTCGTTGGTTTCATTGGTTTCGTTGACGCTCATTGGTTCATTCTCCTTGCGATTATCGGTCCGGTGATCCGGTCCGGCGCCGGGCCTCCGACGCCGATCGTCGGCGGCCCGTGCTCCGTGGGCGGCGGCTGTCGCACCGCAACCCTGCTGTATATCACTCTACGCCATACTGCAAGCGCTTTCCGTAGCAGTCGGCGGTTCATCGCCCTTCGATGCCGCCCGGCACCGTCATGCCCGCATGTCCTCCAGCGCCACGCCCTTGGTCTCGCGCATGCATTTGAGCGCGAAGAAGAACGAGACGAAGGCGAAGAAGGCGAACAGGCCGTAGACCAGCCCCACGTTGATGCCGAGCAGCACCGGGAAGGAGACGGTCACCACGAAGTTGGACAGCCATTGGGTGGCGGCGCCGACCGCCATGCCCGCGCCGCGCATCGTGTTCGGGAACATCTCGGAGAGCATCACCCACGAGGTGGTGCCCCAGGTCACGCCGAACGCGACGACGAACAGATTGGCGCACACCAGCGCCAGAGGCCCGGCGACCGGCCCCAGCACGGGAGAGCCGCCGATCACCGGAGCGGTGCCGAAGAGCACCGCGAGCCCGCCCTGAGCCACGACCATGCCGACGGATCCGGCGAGCAGCATGGGCTTGCGGCCCACACGGTCGATGATCGTCATGCCGATGACGGTGGCCGCGATGTTGATCAGCGAGGTGATGGCGGTGATGGTGAAGGAGTCCTTTTCGCTGAAGCCCACGGCGCTCCACAGCGAGTTCGAATAGTAGAAAATGACGTTGATGCCGGTGAACTGGTTGAGAATCATGAAACCGATGGCGGCCAGGACCACTGGCTTCAGGCGCCCGTTCGAGCCGATGAGATCGCGGAACGAGGGCTTGCGGCCGGCGCCGAGGGACGCGCGGATCGCCGCGAGCTGGCCGTCCACGTCGATTTCGGCGTCGTCGATCTTCGCCAACACCCCGGCCGCCGGCAAGCCCGGCAGCGGCACCAAGCCGAGCCAGCAGCCGATGACCGGCCTGTTCGAGCAGTCGTTGCTGCTGGTCGGCGACGCCATCGCCATGTCCATGGTGCGCAAACGCGATATCGACCTCGATTCCCTGTGAGAGTACCAAGCGAATCTGGAGTAGAAAAGCCGTATTATCGGGCGAGTCCATCGGGCAACAGCATTCGCATGGCGAACGGTGCCGTCTTGCCAGTCTTCGGCAAGACGGCACCGCCGGCAAGAATCACGGTTGTTTTACCGCGTTCGAGCCATCGGGCTATAGCGCCCCCATTCGCGCCTTACGCTTCCGCGGCGGCCGCGTCCGCGGCATCGTCCTTCAGGGCGCGCAGCAACGCCTTGTTGCGGGCTTCGATGATGCGCTTGCCGTCCTCGCCCTGCCACGAGAAGAAGCCGCGGCCGGTCTTGGCGCCGAGGTCGCCGGCCTTGACCTTCTCGGCGAGCAACGGGCTCGGGCCGGTGCCGTTGTCCATGTCGTCGAACAGATAGGTGCTGATGTTGTAGAACACGTCGAGCCCGCCGAGATCGATGCTGGCGATCGGGCCGACCAGGTTCCAGCGCCGGCCGAGGCTGTACTTCATCACGTCGTCCACGGTGGCCGCGTCGGCGATCCCCTCCTGGATGATGTGGAATTCCTCGCGCAGCACCGCCATCTGCAGCCGGTTGCCGATGAACCCCAGCGATTCCTTGTTGAGCTTCGCCGGCTTCTTGCCGATCCTGGTCATCAGGTCGAAGGTGAGATCCGCCACATGCGGGTCGGTCCTCTCCCCCGGCACCACCTCGACCAGCGGCATCAGCTGCGCCGGATTCCAGAAATGCGCGACGACGAAGCGTTCCGGATGCGCCAGCACCGACTGGATCTCAGTGGGGCTCAGGCCGGAGGTGTTCGTGGCCAGGATCGCATCGGCCGGAGCGGCCTGTTCGATCTCGGTCCATATGGTTTTCTTGAGTTCCAGGTTCTCGGCCACCGCCTCGATGACGAAATCGGCGCCGGACACGCCGCCGGCGTAGTCGGTGTACCGAGTGATGCGCGCCAGCACGTCGTCCACCGACTCGCCTTCGCGCAGCAATCCGGCGTCGGCGAGTTCGGCGGCATCAGCCCGGATCGCCGCCATCGCCCGATCCAGCGATCCCTCGCTGCGCCCCACCAGATGCACCGGATACCCGGCCACCGCGAACTGCAGCGCGATCGCATGCCCCATGGTTCCCGTGCCGATGTTGGCAATCGTCCTGATATCATCCACCGATTCGATCATGAAGATCCGTCCTTCTTGCCGGCGTGTCGCCCGGCGCGGCGCCACGAGCGATCCCATATCGCCACGCGCGCGCATGCGGGCCATGCCCGCTCGCCGTGAGGGGCATGTACCGAACATTGTACGTTGCGCACGTCACCGATCGGCGAATGACACCGGGCACAGCGCCGGTCTCACGCCCGGCGCGGCGCGGGCGAGCGTGCGGCCGGCCGCTCAGTCGCGGTCGTCGATCGGGCGCAGCACCCGGCACGGATTGCCGACGGCGACCACGTTCGCGGGGATGTCCCTGGTGACCACGGAACCGGCGCCGATCACCGAATTGCTGCCGATGGTCACGCCCGGGCAGACGATGACGCCGCCGCCCAGCCACACGTTGTCGCCGATGACGATGGGTTTGGCGGCCTCCAGCTTGTCGCGGCGCGGAACCGGATCGATGGGATGGACCGGCGTGAGCAGCTGCACGTTGGGGCCGATCTGGCAGTCGTCGCCGATGGTGATGTCGACGACGTCGAGCGCGGTCAGGTTCATGTTGACGAAGGTGCGCCTGCCGATGTGGATGTTCTCGCCATAGTCGACGAACAGCGGCGGCTTGACGTAGGAATCCTCGCCGATCGAACCGACGAGCCGTTTCAGGAAACGGCCGGCGTCCGGATCGGCGCCGACGGTGGCGCGGTAGTACTCGTCGCACAGCGCATAGCCCTGCTGGCTGATGCGCGCGCTGTCCGGGTCGTCGCCGCCGATATAGAAGTCGCCGGCGAGCATGCGCTCGCGGTTGGTGCGCGAGTCGTTCTGGAAATAGTGTTCCTCGGCGTATTCGGCCGGGGTCTGCCTGTGCTGCCCACCGGACGCGCCGGCATCGTTGATCGTGACGTCGCTCATAGTGTACGAACGTACACGATAGCGTGTACATCCGCGATTCACGAACGCAACACCCCTACGAACCACCGAGACCAGCCCATGCGGCACTTTCGCCGGTCCAAACGCCGACATGGCCGCGATCAGAAGCGCGCCGAACAAGTCATCGTCGCCGGCGTCCCGGCACGCGTGGTCCGCCCCATCACCGAAGCCGACCGTCTCGGACTCATCCGATGACCCATCGGTTTCCATGTCCGCCCGGCATGGGGACCGATGCCTCAACGGCAATTGTCACGGCGCACGATCGCCCCTATGCTGTGGTGGCGTAGGTTGCAGCGGCCGGCATATCGCACGGCCGGGAACTTCAAGGACGGCATTATGGCAGAGAACAACAGCACCCCGATCACCAATCCCAGCGCGTTCCCGATCGGCGCGCCGAACGACGCATACGCCAGGTATTTCATCGGACAGAGCTATCTGGCGCCGCTGGTCTCGGGCAAGGAAGTCAACGTGTCCAACGTCACGTTCGAGGCGGGCTGCCGCAACAACTGGCACATCCATCACAAGGCCTGCCAGATCCTCATCGCCGTGGGCGGGCGCGGCTACTACCAGGAGTGGGGCAAGGAGCCGGTCGAGCTCAACCCAGGCGACGTGGTGTATGTGGCGCCGGAGACCAAGCACTGGCACGGGGCCGCGCCGGACGCCGACTTCGCGCACATCGCCATCATGAACGTGGTGGACGGCGCCTCGAACGAATGGCTGGAGCCGGTCGAAGCCGAATACGACGCGCTGCGCCGTACCGATGAGACCTCGAAGAGCATGGACTGAAGCCTGCATGCATGCACTCATCGCCTTTGGCGGAACAGCGGAAAATGGTTCCTGATGTGTGGTAGAAAAGAATAGCCGCCATTTATTTATGAATGAGGCTCCAAGCGCCGGGGGGTTTCCCCCGGCATTCTTTTCGCCGAAGGGGGCAATGATGAGCTCCATCAGTATCTTCGTCGACGAATCAGGAGAACGAGGACAGGAATCTGAATATTACCTGCTGACTCTGGTTTTTCATGATCAGAATGAGGATATCCTCGAGAGAATCCGCATGTACGAACAAGCATTGCGAGACAGACGCCTGCCCGATATCCCATTTCATGCCGGCCCTCTTTTCAACGGGCACGACGATTATGAGTCGATTCCTCTGCCGATACGCAAACAGTTATTTACGGCTTTCTATACGCTTGTCTGGCATCTGCCAATCACCTATACGACATTTACTTACCGCAAGCATGATCTTCGAGGTATCAAAGAACTTGAAACACACATGAAGCAGGACATCATCAACTTCCTCTTCACGCATCTTGAATGGTTCCAGCAATATGATGCCGTAAAAATCTATTACGATGGCGGACAGCCGGTTGTGACGTATGCATTGCGCACGGCCGTCGAGTATGCACTATCAATGACGGCAATCCAGTATCGGAACAGTTCCCCAAGAGATTATCGGCTTTCACAAGTTGCTGACTGCATTTGCGCGCTGGAACTCACTGCACAGAAATACGCGGATAAACGGTCGACAGTAACTGATGGAAAAATGTTTGGAGGCATCGGCGCCTTCAAACGGAATTATCTCAAAAAGATCCGCCGCATGCGTCTGGATCGCTGACAATCCGCGCTATTGGATCTCCTCATGCCCTTAACCGCAACGCATATTCGCCGCATGGCGGAAGCGGCTCCCCTCAATGACGAGAGGAGCCACGGCACGAGCCGCGATCAGCGGCGCTTGGCGCGCAGCTTGCCGGCGGCCTTGGCGAGTTCCACGCCGATGACCGACAGGGCGGACAGGCCGAGCACGACCAGCCATTCGGTGCCGCCGAGCGCGGTGACCTTGAATGTCAGCCGGCCGGGCCGGCAATCAGGCAACCGATCGGCCAGCCGGCCAGCGGTCAGGCCTCCACGCCATCCGCGGCCCGGCGGCGGAAACGCCGGTACTGCTGCGGGGTCATGCCGGTCTGTTTGCGGAAGGCGTGGATGAAGTAGCTGGCGGTGCCGTATCCGCATTTGACGGCGATTTCGCCGACGGTGCCGTCGCTTTCCTCCAGCAGGGTGGCGCTGGTCGAGATGCGGAACCGGTTCAGGTAGGCGTTCGGCGGCGTGCCGGCGAATCGGTCGAACAGCTCGTAGCAGGCGCTGCGGCCGACCAGCCCGGCGCGGGCGATGTCCTCGATGGTCAGGCGCTCGCCGTAATGGTAGTAGATGAACCGCGTCATGCTCCAGAACGCCATCCAATCCGGGTCGTTGCGCGGGTGCGCCGCTTCCAAGCCGACGTGCGCGAGCATGATCGAGGCGATACGCGATGCGGAGGCGATGAGGTCCAGCGGCGTGGCCGGGCCGGCCGGCGATGCGTCC
>OKQJ01000078.1_pt1 | contig 55624 bp, 62 predicted proteins | sample 1614171 | NCBI WGS metagenome assembly OKQJ01 (sample SAMN04436911, study PRJEB24849) | human gut metagenome | biome: human gut; feature: NICU; material: stool | host: Homo sapiens | place: USA: Saint Louis, MO | collected 2012-05-30 | reverse complement strand
TTTGACCAATACTTGCTTTGTATTTTCCATAGATTATCTGACGTCTATATTTTGGGGCGAAAACAATATGATACTTACAATTCCATGTAGTATGTGCTAAACTATTATTATCCTGTCTCATCAGGGGTCCTCCTTTAGTATATTAGTTAGTGGTCGGGAAACCTTATCTAATATAACACTTTAGGAGGACTTTTTTGATACATCGCTAAAAGCTTTTCGGAACCACTAGCACAGCTAGTGGTTTTCGTGAGACAACAAAAAAATGCAGTTAAGAACTGCATTTTGTTTTATTTCTGTTTACTTTGAAATCGCCATTCAAAGCGAATACGGTCATAAGTTGGATAGATAACATTAAGCAAGCCAAACGCTAGGGTAAAGCCAGCTAAAACATCTGTTGGATAATGAACACCCACATAAATACGCGAAAGTCCAACAAGGAAAATCAGAAGCCCAGTAATACCATAAACTGCTATTTTAGATTCTTTTTTCGCCAAACGCTGAGCAAGGACAATGGCAATTGCTCCAAGAATCATAAAAGTTCCCAAAGAGTGACCACTAGGGAAAGAATAACCACTAGCATGCACTAAATGCGTAATTGATGGGCGTTGACGCTGATAAATATACTTCAAACTTACAATCAAGATACTAGCGAGAAGCCCACTAGCACCTACAAAGATAGCTTCTGCTTTATACTGACATAGATAAAGCCAGATTACAGCTACGATTGCAATAATAGCCTGCACGGGCGTATTCCCAAGTATGGTAATCGTTTTAAAAAATCGTGTCAATCCTGCTGGTAAGTCTCCTCGAACCCAAGTTTGAATGTTGCTATCAAATCCTGTTAAGGCTTCAGGGTAGAACTTAACCATATAACCGAGAGCAACAAATAACAATAAGGCAAAAGAAGCATAAATATAATGTGTGTGTTTGTGTTTCATATTTATAATTTTACTAGAATAGACTTAAGTGGAGCATAAATCAGAGCAAAGGCTACCGCAAAAATCAATCCTTCAAGTAAATTGAAAGGTACTACCATAGCGAAAAGGTATTTATAGAGACCTATGAATTGCGCAATATCAAAGTTGGCAAATTTAGCATAGAGTGGTACTGCATAAATATAGTTAAGAATAACCATAGCAACTGTAAGCAAGACAGTCCCTAAAACAGAACCAAGAATATAATTCTTGCTTGTTTGATTTTTCTTCCAAAAATAGCTTAGGCCCCAAACAAAGACTCCTAGAGCAACGAAATTCATGGGAAGTCCAATCATTGATCCTGGACCACCATTATTTAGCAAAAGCTTCAACAATGAACGAAGCAAGAGAACACCAATGGCACTCTTAAAATCAAAGATAACCAAGGCAATAAGAACAGGAAGGATTGAAAAATCAACCTTCAAAAAGTCTGCTGCTGGAATCAATGGGAATGAAAAATAAAGCAACAAGAATGAAACTGCGGATAAAATGGCAATGTAAGCCAATTTACGTGTGTTTGTCATAAAAAAATTCCTCCAAATTTTAACAATTTGAAAGAAGTTCCCAATGGATTTGCCTATGCCAAAAAAGCCTACGCAAAAAGACTGGTCTTCTTCCATCCAGACTGTACTGTCGGTTGAGGAATCACACCTCATCAGCTTGCGCTCGCGGACTTATCCAAAGAATCACCGCCGGTCGGGAGTTTCACCCTGCCCTGAAGACCTTTTAAGAATAACATAAAAAAACCTTAGTGACAAGGTTCTTAATTTATGGATTTCTAATCTATTGATAGTCAATAACTATAGATATTCTTATAAGAGAAAAAGGGAGCACTATTTTAACTTGTCATGCTGATAACGATGACTCAGCTCTAACCCCACAAACTGTTGCTGGCGAAGTGCTTCGTAAACAATCATACAAACAGTATTTGAGACATTAAGACTACGGACATGTTCATCATTCATAGGAATACGGATAGCTTTTTCAGGATGCTCACGCATAAAGTCCTCAGGTAGGCCTGTATCCTCACGACCAAACATAAAATAGTGATCCTCACCATCAGCATAGGACTCTTCTGAATAAGTCTTATCCGCAAACTTCGTTACTAGATGCAAACGACCAGCATGATTTTTAGACATAAAATCAGCTAAATCATCATAATAAGTGATATCAAGCTTATCCCAATAGTCCAGGCCTGCTCGCTTCATCTTCTTGTCATCAATTGGAAATCCCATAGGTCGAATGATATGGAGGGGGCTATTGGTTGCTGCACAGGTACGTGCAATATTTCCAGTGTTTTGTGGAATACGAGGTTCAAACAAGACAATATGATTACGTGACATCTGACTTCTCCTAGACATAAAAAATACCATGTCGCCCGGAGTCAAGCTCAGCAGACGACATGGTTGTGGACATTCATTAGCTTAAATCATGACAGGTTAGATTTAAAATAACGAATCGTTGAATATATTCTAGCACTTTGGCTGTAAAAGTCAACACTATTAGCAGAAAAAATTAATATTTTTGACGTCGTCACCTTTTTTACAGGAATAACCTATAAAGGTAGCTGAAAAGGATGATTTTTCGGCCAAAATAGAGTATCATAGTAGTGATTATTTGGAGGTAACTCATGCGTATTATTGTCGTAGGTGCTGGTAAAGTCGGTACAGCACTCTGTCGTTCTCTTGTTGGTGAGAAACACGACGTTATCTTAATTGAAGAAAAGGAAGAGGTCCTCAAACGCCTCAGTAAACGCTACGATGTTATGGGCTTTGCTGGAAACGGGGCAAATTTCAAGATTTTGGAACAAGCCGAGGTTAGTAACTGCGATGTCTTTATCGCTATGACTGATAAAGATGAAGTAAACATGATATCAGCAGTTCTGGCAAAACAAATGGGTGCTAAAGAAACCATCGTTCGTGTACGTAACCCAGAATATTCTAATGCTTATTTCAAAGACAAAAATTTCCTTGGATTCTCATTAGTAGTTAACCCTGAACTTTTAACAGCTCGCTATATTGCCAATACAGTTGAATTTCCAAACGCCCTATCAGTTGAAACTTTTGCAAATGGACGCGTTATTCTTATGGCATTTAAGGTCACTGAAACAAGCCAATTGTCTGGTATGACTATGGAACAATTTCGTAAGAAATTCGGTAACATCTTAGTTTGTACGATTGATCGTCAAGGAGACCTCATCATTCCTGACGGGAATGCTACCATGCAAGCTGGGGATAAGATTTATGTAACTGGTAAACGTGTTGATATGGCACTTTTCCACAGTTATATCAAACCCAAAAGTATCAAAAAACTTTTGTTGATTGGTGCTGGACGTATCTCCTACTACTTACTGAATATCTTGAAAAACAACCGTATTAAGGTCAAATTGATTGAACATAAAATGGACCGTGCGCAAACTTTTAGTCAAGTATTCCCTGAAGTTTCCGTTATCTTAGGTGATGGTACTGCTAAAGACCTTCTTCTTGAAGAAAGTGCAGCTAGTTATGATGCTGTTGCTACTCTAACTGGAGTAGATGAAGAAAATATTATCACCTCTATGTTTCTTGAAAGTATTGGTATTCACAAAAACATTACCAAGGTCAACCGTACCAGTCTTTTAGAGATTATCGATACACGTGATACAACAACAATTGTCACACCTAAGAGTATTGCTGTTGATACCGTTATGCACTTTATTCGTGGTCGCTATAACGCCAAAGATTCTAGTCTTGATGCACTTCACCACGTAGCTAATGGCCGTATTGAGACCTTACAATTCCAAATTAAGGAAAACAACAAGATCGCTGGGAAGAAACTTTCTGAACTTAATTTTGCTCATGGTGTCCTTATTGCTGCTATCATCCGTAATGGAAAATCCATCTTCCCAACTGGAGAAGATACATTAGCAATTGGTGATAAAATCGTGGTCGTTACTCTCTTGCAAAACGTGACCCACATTTACGACTTGTTGAAGAGGTAAGCTGCCATGAATCGATCTATTGTCCGTTTTCTTATTGCCAAGCTCCTGCTTATTGAGGCTGCACTCCTAGTTGTACCACTTATCGTTGCCCTCATTTATCAAGAAAATGCTAAAGTATTTGCCAGCATCTTGGGTACGATGGGGATTCTCCTCTTTCTCGGAGTACTTGGTACTCTCTTTAAACCGAAGAACTACCATATTTACACCAAGGAAGGGATGCTTATTGTAGCTCTCTGTTGGGTGCTCTGGTCCTTCTTTGGAGGATTGCCCTTCGTCTTTGCGGGTCAGATTCCAAGTGTCATTGATGCCTTCTTCGAGATGAGCTCTGGTTTCACAACCACGGGGGCTACTATTCTCACAGATACTGGAGTACTTACCCACTCCCTCCTCTTCTGGCGAAGCTTCGCCCACTTGATTGGGGGGATGGGGGTATTGGTCTTTGCCCTAGCCATCATGAACAACAGTAAAAATGGTCACCATGAGGTTATGCGTGCAGAGGTGCCTGGTCCAGTTTTTGGTAAGGTCGTTGCCAAGCTCAAAAATACAGCTCAGATTCTTTACATCATCTATCTGACTATGTTTGTTATTTTTGCTACTATCCTATGGTTCTGTGGTATGCCACTCTTTGATAGTATTGTCATTGCTATGGGAGGTGCAGGTACTGGGGGATTTGCTGTCTATAATGACTCTATCGCCCACTACCACAGCGATCTGATTACCTATGTGGTTACTGTTGGTACCCTACTCTTTGGGGTTAACTTCAACCTTTACTTTTATATTCTACTTCGTAAAATCAAGTTTTTCTTCCAAGATGAAGAACTACGTACCTACTTTGCGATTGTGGCTATTTCAACAGGTTTGATTGTCCTCAACATTTTTGGGATCTACCACAATTTGGCTGACTCTTTCAAATACTCATTTTTCGAAGTGTCAACCATCATCACAACCACTGGTTTTGGTCTAACAGATATTACCAAATGGCCACTCTTTTCTCAGTATATCCTGCTCATCCTGATGTTTATCGGGGGATCAGCTGGTTCTACAGCTGGTGGTTTCAAGGTTATCCGTGCTATGATTATTGCTAAGATTGCACGAAATCAGACCCTGGCTAGCCTCTATCCTAATCGTATTCTGTCACTTCATATTAATGGAAGTGTTCTCGATAAAGAAACGCAGCACAGTGTTCTTAAATATTTGGCTGTATATGTACTCATTATACTAAGTTTAGTCACTATTTTGTCACTGGATAATCAAGACCTCTTGATTGTGACAAGTGCTGCTGCTTCAACCTTTAACAATATTGGACCTTTACTTGGAACGAGTGATAGCTTTGCTATTTTCAGTCCTTTCTCTAAGCTTATCATGGGATTTGCTATGATTGCAGGACGTTTGGAAATCTATCCTTTACTACTCCTCTTCCTGCCAAAAACTTGGTCAAAAACTTAAGCATAGAAAAACTCCTTTGGATTCATTTATCCAAAGGAGTTTTATTACGTTTTAGGCTAAAATAATCTGGTACTGGATCATCACCAGTCTCTGATAGGGGATGGCATCTTAAGATACGGGCAATGCCCATAAGAACTCCCTTTAAGCCATGCTTTTCTATTGCTTGGATCATATAAACCGAACAAGTTGGACGAAAACGACAAGACGGTGGAAATAGGGGAGAAATCCATCTCTGATAAGCCCTGACCAAGGCAATCAGAAATCTTTTCATTATTTAACCTTATTGACAGCAGCGTTATGAAGCTGGCTGATTTCTTTCTTATTTAGACGGCGTGATTCACCTGGACGAAGCCCTGTCAAATCAAGAGTCCCAAAACGTGTACGAGACAACTTATCAACGAGCAAGCCCACTGATTCAAACATTTTCTTAACCTGGTGGTTACGCCCTTCATGAATTGTCAATTCTACAACTGAACGATTCTTTTCATGGTCAACTTTGATAATATTGTAACGTGCTGGCTTGGTTTTCTTGCCATCAATGACCACACCACGAGTTAATGGACGAAGATTCTCCTTGGTCGCAATACCTTTGACACGCGCCAAATAAACCTTGTCAATCTCATTACGTGGGTGAATCATTTTATCGGTAAAGTCACCATCATTAGTCAAAATAAGAAGACCAGTCGTATCCCAGTCAAGACGACCAACAGGATAGATACGTTCCTTAACGTGGGGCATGAGGTCAATCACCGTCTTACGATTTTTCTCATCAGATACCGAAGAAATAACCCCTCGCGGTTTATTAAGAAGATAATAGACCTTCTCTTCATTATAAATTGGACTACCATTTACCTCAACAATGTCACCATTTTTGACAATGGTTGCCAATTCCGTAACGGTCTTCCCATTTAGGGTCACACGGCCTTCTTTAATCAATTCCTCAGCTTTACGACGACTAGCCACACCAGCGTGGGCAATATATTTATTAATTCGCATTCTTTTACTACAGCTTAAGCTGTATCCTTTCTACCTAGCATCTCTGCTATGTTTCTCTATTTTTAATGATTAGTTTCAACAAGGTTGACTCTTAATTGTCCAAATCCTCAAGCTCTTCTGAAGCATCTTCCCTAAAGAGACTTGTTTCCTGCTCTTCAAGTTCTAGTTGATCAATGGCCACAAGTTCGTCTAAACCGTTAATCCCCATATAGTCTAGGAAATAATCAGTAGTCGCATATAAGTTAGGACGACCGACAGCATCTTTTTTACCAGCTTCTTGAATGAGATCAAAGGCCTGAAGTTTAGCAATAGCACCACTAGAATTAACACCTCTAATGTCATCGACTTCAACACGTGTAATAGGCTGTCTATAAGCAACTATAGAGAGGACCTCAAGACTCGCTCGTGATAGACTTTGGTTAATAGGCGTTTTAGAATAGTCACGAAGGAGACTTGCAAAATCTGGCTTAGTCACCAGCTTATAGGTATTTGAAGATTCCAATAAACAAAGAGCTGAATCCTCATCTGCCGCGTACTTGGCTTGCAATTTCTCCAAAGACTGAGTCAGACCCGTCACTGGCATTTCCAAAAGCTGTGCCATAGTACGTAGACTAAGACCATCTTCACCAGCCACAAAAAGTAGGGCTTCTAATCGTGCTAAGTGACTACTCATTCGTCCATTCCTTTCTTAGTGTGATTGTACCAAAAATTGTTTCCTGTTGTACTGATATGCGATGTACCTTAATCAATTCAAGAGTTGCCAAAAAGAGGGTGATTACTTGATTCATATCTTTAGCATCTGTGAAAAGTTCATCTAAATGTAGCTCATTTTTTGAGCCGAATGCTTCCTCAATAATCAACATCATATCTTCAATTTTATAATCGTCACGCGCAATAGTCGTGTGATTTCGGCGAATTTCTTCCTGCTTTTCAGTCATGATTTTTGAAAAAGCCAAGAAAATATCTTGAATAGTCTTATCCTGATTCAGCGTCACATCTTCATAAACCAATTCTACTTTTGGTTTTGAAAAATACTGAGCTCGTACCTCATGCTGCTTAGCCAACTCTTGACTAGCTGCTTTGAAGCGTGCATATTCTTCCAATTGACTCAAGAGCTCTATCTCAGGATCATCTGCTTCAGGCTCAGCTTCCACCACTGTAGGCAGAAGCTTACGACTCTTAATCAGCATAAGCTGACTAGCCATAAGCATATATTCTCCAGCAACTTCAAGCTTCATGGCTTGCAAGGTTGCCAAATAAGCCAAGTATTGCTCGATAACCTCAACAATGGGAACATCGTAAATATCTACCTCATACTTAGAAACCAGATGGAGCAACAAATCCAGTGGCCCCTCAAAATCTTTTAACTTAATATCCATTAGGTTTTATAGTATTTCTCCAAGGTCACTGGACTTTTTAGTCCCAGTAAACGAGCAAGTTCAAAGGCGCCCATTCCCTTTTCAATCTGTCTAAGAATAAATTGCTGACGCAAGACTTGAGCGGTTACATTCGATAAACCACAGTCACTAACATAAGTCTGGATTTGCTTATACAGCCATTGTCGGGTATAGACCTTACCCAAAAGCAAGCCCTGGCTGTTCGCATCCTTAATAGCCAACAAATACTGCTTCACATCTACTTCAAGTCTGAGAACACGCTTAGTGGTTGCCTTGGTCACAGTTACAACACCAAAATTCAAGTCAATATCGGCCCAGTCTAACTCCAAAATCTCTGAAGGTAAGAGCCCCAACTCTAGAATCAGCAGACAAGCCAGCTTACCAACCCCCTCACGCCCCTCGTAAAGCGATGAAAGATCCAGTATTCGCAACTGATCCTCCTGAGAAGGGAGTGGGGCGGTCTCTGACAGTTTAAAAAACTCCCCTAATTCACCCTTTTGATAGAGGTATAGCAAAAATTGATTGACCGCAGAGCGCTTACGCTTTTGTACGGATGGTTTCCATTTCTTCAGTTGGTTCTCATATAGCTTAAGACTCGTTTGATCAATTTGTCCTGAAATCGACGTTGCAAACTGCCTAAGATCATAAGCATAAGCTTGCTTTGAACTCTCCGAAATGACCTTAGTAGCCAGAAAATCAGTGATCTGAGTTGTCAGTTGTTTTTGGAATGATGATATAGTCATGTGTAAAGTCATGTAAGAGGCTATTAACCGCCTTTAGAATCGATTTTCGTGTGATAATTCCTTTGAAAATACCTTGGCTGTCAACCACAGGAAGAAAAGGATTATTAACTAGCTTATGCATTACCTCATTTAGATTGGTATTATCTGTCACTGTTTCCACGACATCTGATGTCATCGGCCCGATATCACGGTTAACCATCTCCCACTCTTGCAAGTTATGTTCATCTTGATAACGCTTAATATCCGTCAAAGATATGGTCCCAAGATAATGCTTATCCTTAGTCAAAACGGGAACGCGCGAATAACCATTGCTTGTCAAAAGCAAAACCACATGATCAGCGTTGTGACTATCAATAAAAATAGCAACCTGATCTGATGGAATTAAATAATTATCTAAATGAGCCAACAAAAAATCTTCAAATTCTTTAGCAATCATCGTTCAAATTCCTGTGTAAGTTCTGAATAAAGTTCATGGTCACGTGTGTAATATTCCACACGAATTTTTGCACTGTATATAATCACCTTAGCGTAAAGTTTCTCATGGATAGGTCCACGTGGCTGTGAAACAGATCCTGGGTTGATAAACACTGTCTTACCATTTCGCCAAGCTGCTGCCGCATGCAAGTGACCATAGAGACAAATATCTGCATCCTCTTGTTGCGCCCAAAGATCTAACTTGTCCCAGGTAAAATTAATGCCATAAAGATGACCATGTGTTTGTGCAATAATCACATCACCAAGTTTAACGACCAAACGTTCTGGATAACCTGAATCATAATCACAGTTGCCACGAACCACATGGATACCGTCCCAAACAGGATCACTTGATTCTAACTCAGAATCTCCGTTGTGGAAAATAGCATCTACCTTCCCTTGATAACGATTTTTTATATCTACTACAATGTCACGTTCTCCATGGGAGTCGCTCATTACGATTATTGTTTGTTCTGCCATGCTGGGAAGACCTCCATAAGTTTCTTAACAGCTTGTCCACGGTGAGATTGTTCATTTTTCTCTTCTGCAGAAAGCTCTGCTGCCGTTTTCCCCGTATTACCAACTAAAAAGAGTGGATCATAACCAAAACCATTGTCACCTTTAGGTTCTCGGCCAATATAGCCTTTCCAGTCTGCATCAACAACCAAACTATCACGTCCAGGTGCTGCAACAACTAAAGTTGTATGAAACTGGGCTGAGCGTTTGCTATCATCAAGTACCATGGCAAGTTCATGCAGTAACTTAGCATTATTTTCAGCATCTGTGGCATCAGACCCTGCAAAGCGTGCAGACCAAACGCCTGGTAATCCTCCAAGAACATCTACCTGCAAACCAGAGTCATCTGAGAGGACCATTTTACCAGTTAATTCAGAAATAGTTTCTGCCTTCAAGCGTGCATTTTCTTCAAAGGTCATACCTGTTTCAGCAACTTCAGGAAGGTCTGGATAATCATTAAGATTCTCTACCTTAATGCCTAATTTTCCAAATAGTTTACGAAATTCCTTGGTTTTTCCTTCGTTGCGTGTCGCAATCAACAAAACATCGCCAAAGTCTGATTTATTGTCAGAACCAAAGAAATCATCCAAGGAGATACCTTCTCTAGGTACGTGGACATAGAGAAGCTTATCCCCTTCACTTACAAGCAAAGTCCCTTGATGTTGCGTAACAACCAAGTCTCGACCAAGCTCCTCTTTCAAACAATCCAAGATAAAAGACACTAAGCGAAGATCCGAAGAGTGTCTAACAACATGTAACTGAAAGCCACTAACAGCCAAGGTGTTAGTCAAGCCCTGAAAAAAGTCAACGTATTGTTCATAGGCCTTATCACCGCCAAAACATGTTAAGTGATTATAGCTCCCAAAACTAGCCAAGTACCAGTCTTGATCATCCTTATATTCAAAAATTGATTTAGTCATTTTCTAACTCCTTGTCCAAATCTACATGTTGGACACTAGCTTCCTCACCCAGCCACTGTTCAGCAATTTCTTTAAAACCAAGCACACTAGCTGTGGTGTAGTATTCTTCCATCTTTTCTTCGGCCTCACGACTACGGTTAATCTCAAAGTAATTGAGCAAGACAGAAACATCACGAACAGTTTCAGCCCCGCTATCAATTAGCTTGACACTTGGCCCCATAACGTTTTGGATAATAGGGCGTAAAAGTGGGTAATGGGTGCAGCCCAGAACCAAGGTATCTACCTTACCGACTAACGGTGCCATGCTCTCATAGACAATCTTTTTAGCCACACTTGAATTAATTTCATTAGATTCAACAATTGGGGCAAAACGGGGACAGGACAAACTCAGGACATTCATTTGTGGCGCCAGACGCTTAATTTTTTGCTCATAGATATTAGACGCAATTGTCATAGGAGTACCAATGACACCAATTTGACCAGACTGACTAGACTTAATGGCAGCACTAGAACCAGGCAAAACCACACCTAGTACTGGAATGTCCAAAGCCTCTTTAATTTCCTCCCAAACCACTGCTGTCGCCGTATTGCAAGCAATAACAATCATCTTTACGTCTTTAGTCAGGAGAAATTTAACCAACTGCCATGTATATTCTCTGATTTGTCCTGCTGGTCTAGGACCATATGGAGCCCTAGCAGAATCACCAATATAAACAATAGACTCGTGAGGCAACTGACGTTTAAGCTCACGTACTACCGTCAGGCCTCCGACACCAGAATCCAAAAATCCTATAGGTCGATTATCCATCTTGCCTCCTTATCCCCTTACATTACATGTAAAAAGCTGAGATTCACGTCCCAGCTCCCCACCATTATTTTTTCTTGCTATCTGCAAGTGCTTGTTTTTGTTGTTTAATAATCTGATTATATGTTTGACGCACTTTGGCTTCATTAGGCTTTTGGCCTGCTGCTGACATCATTGTACGAACAGCGTCCACATTCAATCGAGGATTTTCAGCTAATTCTTTCTCAATTTGTTTGCGGGCAAAGTATGCGCCTCCATAAAAACCACCCAAAAGGGCTACAAAAACAAGAATAATCCAAAGGACGGTGTTCATAAATTAATTCTCCTATAACGTTGATTTACCTTATATTATAGCAAAAATAGGCCTTACTGACAAATAAGACGTTGGTTTCTTAACGAGTCCACAAAAAAATTACCTCTCTAAAATACTGATAAAATGAGAGTTTCAGCTTCTTTTACTTACAACTGCGAAATACTTATCAGATTTCCGGAAAAAATTAGGTTTTTATGTAAGTCTTGAAATTATTATGTTTATATAAAGGGGGTTATTTATGCTACAGGAATCAACTATTTCCGAACAAAAAATTGTCAATGCATTTACTAAACTCTTAGAAGAGAGTTCACTCGAACAACTCAGCATCACAGACATCATCAAAAAGGTAAATCTCAGCAGACCAACCTTCTACTACTATTCAAATCAAGATGACTTGGTTGAAACCACCTTCTCTAAAATTTCAAGTATTCTGCAAAAGGATATGACCTATCAAGAAGGTGTTCTAACCGAGATGCTACGATATCTTAAGGGAAATCATAAGCTCTCTCATATTAATGACACACATTCCAAATAGCAATAGATTAATTCGTAAGTTCATTACCGAGACCATCCTTAACTCTGATACCGAAATTGTCACAGAACTTATGGAAAAAAACTATCATATCCCAGTTGAGTATTCTTTGGAAGTATACGATTAGTACGATTAGTACCATTATCACCATTTTGACACTCTAGCTCAAGGAAGACTGTATTGAATCTCCAGAAGAGATGGCTAATTTAATTCTTGAAGCGGTTATCATTATAGCAAAATAAGCTAGACCTCCTAGGTCTAGCCTATTTGTTAAATTTCAAAATCAAATCCGTCAAGTGTCGCAAAATAATCATTCATAGTCTCTGCACGGCGAATCATTCGCGCTGTTCCATCTTCTTGATAGAGGATTTCTGCCGAACGAAGACGACCATTATAGTTATAACCCATTGAAAAGCCATGGGCACCAGTATCATGGATAACCAAGATATCTCCAATACGAGCCTCAGGCAATTCACGGTTCTTAGCAAACTTGTCATTGTTTTCACAGAGCGAACCTGTGACATCAACCACTTGAATATCACCATTTGGATTAGTCATATTAGTAATGTGGTGGTAGGCATCGTACATTGCTGGGCGAAGCAAGTTAACTGCAGAAGCATCAACACCAACATAACGTCGATAAGTATCCTTAATATGGAGAACCTTAGTAACAACGAGTCCGTGTGGCGCTGTCATGAAACGACCAAGTTCAGTGTAAATACTGATGTCCCCGAGATCATTTGGAACAAGGATTTCATCAAATTTAGTATGAACACCTTCACCGATAGCAGCAATATCGTTTTGCTTGTTCGCTGGCGTATAATCTACCCCAACACCACCTGATAAGTTGATAAAGTCAAGGCTGACACCAAGCTCATTCTTAATTTCTACAGCCAATTCAAAGAGTTGAGCAGCTAAGGTTGGATAGTACTCATTCGTTACTGTATTTGACGCCAAGAAGGCATGCAAACCGAATGATCTCACCCCTTTTTCTTTAAGGTAGGCATAACCTTTGAAAAGTTGCTCCTTAGTCATCCCAAATTTAGATTCTTCAGGATGATCCATAATATCTGTACCAAGTGAAAAGACACCACCTGGGTTAAAGCGTAAAGAAAGCGTTTCAGGAAGCCCTGCAGCCTCTTCCAAGAAGAAGATATCTTCGTAAGCATCAAGGTTAATTGTCGCATTAATATCACGCGCGTAAACAAATTCTTCTGCACGTGTATCATTAGACGTAAAACTAATAGCAGTGCTATCAAAACCAATTTTGTTACTCATGACAAGCTCTGTATCAGTCGCACAATCTACACCGCACCCTTCTTCCTTCAAGATTTTGAGGATTGCTGGATTAGGTGTTGCCTTTACAGCAAAGAATTCTTTAAAACCAGGATTCCATGAAAAGGCTGCATTAACTGCACGCGCTGTTTCACGAATACCTTTTTCATCGTAAAGGTGGAAAGGTGTTGGAAATTCTGCAGTGATTTGATCAAGTTTATCAGCCGTAATAAAGGGTGTTTTTGTCATTTTATTCTCCATTTTTTACAATAGTAACCTTATTATAGCATAAGAAAAGGCTTGAACCCCAAATTTCTAATAATCTCAAGGGATATTTCATAATACAATAGACGCATAACCTTAATAAAATAATGGGGATTATTTATAAAAAAATATCTTTATTCTGGGGCGATTTCTCTAATAGCCGTCTTTACATTGTCTATATGTCTAGAAGAGGCCTCAAACTTAAAGTTGATCAAAGCTTGGTTGAAGCCTCATTCAAACTTGAGAATATTTCTGAAGATATGAAAAATGAGCTAAAAACATCTGCTAAAGAATTTGGGAACTATATATCAGTTTACACTAAACACAATATATAGTGCTTACGAGAATATGAAAAAGGCGTCTTCCAAGCGGAAGTCGTCTTTTTCATGCTTATTTCAAAAATTCATACTCAAATAAGAATGGCACAATTTCAGAATTATAATATTCTTTTATCATTGTTTTCAATGTATTCAAGTGTCCGTTTAATTCGGGATAGTTATAGATTGTTTTATCATTTTCATCTTTTTCAGATGTGTTAAGTTCATCAATAATCTGATAAACTGAATACGTCAATTTAGAATTATAATTTTCCGTTTTCTTAGCTTCTGTTAGGACTTTTTCCCATTGTTCAAATAAAGCAGTCTCTTTAGAACCTTGTTTCAATTTTGCTAAGTTGACTGTTGCTAGCGTATCTCCATTAGAGTTATCCAGTGACAACTCATTGCGGTAGAATCGTCCATCAGAACCATATAAACTTCTCATGTGATTTTGCGTTTCAAGTGTTGTGAAGAGCAGAATTTTCAATAAGTCTTGTTCAATCTTGTTACTTGATACAGCTTTACTAAAACGTTCAGCGCCATCAGCAGATTTCATAATATTAGCACGCTGTGTCCAGTGACGATTATAAGTAATGTAGCGACTGGCGGCAAACATTGGGAGCTTTTCGATGAAATTGTCTTTTCTTAATGGGAAATACCCTGCACCATTATATAGACTAGCAACTAGTAGAGAAGAAGCCAAGTCAGGATTGTCAAAATTCACTCCAGAAGCTCGCAAATAGCCAATTAGATTGTTATTTATAATTGTCTGAGAAGTAATTTTATTCGTGCCTACTAATTTTGCTCCATTTAACCCCAATACAAAATCAGATAATTTATCGTCACTAAATTTCCGTTTGTCGTAATACACATTACTATATTTCGTATAAATACGATTGATGGTCAAATCTTCTTCTTGTAAGATTTCGTTATTGGCTATATTGAATGCTTCAAGGGTAATATTATCTAATTTTTCATCTACATTTGACCAAAGAATACAAGAAACTAACGCATCAATTTTAGTGTGAAAATGTCTTCGGTTGAAAGCAAATCCACTTTCAAACTTTTTATCAATGAGATGAATTTCTTTCCAATATTTGATTGGGCTATAAATAATGTAACTATCAGTAGGCTGACGAAGATAATATTTGAAACCACTCCAAATAAAGATATTTCCCATCTCATTTACACCCATTCCCTTGATTTCTTGTTTCATCTGTTTCATTAAATAACTTTGTTTCCATTGAGATGATGATGAAGTCTTTTTTGCTTTTTGATGTTCTATACTGCGTGTATCTGCGTAGGGTGGGTTTTCATACAAAATAATTGTTACTTTTGGGTCGTTGATATAGCGTTGAATAATTTCATTATTGATATATTCCTCGCTAAGAGCATCCGCTCCTCGGACTAGCCCCATATTAAAAGTATCTTCTTTTTCAGTTGGTGGAATGATATGACGGACTTTATCTCCAAGCAATTCCAGCAGAACTTTGTATTCATAGTATTCTATAGTTGAAAGAACACAGTGACTTAATTCCTCGTCGCTCATCAATTTCTCAAGGTTTCCAGTTCCGGCACATCTATCCAAAATAATATAATCATTTCCTTCTGGAACACGTTTAATAGCTTGTCGGACTAGCTCCAATGACTTTTGAACATAAGGTTCAGGAGTGTAGAAAGCTCCTAAATTTTTCTTTTGCAAATTATCATTGAGTTTATCCATCAAATATTGAAATTGAACATTAGTTTCACCGATATAAGGATTGATAAACTCTTTTAGTTTCTCAGGTTTCCGAATTTCACCAATAATTTTAACTTTACCAGTATGGTCACCGATAAAATCAGACTTTTTAGCTCCTTTGTTTTCACGATAAAAACGTTCTGCCCAACCAACAATACAGTTTTCGTCGATGTTAATTTTTGTATATTGCTTTGAACGTAGTAAAGTAATAAGACGACTTTCGTCTAGTTGACTTTGACCGTATTCTAAAACTTCAAGAGGAGCATCAGAAGAAAAACCAGAGGTTTTTACACTTGCACCACCAAAATATACTTTTTCGATATGTATTAAATATTCCTGACTATCAAAAACGTAGATTTTTTCATTCGTTAGCGACACAAGCAGAATGTTTTTGGGAATTTCTTTTCCTTTGATTCTCCGAGCGGATAGATATTTGATGGCTTGGAATAGAACAGTGTTAATATCATTGATAACAACTTTAAATTCAATCAGATTTCCATTTACAATACCATCTGTATAATCCGTTAAAATATCATCTGTTTTCAAAGTTTTATCAACAAGAGGTAGATAATCTTGATAAAACTTGAGTTGTCCATCAACTTCGTTTGAGAAATGGTTAGGCATATTGTAGCTCCCCATTTCTCTCTAAAAACAACTCAGAAAACTCAACATAAAAAGCCTTCTCACAAAAATGTGAAAAAGCCTGTTTTAATGCTTGACAAAAAACACGCCCGATTACATAATCAGTGTGAGCTGTGAGCTGTGAGCTGTGAGCTGTGATTGCGTTCATAATACTTAATTTCCTTTATTTTTGATACTTATATTATATCAAAATTTTGGAACCTTGCATAGTAGAAGTTTACATTTTTATTGACAAATATTCTTGTTTTCGATATAATATAATCAAGAAGTAAGGAGTATCAGTTATGAAGTTTGAGTTTAAGTCATTATTTGATTTACAATCTGCTTTTCCAGACGAACAGTCATGTATTGACCATTTAGAAAATATGATTTGGGGCGATGTGATTATCAGCCCTTTTGATGCTACTTCAAAGGTCTACAAATGCAAAGGTAACAAATACCGCTGTAAAAATACTGGAAAATACTTCAATGTCAAGACTGGTACTCTTTTTGACAATACTAAAATTGAACTTCGTAAATGGTTTATGGCAATTTGGCTTGTGACTTCTCACAAAAAAGGAATCTCATCTGTGCAATTATCAAAAGATATTGGTGTTACGCAAAAAACAGCTTGGTTTATGCTGGAACGTATCCGTAAGTGTTTTAGTTCTGAAAACAACAATAGTCTTGATGACGTTGTGGAAGTTGATGAAACCTACATAGGTGGTAAAAATAAGAATCGTCATAACTCCAAAAAAGTCAAAAATGCTCAAGGGCGTTCATTGAAAGACAAATCTGCTGTAGTAGGCATGGTACAACGTCAGGGTAAAGTTAATGCTCATCATGTTCCAGATACAAAGACGAAAACATTGACTGAACAGATTGTCAAATACGTAAAGGAAACAGCTCAACTTTACACAGATGAATGGCTGGGTTATAATAAAGTGGCTAAGATGTATAATCATGACTTTGTTAATCATGGAATAAGTGAGTATGTGCAAGGTGATGTTTATACCAACACGATTGAAGGCTTTTGGGCTGGATTGAAACGTGGAGTATTAGGAATTTACCATTCGTGGTCTAAGAAATATCTTCAAGACTATGTAGATGAATTTGTTTTTCGTTATAATACTCGTGACTATTCGGATAGTGAGCGTTTTAATCTCCTGATTTCAAATGCCTGTGTTCGAACTAAATACAGGGAGCTGATTTATGGCTACTAATACATTACATGACCTACATTTTGAATTGGAAAGGTCTATCGCTCGTAGAGTTGATAGTAAGCTGATTGGTTATCAGGTCAGTCTTTCAGATGGTTTTTACAATAAATACACCAAACTCTGGGATAAGACCTATTCCTTTGATTTTGTTACTGAACATCGCTCTTTTTATACTCAACTGACAAAACGTTGTGTTTATGACGTACTTGGAGATAGTCAAAAGAAAATTGACAGAAAGGCTATTGCCAAACAAATGGCAGAGTTAGAAGCCTTGGTTGATATTGCAGAAAGTAAAGAGGAGTTTCAGAGCTTTTTTGAGAAAAAATACAGTCTCAAATTTCCTGATTTGAACGATTGCATTTATCAGAAAAAAAAAGAGTTATCTGATTTTGACAAAAAACTTTGGATAGCAATGCACTATAACCCTAGAAAAGATGAGGGGGAATAATAATGACAACATGGTACGATTACATGGTGAGAGCTAGTGAACATGCTGGAAGTGACGGTGATTTGTGGTTTCGCTATCTTTATAAGGTCATTAAAGATGAGGAGACTAAACTAACTACTGATGATGTAGAGCAATTGTTGAAAAATCCTACCTTAACACCTTTCCAAAAAATAACCCTTCAAGATGCTTTGACAGAAGGCACACACACAAGAGAACACGTTTTGCAGGCGAACCGTAAAAGTCAGCCAAAAGATATTTTGAAACTCTTTAGAGAGGGTAACTATGGATAAGAAAGTTTTATTTGAGGCTCTCAATACAGAATTAGCCAAGGAAAATATTGACCTAGAAATTATCTGTGTTGGTGGTTTTGTTCTGGAGTATTACAATCTCCGAGGAACACAAGATGTAGATGCCTTTTATCAAGAAGATGCTAAAATCAGAAGCATTATTGAGAAAGTTGGCGATGATTTTGATGTGAATGAGCCTGATGAGTTATGGCTGAACAACAATGTTGCAAATATGAATAAAATACCGCCACTGTCTATCTGTGAGAAGGCATTTAGCTATTCAAATTTGACTGTTTTTGTACCACCATTATCTTACATTCTCGGAATGAAACTAGACAGCGGACGAGATAGAGATAGGCAGGATTCTGGGGAAATTATTAAACTAGTGAAAATTCGTTCTATAAAAGATATTATCAATAAACTCAAAGAATATGGTTTTCAACCAGACCTTTCATTGATATTGGAAGTATTTGAGATAGCCTATGGTATGGAATGGTTGGCAGAATATATGAGTGAACATTATGAAGAATTTAGACATTATTAAAAGACGGTTTCCGTTTGGAAGTCGCCTTTTTTGATATTCTCGAAAATACTATATCTTGTGTCTAGTGTAAACTGGTATATAGTTCCCAAGAATTTTTCCTCAAAGATGAGGATGGTAAAAAAGTCACAGCAAGTAAGATTGACAAAGATGACCTACCTATTCTCTTCAACAAAAATAATAACGTAGAAAATGCTACAGATGACTTTGGAAAAGTTGAAGCTAATGACTACAAGACTGTCTCTCTCTTTTTCGAAGTGAACAACGATTCAAAATATAAACTCTATTTTGAATCAAAAGATGAAAAGACAAAAGGACAGACTGTTTCTACTAGTCCAAAAAATTTCGATGGTCAAACAACTACCAATGTAAAAAAAGATGTTGATACTTATTTCAACGCAGTTTCTCTAGATGGAGAAAGTAAAAATTACAATAAATTTGTTTCTAATGACTTAGATAAGGCTAAGAGTGAACTTAGTCAATATTTCTCAGATAGTCTTCAATATAGCTATGATGAAACTGATAATATCAAACCAACTGGAGATGAAGTTCCAAAAGTTTCCGGATGTGTTTAAACTGATAATCGTGAACGTGGTAGTTAGTCTGTTGATAACATTATCGTTACTAAATATAAGACGGAGTTTAACGTTGACATGTCAACTATCAGTATGAAAGCTGCAGACGATGCATATGCGGCTAACCATCCAAGTCTTACTGACGATCTAAAAAAACACCTACAAAGCAATATGCTAACGCTGAAAATGTCGACCAATTGACCCAACAATACTATACGGAAACTTACTTACCTAATTCAATTAAAAAAGTAAGTCCATCAGTACCAAAGACAGACGAAACAAATATCTTTAAGGATTACTCAGTTGGACTCACTAAGAAAGACGATAAGTGAGCCTTTTCCGACAAAGATAGCTATGTCGAAAAATGGGATTACTATCTACTCTCCTACACCTATACAGGTTAACAAGAAATAATTACAAAAAACGTTAAACACAAAAAATCAGCCGTTTGGCTGATTTTTTTACTAGTCACGGCTTGCAAAGATTCGCAAGATATTCAAGAACAAGTTAATAAAATCCAAGTAGAGACTGAGCGCCATAGAAACCGCCCACCCATCTGTGACTTGACCATTAGTACTATAATAAATCTTTTTAATTAACTGATTGTCATAAGCAATTAAGCCAGAGAAAATGAGAACTGATACAATACTAATCACAAAACTCATCGTGCTACTTGCAAAGAAAATATTAACTAAGCTAGCCACAATAATTCCAATCAAAGCTGCCATAAGGAATTTGACTATTCCTGACAAATCACGCTTAATAGAAACTCCGATAAGTGCCATGACAAAAAAGACAATGGCAGTACTAATAAAAGCTTGGAAAACATTAGCCTGAGTGTATTGGACAATGATAAAACTTAATGTAAAACCATTCAAGGCTGAATAAACTAAGAATAAGGGCAGAGCCGCAGGTGTGTTCTTTCGTGCAGCACCACTAGCCAAAAAAACCAAAGCTAACTCAACAAAAATAGCTGCCGTATAAACCCAAGAATAATTCATCAGAATATTAACAAAAAGATGAGAGAGAGGGAATAACATCAGATAAGAAATTACTGCTGAAATTCCTACCCCAATACCAACAAGACCATAAATCTTCCCGAAAAAGCGATTTAATCCTGCATCACTAGTTGTATAAATTGCATTTGATTCCATAAATATCTCCTACGTTTAATAAATTAATGGTGATGACTTTGTAGAGTCTTGCGACGGAAAAACTTACGATTTTTAATACGATTTCGTAAAGGTGTCACTGCTTCTTTAACAGCCCAGTACTTATCCACCATGGTAACGATATAAGATTCCTTATACTTTGGCGGTGCAATGGTTGCTCCCCACATATGTTTGAGGATGATATCCTCTTCTTTTTTGTTTAAATTAACAAGCTTTCTGGCATTACGAACAGCAATCCGTGGGTGCACCCAAGCATGACTCTTATTAAATTTGGTTACTCGCCAATCATAATAGAAAAAGTCATGCAAGAGACCACCTCGAGCAGTGCTCTTAGCATCCCAGCCAAATTTTTTAGCAATCTTGTAGCTAGTATAACTAACATTAACCGAGTGTTCCAAACGTGTCGAATGATGGTGTTGGACAATCCCAGCCAATTTTTGAAAACGTGGGTGTGAAATCAAATGTCCAACAACTTCCATGAATTCTTTATCATCTTCTGGTCGCTTCATAATAATACCTCATTAATGTTTCTAACGCTTCTTCATTATACCACTAGAGCTTAAATTTATTTTAAAAGGCGAATATTTTCCAATAAAATCAGCCTTAGGACCTAGAGACTAAACATGATAATCCCTGCAGCAACAGCAACATTGAGACTCTCTGCCTGGCCCGGCATGTTAATATGTACCAGTTGATCAGCAGACTCAGCCATCTCCTCACTGATTCCCTGACCTTCATTTCCCATCACTAGGGCAAAATTACCGTCTGTCTTAACTGCCTTATAGTCAACGGAAACCTCTGAGAGAGTCGTTGCCAAAACTGTTAAATCATGTTTTTTACAAGTTTCAACCATCTCAAGAATCGGTCCACGATAGATTGGCAGATGAAAATGACTTCCCTGCATAGAACGTAAGGTCTTCTGATTATAAATATCAGCGGATTTATCTGATAAAAAGACCCCATCATAACCTGCAGCATCCGCTGTTCGAATCATTGTTCCTACATTACCAGGATCCTGAACATCCTCCAAGAGAAGGTACTTTCCTGAAAGAGACTCTGGCAAGGCTTGAGTTTGTTTAGCAACTTCTGCAACAATCCCTTGAGGCGTCTGAGTTTCACAGAGCTCCTTAAGCACCTCCGGACTAACCAACTTAACCTTAGACATATTAGCTACACGGTCAGCCATCTCCTCAAGCACAAAAATTTGAAGAATATCCGCACCACTTGCCTTTGCTTCCTCAAAGAGATGCCACCCTTCTAAAAGATAACTGGTTTTACGGTGCTTGCGTTGCAACAATTTTCTAGCAGTCTTGATACTAGCATTTTGCTTTGATTGAATGATTTCCATACACTCATTATAGCAGAAATTCCTTGATAAATCTTGGACTTGACCCACTTTATAGTAAGGATTATACTGAAAGAAAGAGGTTTCAAAAGGAGGTCATGGGCCATGCAAAAAGTAAGATTATTAGTCTCAGGAAAAGTCCAAGGTGTTGGTTTTCGTTATTCAACCTATGCATTAGCACTCGAAATTGGAGATATTTACGGTCGAGTCTGGAACAACGATAATGGAACTGTTGAAATTCTAGCACAATCAGATAAGCCTGCTAAGTTAGCTAAGTTTATCCAAGAAGTTCGAAAAGGGCCTTCAAAATGGTCTAATGTAACCTATGTTGATGTAACTACGGCAAACTTCTCAAATTACAGTGATTTTCGCATGGCAAATTAAGATGATACCTCCGTTTTTAGCTTGTTCTCTTTCTTAAAAAAGGGTAAAATAGACAAGTATAACTAAAAAACAAAAGGAATGATATTGTGAATAAAAATCAAAAACGTCTAGCCCTGATGGGGCTTGCTGCCAGCATGCTTTTCTTCCTATCAGGATGTGTGAGCCTTGATAAGTCTGGTAATCCCACTGGTTGGGTCTGGAACCTACTTGGTCGTCCTATGAGCCACGTCATCACCTACTTCGCAAATAATCTTGGTCTGGGATTTGGTCTTGGTATTATCTTCGTAACCATCATCGTTCGTTTGATTATCTTACCACTTGGTCTTCACCAATCTCGTAGTGCAGCCTACCAATCAGCAAAACGTGAGTACCTTGCTCCTATCTTGGAACCAATCAACGAACGTTTGCGTAACGCTGAAACTCAAGAAGAAAAAATGGCTGCTCAGTCTGAACTCATGCAAGCTCAACGTGAAAACGGTCTTAGCTTGATGGGGGGTGTTGGATGTCTTCCTCTATTGATTCAGTTTCCATTCTTCTCAGCGCTTTACTATGCAGCACGTTACACTCCTGGTGTACTCAAGGATGACTTCCTCTGGTTTAACCTCGGTCATCGTGACTTCCCATTGATTATCATCATTGCCGCTCTGTACTATTTCCAATCTTGGTTGTCTATTCAACAAGTTCCTGAGGAGCAACGTAAGCAAATGGCGGCGACTATGTACAGCATGCCAATCATGATGATTTTCTTTGGTATTAGCTCACCTGCAGCCGTAATCCTTTACTGGTTCGTTGGTGGTATCTTCTCTATTATCCAGCAGTTGATTACTAACTATATCATCAAACCTCGCTTAAAAGAGAAAGTTGCTGAAGAGTTCAAAAAGAATCCTCCAAAAGCCCCTCGTACAACACCAAACAAGCGTAAAGATGTTACTCCAAAAAATACCCAAGCAATTGCAAATAAACCCCCAAAAAATCGTAACGCTGGTAAACAAAATCGTAAATAAGCTACAAAGCACTCTTGGCATTTGCCAAGAGTGTTTTCTTATAGATAAACTCAGACTAACCTAGCTCCTAATATCGCTGGTAACTAAAAAAGGAGTAAGACAGAACAAACGTTCTGCCTCACTCCCACAAGGATCAAACATCTACTACATCATGTAGGTATTTCGATGTTTGTTCAAATACTGGACAATTTTGTCCTAACATTTGCTTAGGCTGTTTTTTCTACACTAAGGATTTCAACAGAGTAGCTACCTGCTGGTGATTCGATAGCTACTTTATCTCCAACTTTCTTACCAATCAAGGCTTGAGCAATTGGGCTTTCATTTGAAATTTTACCTGAGAAAATATCAGCACCGGCTGCACCAACGATATGGTAAGTATCTTTGTCGCTTGTACCAACTTCTTGCACAACAACTGTTTTACCAATCGCAACTTCGTCATTAGCAACAGCATCACTATCAACGATTTCTGCGTAACGAATCTTTGTTTCAAGAATTTGAATTTGACCTTCAACAAAGGCTTGCTCATCTTTAGCCGCCTCATACTCAGAGTTTTCTGAAAGGTCACCATAAGAACGGGCAATCTTGATTCGTTCTACAACTTCTGGACGACGTACGAGTTTGTACTCCTCCAATTCTGCTTCAAGTTGTTCTTTTTCTGCTAGGGTCATTACATATGTTTTTTCTGCCATTTTTTTCTCTTTCCTATTTTTTAGCCAGTTGGTTTAAAATCAAACTCAGTAGTTAGTTACGGAATTTTAATTAACCAATCAGACTATTTATCTTTTAGTTTGCTATTAATATAAGTTTCAACATTGTGCTGGTGCTCTTCATAGCTCTCAGCAAAATAGACATTACCAGTTGATACATCCGCCACAAAGTACATGTACTTGGTAGAAGATGGATTGATAACCGCTTCTATTGCCGACAGACTAGGACTATCTACAGGACCAGGCATCAACCCTTTATGAACATAATCATTATAAAGGGAGTCAATATTCGTATCAATCGTTGCATCTTCTTTCAAGGTCGTTTCTTGACCAAGTTTTCCAAGAGCATAAAGAACCGCGATATTACTTTGCAAGGCTATGTCTGAATCAAGACGATTATAGAAAACGCTAGCAATGTTTTTACGGTCATCGTCAGTTGCTCCCTCTTTTTCAACAAGAGAAGCTAAAGTCAAGATCTCATTAACATTGTGGTTACTTGATGAGATTGTTGCATAGTATGGTGATAGGTAGGTGTCCATCGTAGAGAGCATTTCCTCTGCCAAAGATTCCACCGTCGTATCGTCATGAATGTTATAAGTCGCTGGGAACAGATAACCCTCTAGGACATACTTAGCATCTGTATCCTTCGGAAGGTTTGCCAACAAGGTTGGGTACTTCGCTTTCATCTTAGTAAGAAAAACATCATCCTTCATAAGTTTCAAGAAATCTTTTGCCTTAAGTCCAGTAGATGAATGTTTACCTTTTTTAGCTGATGAATTAACTTCAATCGCCTTGGCGATTTGCTCAATGGTGTATCCTTCTTTAACCAAGACTGTACCCAGAGATGGTTCCTGAGGCTTATCACTTCCTTTTTTCTGAAGTGCCTCAATAATTTCATCCATAGTCATACTAGGTTGAAGGTTATAGTAACCACTTTTTAGATTTGAAATGTTCTTAAATTTGGTATAGTAATTAAAGACTTTACCAGATTTAATGACACCAGCTGATTCCAACAACTGACCGATGTAACTGCTACCTGAATTTTCAGGAATTTCAACACTAATAAACTTAGTCGACTTGACATCTTTTGCACCAACTGCATCACTAACATATCGATAACCAAAGAATCCAGCTAATGATAAGATAAGAATCAAGAAGACAATGATGTTTCTTGCAATTCGTCCTGCACGACGATTATTTTTATTGCGTTTTTGATTTCGGTTGGAGCGTGAAATTGGTTCTTCGTCGATGATTTCGTCCTGTTTAACATCTTTTGGCGAAGACTTTTTCTTCTTCACTTTCTTACGTTTCTTTTTGTTAGCTTTTTCAGAGGCTGCTAAAGCAATACTCTCATCACCCTCATTGTCGTCAGCTACTAGGTCTGACTGAACCCTTACTGGTTCAGAGTGATTACTTGCTGTATGATGTTCCTGCAAAAATGCTTTTTTTTGACGTTCTGATGTCATCTTGGACACCAATTCTTTAGGATCCGTGTAGATAGATTCTTTAGCCTTAGCTTCAATGAGCTCCTTAGCAACATCTGCAGGAATATATTCTTCCTCTAATTCCTCGTTAAGACTAGTTTCCCAAACTGGACGTTTAAAACGACGTTTCGACAATTCAGTCTCCTGAGGAATAATTAAATTTTTCTCCTTATCAACTTGTTCTTTAGGACTTGATATTACGTTTGAATGGACATCAGGGGCTAAAGAATCAGCTTGAGAACTAGAAGACAAGTCAACACTATCTTGAAAATCTCGAGCCGTCTCAGAAGTCATAGTTTTAGCCATAGCACTATGAGCAACAGAATGAGAACTCAAATTTTGGTTACTTACTTTATTTGACGCTGATCCAGAATCGATTGCATGGCTATCAGCTGACATTGAAAGTGGTGTCTCGGGCATAGTTGCACTTTTTTTATACTCCTCCTCACGAAGAGAACGGAGCCGTGTCGCTTCTTGTAAATCTCGAAGAAGCTGATTTTTAAAGCTTAGGCTATCTTCAGCAGATTCCGAGTGTTCGTTATACTTGTCCGTCAAGGCATACCTCCTCTATAGTAACAAACGCCATTATATCTTAAAAAGTCAGTTAATGCAAATCAATTAGTTCTTTGTCACAGTAACGTAACACTGGCATTACTAGCCTTCTGGGTTCTCCCAGACCATATTATACCAAATACTACCGCCATGGTTTGATTTGGATTCTCCTTCGTCAATGAAACCATTCATCTCATAGTAGGTAATCAGGTAATCATGACAAGTCAAGCTAATCCCTTGACGTTTTTGAGCAATAGCTAGGTCTTTAAGAGCTGCAATCAAGGATGTTCCAACACCTTGCCCTTTAAAGTCTTTGGAGATAGATAAACTAGTAACTGCGATATAGCCTCCTTGACTAGCATTAGGAGCCACTTTATGGAACAGGTCATCTGTGAGATAACGTTCCGCAATCACAGGTCCTTCTATATAACCAGCTACAGTGCCATCAATTTCAGCAATTAGGAAGGTATCGCAAATTGTCTCTAAACGCTCTGCAATAGCCTCTGGTGTAGCAGCCTCTTCAGGCGAAAAATTATCTTGTTCGATACGAACAACATCAGTCCAATCATTCGTTCTAGCGTGTCGAATAATCATCTAAAATCCCTTTCTATCCAAGAGAAAGAGCTGAGCGAAATCGCTACAGCCCTAATATATTACATGTGGGTTTGCAAGCTTGCTAGGAGCTCTTCAAATGAACGTTCATAAAGTTGGATGTCTCCAGCTCCCATAAAGACATAGACAGCATTGTCATGGTCAAGGAGAGGTGAGACATTTTCAACTGTAACCACTTTGGCAGGTTTATTGATCTTAGCAGCAAGATCTTCAACCTTAACATCACCATGGTCAACCTCACGCGCTGAACCGTAAATGTGTGCCAAATAAACAGCATCTGCTTCGTTCAAAGCTTCAGCAAATTCATCAAGAAGGGCGATGGTACGTGTGAAGGTATGTGGTTGGAAAATAGCAACAATCTCTTTAGATGGGTACTTTTGACGTGCTGCATCTAGCGTTGCAATAATTTCAGTTGGGTGGTGAGCAAAGTCATCAATGATAACAGTATCACTAATAATTTTCTCTGTGAAACGGCGTTTAACCCCAGAGAAAGTTTTTAGATGTTCAGCAACTAAGGCCATGTCAAAACCAGCTACATACAAGTTAGCAATAACCGCAGTTGCATTCAAGATATTGTGACGACCATAAGCTGGCACATGGAATTCCCCTATGATGTGTCCATCATGTTTCACCTTGAAGTTAGACCCCGTCGTTGTACGAACAATCTCTGTTGCCATGAAGTCATCATTTTCTTCAAAGCCATAATAATAGATTGGTGCATTGGATGTAATTTTACGGAGGTTAGAATCCTCACCGTAAACAAAGAGCCCTTTTTGTACTTGCTTTGCATAATCATCGAATGCTGAGAAAACATCATCAATACTCGTAAAGTAATCTGGATGGTCAAAGTCAATGTTAGTGATAATTGAGTAAGCAGGATGGTACGGCATGAAATGACGTTCGTATTCATCTGCTTCAAAGACAAAGTATTGCGCATTGGCTGAACCACGTCCTGTTCCATCACCGATAAGGTATGACGTATCTGTGATGTTTTTCATAGCGTGTGACAAGAGTCCTGTCGTAGAGGTCTTACCATGTGCACCGGCCACACCAAAGCTAGTGAACTGATTCATGAAATGACCCAAAAATTCATGGTAACGCTTGAACTTATAACCATTTTTAATGGCATAAGCAATTTCAACGTTGTTATCTTCACGAAAAGCATTCCCAGCAATTAATTCAACATCTTCAGTGATGTTTTTTTCATCGAAAGGAAGGATTGGAATACCCGCTTGCTCAAGACCACGTTGGGTGAAGTAGTATTTTTCCACATCAGAACCTTGAACCTTGTGTCCCATTTGATGGAGCATCAAGGCCAAAGCCGACATGCCAGATCCTTTAATTCCAATAAAATGATAAGTTTTTGACATAGTTTCTCCTTGCAATCAAACTGCGATTAATTTGCATCTTCTAAATGCGTCAAATTTAGTTCTTGAGCAATTCGGTGTTCACGGTAAGCTTGACGTTCTGGGTAATTATAAACCTGGCTACGTTTCAAGAAGTCATAGCTATTTTTCTTGACGTTCTTACGAGATGGGTTACTAGGTTGTTGATAAGTTGGAGCCACTTCTGCCAAGATATAAGTATCTTGTTTCAGACGATTTGCCAAGTGATGGATTTTTGAGTGTTTCCCATTAGGTGCTAATGTTCTCTTAATAGCACTCACAGGAGCTTCCAAGATAGACGCCGTCACTGGCTCCTTATCCGTTGTTACAGCAACTGCCTCAACAGTAGCCTCAAAGCTTGGTTTATTTTCTACCTTAGGCTTAGCAGCTAGTGAACGGATATTCGTAGATTTAGTTGATTGAACTTCTTGGCGTAGGTATTTTTGGCGTTTATCACGTACGTCACGCTTCGCCTTTTCACGGGCTTCTTCAGCATAAGTCATTCCATCCTCTTGTGTTTCAGCTCGGTTTGGAGCCTGCTTACGTTTATGAGCCTTAGCTGACAAGAATTCATGGTCCAGCAAGAAATCGTTATAGTCCTTATCCTGATAAGGACCACGGATATTAGTGATTAAATCTTCATTTTCATATAGACGCATAGAGATAGGTTCTTGCAAGCAAGATTCTCCGTCCGGAATCAGCGGAAATTGTCGTCTTTGGCGATGCATAAAAGACTTCCTTTCGTTTTCGAGATGATGCGTATCTTAATATAAACAATCGGGAATGGGGAGATACGTCTTGCAATATTCTATTATAGCCTAATTCAAAAGATTTGCCTAGTGTCATTTTTATATTTTAGTATTCCAATATTAAATATAACAGATTAAGATATTGCAATACCAAGAATTTCTTTAATATCCTCAACTGTCATGCTAGCACGGCTTTCATTGCCATCTAATACTGTTGTAACGAGATTTTTCTTACCTTCTTGAAGCTCAAGAATCTTCTCTTCGATAGTACCTCTTGTAATCAAACGGAAAACTTCGACATTTTGTTCCTGACCTATACGATGAGCACGACTAATAGCCTGCATTTCCACCGCTGGATTCCACCAAAGGTCAATCAGAATAACTGTATCAGCACCAGTCAAGTTGAGCCCTACACCCCCTGCTTTTAAAGAAATCAAAAAGGCATCTCGACTCCCCTGATTAAAGGCTCTAGTCATCTCCTGACGACTATCAGATGGGGTAGACCCCGTTAATTTATAAGAGGAAATACCCAATTCTTCCAAAAGGCCTTCTGTAATATCTAACATCCCACGAAATTGTGAAAAAATAAGGACACGATGGTCTGATTCCTTAATTTGACTAAGTAGTTCTCTAAGACTATCTAATTTCCCACTATCACCAGCGTAATCCATAAAGAGGGCTGGGGTATCACAGATTTGTCGTAAGCGGGTAATTCCTGACAAGATTTCCACCTTATGACGGTTGATTTCCTGATCACTTGCCGAAATTAATCCTTGTTGCATCTGTTGCAATTGTGCTAAATAGATAGCCTTTTGAGCATCTGACAATTCACTTTGGTGAGTGATTTCAATCAAATCTGGTAGATCAGGAAGAACCTCTTCTTTTTTACGTCTTAGAATAAAGGGAGAAATATACCTAGCCACTTCCTTAGGTGTTAACTTAAGAAACGTTTTCTTAGCTGGTAAAAGTCCTGGTAGAATAATCTGGAAAATAGACCAAATTTCCAACAAATGATTTTCAATAGGCGTTCCAGATAGTGCTAAGCAATGTGGAACAGAAAAATCACGTAAATATTGGGCAATCTTTGTCTGTGTATTCTTCATGACCTGAGCCTCATCGAGAATGAGATAGTCATATTTGCCAGCCTTATAAGCATCAAAATCCTGACGGAAGGAAGCGTAGCTTGTAATGATAATCTGGTGGTCTTCGGCAATGATGTCATCACGTTTTGGCTTGAGTCCATAAGAAACCGCTACATCTAACTGAGGGGCAAACTTTTTAAACTCATCCTGCCAATTGTAAATCAGACTTGATGGGGACAAAACCAAAACTCGTTGTCCTTCTTCTAAATGTGCAGAGAGATAGGCAATAGTTTGCAAAGTTTTCCCCAACCCCATATCATCGGCTAAGATACCGCCAAAACCATAGTGATGCAACATCGATAGCCACTGAACACCTCTTTCCTGGTAGGGACGAAGGCCAGCTTCTACCTTATAGGTTGGCAAATCAAAGGTCTCTGGCTTACTCAAATGTTGCGTTAAGAGTTGGAAATCTTTTGAAAAACGAACAGAATCACTTTCTGAAAGAGCATCCATCAATTGATAGGCAGTTAATTGATGGAGTTCTAGGTGACCCTTTCCTGAATAACGAGCTCTCAGAGTTTTGAGACTCTCACTAATACGATGCGTCGCTTCGTCAAAAACAATCAACTGACCACTACGATTGATAAAATAGGGCGAGCTTTCCATCAAGGCTACTAAAGCATGATCCACATCTTCGTCGTCAAGACTTGAAAAATCAAAGGAAATATCTAATAAATTTCCCTGACGCTCTACCTGAACCTGTGGACTCTGCTCAACCCGTAAGTCACGTAACTCTTGTCCAATCAGAACCGTTCCTGCATTTTCAAAATCTGGTAGAGTATTCGCAAAGAAATCATAGAGCTCTTGACTGCTACTTAATCGTTTAGATGACTGAAAATCAGGGGTGAATCCATGCTTAGACATCAAACGAAAAACAGCCTGCTCATGACGATAGTTATTAGTAAATCCTAAACGACTCAACTCTTGGCGATCATGTACCAAAAAACCATCAAAATCAAAGGCTAATGTAAGAATAACCTCACTGTCACCTTTCAGATTAAAGCGAAACCTCGGTGTAAAATCCTTGATATTAAAAGCTTTTGGTGCCTTAACCGGCCCCATAGTCTTAAAATCAAAAAGACTAGCAGCCAAGATAGCTTGTTCATCGAGATTAAAGCTGACGTGCTTATTCAAATCGCTTCCGATTGGAAGAGAGCGTAAGCCAACCAAAAATTTTTGTTGTTTTCTATTCAGACGATAAAAAACACCTTGATAAAAGAGAATACGATTATTAAAAAAGGCCTGACTATTCTTCTCAGCGACAGTCAATTCAATCATCCTGGGCTCGACACAAATATCAAACGAGAAGAGATTGGCATCAGCAGTCAAATCCTCGACCAAAAGTTGGCGGTATTCAGTTCCTTCCCATTCAAACCTAAAGCCATCCAAATCTTGCATCCGTCTCAAACCTTCCTCAAAAAAACCGTAGGGGAGACAAAGGTGACGTGCATTATTCGGTAAAATAAAGTCTAAATTAGTCTTGGCTTCATCCGGAATCATCAGTCCTAGGTAGTTTAAAAATGCCTGTGAAGCCTGGTCAAATTGAATAAGTGATAGGGGTTCATAGTAGTTCTTACCTATCTGATAATAACCCTCAGCCTCTACAAGTTTGAGAAAGGCAGGAATATCTCGAATAACATAAGAACGTTCATCTGGTAAGCGACGTAAACGTATACTCCACCAAATCTCTGAACCAAAGGTAGACTCCTCTCCCTCTACCATCAAGCTATATCTAACGGTATCATCTTCATTCAGGGAAAGCCCTTCTAAAAATAAACCACCAAAAGAGTGACCTCGCTCTTGACCTTGAGAGGACTCTTGTTCCTCTTCCAGTTCTGCCAAGAGGTGCTGGCCTTCTTTATCATTTTTTAGATAATACTCAACCGCCGCCAAATGGGGACAATAGCCTTTTTGAGCGAAATAATCACAGTCACACGTGATTTCAGAATCATCAAGCGCATAAATTAAATGATGTTGGCCAACTGTCGTGTCCAACTGAGTTTCTGAGACCTGATGAATGGCAATTAGACCCTTTTCAAAAAGTTTAATCCCCTCATTACGGACCCTACCCGGCATCAATTTCGCCATAGTATTCACCCCTATCTTATCCCTCTATTATAGCACAAAATTCTTATAAACTCGGCCTTCACCACGACAAAACAAAAAAACACTCCCTAGGGAGTGTCGTCGATTATTATTCATAATCAAGTTTATCTGAGTGACCTGAACCATTACCTACATAGTAACCTGTCTTACAGTTGATACTAAAGAGATAAGTTCCATCTGGAAGGTACATGTTGTAGTAACCATTTCCGTTGATGATGTTGACTGGCTCAAGGATAAAGTTATCTCCTGAGAAGTACCCGCGTGAGTGAGATGTTGCAATAATCTTATCAAGAACACCATTAGCCCAAGTCCAAGCTGGATTACTTGTATCCGCTACTACATTTGCATTATAAGGAACACGAGAGCGATCACGTTGAAGGATAGATGGATTGTAATTTATGATGCCTCGTGTCACAACTGTTGAAGTTGTAGCTGTACCACCAGTAGTTCCTCCAGTCGCACCAGTTGAACCAGTTGCACCTGAGTTAGCTGATCCAGATGTGTTATCTCCCGAAGGAGTAGCAGTATTAACACTTTCAGAAGCTGTCGCTGCAGACGTTGCACTTGCAGCTTTAGCCTTTTCTTCAATCTGTGTTTTACCGCCCTTAATGGCTTCTTGGATAGTGCTATCAAGACTAGCATTGCCAGTATTTGTTACACGTTCTGAAAGATCATTAAAGTTTGCATCAGATTTAACTGAGATAGAGGCATTATAGCTACCGTCTACAAGAGCATCTGATTCATACTTACTATTGACTTTTTCAATAGCTTCGATTTGTTTCTTCAAGTTATCATATTTTTTCTTAGCTGCATCATAATACTTGGTTTTCTCCAACTTCTTGAGCAGTTTTTCCAAATCTGATAGCTTACCAAATTGATCATTAGCGAGTTTTGTTTGCTCGTCATCTGTGAAGAAATTCTTATACATGTCTTCGAAGGCCTTATTATCAGCAGCTGCCGTGTCCTTGCTTGATGATGATGTCACTGCTGAAGAAGCTGTGCTTGTTGTTTTTGCTGATTGGCTATGTGTTCCTTTATAAAGAGCATAGCCACCACCAATTATAGCTAGAGCAAGAACCGTGAGAGCAGCGATAACAACACCCTTACGGCGATAAAGTGGAATATCACCATCAAAGAAACCCTTATGAGATGGAGAATTAGACCCTGAAGAGATTCTATCTTCTTCTGATGGATGATTAACTGTCATAGACACTTTTGGTGTCGCTTTTGCTTCATCAGCTTTAACTCCTGTTACACCAGCAACTGTTGTGGCAATAGCTTCTAAGTCGATTGTTTCTGAGACTTCGACATCTTCCAACAGAGGTTTAGAGTCTTGTGGTTCAGAAGCCTTGTCATCAGCAGGTAAGGTACTTCCTGGTTCCGAATCATCAATATTGTCTACCATATCAGCGTTATCAACTTGTTGATTAGTTGATCTAGCCGTTGCAGCAAGGGCTTCACCAAGATCGAATTTTTCTGCTTCTGACGTGATAAAACGATCAGCATTAGTTGATGTTATGATGGTTTCAGAGCTTTGACTTTCTGGTTTCACAGTGATTTCAGGTTCAACAGAAGCTTGAGTATCATCTTCCTTAGCGTCAGTTGTGCTCGAACCAAAGGTCATAGGTGTTACTGTTTCATCAGCAGTCGTTGAGTTGGTTGCCTCATTAGCCATTGATTGAGCAATCAAACCTGAATCAGCAAATTCCTGACGTTGCTTTTGAATGAAGGCATCCAAGGGTGATGTATCGCCATCTGCTTCAATTTTCTTTGAAAATTTTTGTGAGGTAACTTCCTCACGATGTTGCTTAATATACTTATCCAAAATACTATCTGTTTCGGTTACACCAGCATTAATCTCAGCTTCTTTGCGGACAGCCTCACCGACTGTCATTTCCTTGGCATCTTGGAAATCTAACTCTTGGCTTTCTTCATAGCCATCTTGTGTTTTATCTTCTGACACGTTTAATTTACCTTTCTAGCCTCAGAACGGCGAACACGCTCTCCAAAATATTGATACAAATCAACGCGGAGAGTCCCGTTATAAAGCTTACGTTTTTTATCAGCTTTCATGCCGTATTTACTTTCAAATTGTTCATCACTGGTCAAGATAAACTTGCTCCACGTTTTAAGCGGCACAAAAGTTTGACCCATTTCATTATACAAGATATCCACAGCCTTGTCATCCAACAAGCGCTCCCCATAAGGAGGATTTGAAATAATGACACCGTTGATTTTATCTGTTTTCAAGTCCTGTAAACGCATTTGTTTCAATTTAACAACATCTTCAAGTCCAGCTTCGCGAGCATTAGCCTTAGCAATCTCAACCATACGGCTATCAATATCACAACCCATAATGTCTAATTCAACATCGTAATTTGCCTTGTTGTCTGCTTCATCACGTACCGACTGTACTAAATCTTTATCTACCCAATTCCATGCTTCAAAGGCAAAATCACGATTAAATCCTGGTGCAATGTTCATACCAATCATTGCAGCCTCAATACAGAAGGTCCCTGAACCACAAGTCGGGTCAATCAACGGTTTATCCGGATACCAGTTACTAAGTTCAAGGATAGCAGCCGCCATATTTTCCTTAATAGGTGCCCCACCTTTATCAGTACGGTAGCCACGCTTAAAGAGACTAGCACCTGTGGTATCAATCAAAACCGTAGCCTTATCCTTTAAAATAGAAACTTCAATCTTAAATTCCGCTCCTGTTTCTTGAAGAGGCACTCCTTCCGGACGGTGGAAATACTTCTGTAATTTTTTAACGACAGCTTTTTTTGAAATTGCCTGAACAGACGGCTCATTATGGAGCTTTGATTTAACACATTTAGCCTTAGAAATTGGGAACTTTGCACCTAAGGGAAGATAATTTTCCCAGTCCAAGGCATAAACTCCTTGAAAAAGCTCCTCAAAAGTACGTGCTGGAAACTCTCCCACCACAATCTTGATACGGTCTGCAGCTCTCAACCAAAGGTTAGTTTCAGCAATTGCACGAACATCTCCTTGGAAACGCACCTTACCATTTTCAACCTGAGTCTCATACCCCAACTCACGTAGTTCTCGTCCAACCACAGCTTCAAGTCCGGCTGCAGCAGTTGCTACTAATGTAAATGTTTCTTTCATTGTCATCCTGTTACCTAACTATTACGAGTACAAACTCCCCTAAACTATAGCTTATTGTTCACTCTTGCCCTTAGTTGGTAGACGCAAAAGAGACGTTTCTTGCTAAAAGAAGGCTGAGACATGCGCCCCAGCCTCACCTATATGCAATTTTCTATAAGCCATGTTTTGTTCCAGAAGTGACTAGGTACCACTTCCTTCGATAATCATCTGTCTACTGCATAGCAGTCAGAATGGTCCGTTCGTTTCCAGCCATCCCATGCCCCTACCAAAGTTTGGGTTGCTAGCTTGAGGGGTTTACCGCGTTCCACTTTTTAGGTTTCCCTAAAAACTCCGTCACTGTGGCACTTTCAGAGCTACTAAAACCTATCCTAAGACTTAGCTAGTTCGCTCGCCGTAACTTGAAAATCAAGTCCCTAGGCTTATTGATTCACCTAGCACAAACACTACTGGCATCACAGCCAGTGCTAGCATGGACTTTCCTCATGGAAGACTAGCAACCATGCGATTATCCAAAAATTGCACAAAACCATTTTTATTCGACAATTTGTTTTCCAAAGACCTCTTTTTCCAAACGACTGATACGTTTTAAGATATCATAGTTTGAAGCCGAAGCAATATTGGCAGTGGCATATGGTGGTTCACTTGTCGCACTTGCATATGCGGGACGTCTTGCAGGAGCTGATGTCTCCTTAGCCTTCAGTTTTGCATTTTCCTCTTGCAATTCTTTAACTAGAGCAATGTAGACACCGTAATCTTTGATCACATCATCTAAAAACTCATCAACTTCTGTTTTATCATATCCACGCATGCTTGTTTTAAATTCTTGTTCGTAGATTTTCTTGGGCGTTAAATTAATCTTAGCCATTATTCTTCTCCAATACTTATCTTATCTAACTTACTAATACTTTACAGTCTAATGCTTTCATGATACAGAAAAAAATATAAAAATGCAAGTTTAAAACTCAATTATGTCCTATTCCGACATGACTTCATTGAGGTCATCAAAAGTCAATCGAAATAAGGGATAATCGCTTGCATCTATTATCATATTGTAAAAATATTTCAAATTTGTTTCATTTTCAGGCTCATAAAATAAATAAGCTTGGTCTGTATTATCGATGAGAAACTGGTTAAATTGTTTGAACTGAGCTGGCGATTGATAAGCTGGAAAACTATACTTTACGAAATCAACTTGTTTAAAGGTTGCCAATTTTGCTTGGTTAGCTTCATTCCAATTCTGACCGTGTGTTTCAAATGGAAATAATGTCGCTAACCTCAAAGGATAGTCTTTCTGAAGTTCCTTAGCCACTTCCAGCGCCCAAAATTCAAAACCAAGGTTCCCAGTAAAAATCATCCAATCCACACCTTCATCTAAAAAACGTTTAAGATCACGTTTGATTGCCTTCTTAATGATGTTTACCTTAGGGTCCTTGTCTTTAAAAATACCAAGTTCAAAGCTCTTATAGCCCGTTATGAGTAGTGATGTCATTTATTGTTTTCCTCGTTCATTTTATGGTATAATGAAATAGTCTTTATGCATATCTTATAAAGAGGAAGGGAAAGAAATGGTAAACTATCCCCATCAGATATCTCGTAAGATAGCACAAGTACGTACTAAAAAATCGAATAGAGTTGACTTTGCCAATCGGGGGATGAACTTTGAATCTGCTATTAATGCGACTAATGATTACTATTTGTCGCGTGGCTTAGCTGTTATTCATAAGAAACCTACACCTATTCAGATCGTCAAAGTCGATTATCCAAAACGCTCACGAGCAAAGATTGTAGAAGCTTACTTTAGGCAAGCCTCAACTACCGACTACTCTGGTGTCTACAAAGGATACTATATTGATTTTGAAGCCAAAGAGACACGGCAAAAGACATCTATGCCTATGAAAAACTTTCATGCGCATCAAATTGAGCACATGTCTCAGGTCATCAATCAAGATGGAATCTGCTTCGTGCTACTTCACTTTTCAACGCTTAAGGAAACCTACCTTCTGCCTGCCAAAGACTTAATCGCTTTTTATCGAATTGATAAGGGGACAAAATCAATGCCTCTTGATTATATCAAAAAAAGAGGTTATGCAATCGCAGAGGCAGCTTATCCTCAAGTTCCTTATTTAGAAATCATTGAAAAATTATTAGGTGGTAACACATAATGGCTAAATTTAATTTCAGCAACTTTAAAGAATCACTTAACGGTTTAACTAAACGTGCTAAACACACACAGGTTAAACGTTCAGATTCTGCTCGCTATAGCAAAGGAAAACGCTCAGCGGCTTCAGATCAAAGTTTAGGATGGCGTATTGTAAAATACGGTTTTATTGGACTACTGACTTTCTTTGTAATCTGTGTCATTGCTGGTGGTGGACTCTTTGCTTACTATGTTAGCAGTGTTCCTAAACTTACCGAGAATAAGTTGCAATCAACAAACTCAAGTAAGATTTACGATGGTAATGGTAGTCTTATTGCTGACTTGGGATCCGAAAAACGTGAAAGTGCATCAACAGATGAGATTCCTACAACCCTAGTCAATGCAATTACCTCTATCGAGGATAAGCGTTTCTTTACCCATCGCGGCATTGACGTTTATCGTATTATGGGAGCCGCTGTTAACAACCTTCGTCATAACAGCACTCAAGGGGGATCTACACTTGACCAACAGTTGATTAAGTTAGCTTACTTCTCAACTAATACCTCAGACCAAACCCTTAAACGTAAGTCACAAGAAATATGGTTATCTCTCCAAATGGAGCGTCAATATACTAAACAAGAAATCTTGACCTTCTACGTTAATAAGGTTTATATGGGTAATGGTTACTACGGTATGAAGACCGCAGCTAAATCTTATTTTGGTAAAGAATTAGGTGACCTCTCAGTTGCCCAAGCAGCTCTTCTTGCTGGGATCCCACAAGCACCAACACAATATGATCCTTATACTAATCCGGATGCTGCTAAAGAACGTCGCAACACTGTTCTTAATGAAATGTATGAAGACAAAAATATTTCTAAAGAAGAGTACGAGCAAGCTAAAGCAACGGATGTATCAGATGGTCTTCTTCCACTCACAAAGAAAGCTAGCTACGAACCATACCTAGATAACTACATCAAACAAGTTGTTGAACAAGTCTCTACCGAAGCCAATGCTGATATCTACTCAGCTGGACTCGATGTCTATACAAATCTTGACCCTGATATTCAAAAATACATTTGGAATGTATACAACTCAAATGATTATATTGCTTATCCTGACGATAAATTTCAAGTAGCCTCTACTATCATTGATGTTACCAATGGACATGTTGTTGCTCAATTGGGATCACGTCATCAAGACGAAAGTATTGCCCTTGGTACAAACCAAGCGGTTCAAACTGACCGTGACTGGGGTTCTACAATGAAGCCTATCACCGATTACGCACCTGCTATTGAAAAAGGGGTATACACTAACACTGGTACTACCGTTTATGATAACCCTTATAATTTCCCAGGTTCTTCAACACCAGTTTACAACTGGGACCGTAAGTATTACGGAAGCATCTCTCTGACTTATGCGCTTCAACAATCACGTAACGTCACTGCAGTTAAAGCCCTTCAAGCTACTGGTTTGGAGTATGCTCAATCCTTTTTGAAAGATTTAGGTATTGAGTACCCAGAGATGTTCTATTCAAACGCTATCTCATCTTCAACAACATCATCAGATCCTAAATATGGTGCTTCAAGTGAGAAGATGGCGGCTGCCTATGCAGCCTTCGCCAATGGTGGTACTTACTACAAACCTTCCTACATTAAATCAATTAAATTTGAAGATGGTTCAACAAAATCATACGATTCTAAAGGTGTCAAGGCCATGTCGCCACAAACAGCTTATATGATGAATAGCATGTTGAAACAGGTTTTGACAGGTGGTACAGCGACTGAAGCTTATGTACCTGGCACCATCAATGCCGGTAAAACGGGTACATCTAACTACGGTGACGATGAGTACTATCAAGTACAAAAAGAAAGTGGCGTCTACGCTGATCTTATGGTTCCTGACGAAACGTTCGTTGGTTATAATACTAAATATGCAATGGCCATTTGGACAGGTTATAAAAACCGTAAAACTCCACTTTATGGCTCAGACCTAGATATCGCTAAACAAATCTACGGTCTAACAAGTAGCTACCTCAACCAGATGTATGGTGCAGGTTCTGAAGATTTCGATATGCCTAGTGGTGTTTACAACAATGGTAGTTACGTCTTCCTAACTGGTTCGTCAACGTCAAATGTTTATACCGGATCACTAGGAACATCTAGCTCATCATCAAGTTTAGACTCAAGCCAAAGCAGTGACTCATCAAGTTCACAGAATAATCAACAGTATGGCCCTGATGCTTCAACAAATCCATCGACATCGGCCTCTAACGGTTCTGAGCATTCAAATTCAAACACTGCTACAGTAGATGAGTAAAAGGAATTGAAAAGAGTTATCCATTGGATAGCTCTTTTTACAACCATAAATTTTAATGAAGCCAACTAAAAACACTGGAATTTTATCCAGTGTTTTTGAGATATCCTCTTATTTTGAAGCAAGAGCCCCCATTGGGTCCCAGGGAGCAAGTACCTGTGGTTCTGCTTCATAGGCTGCTAATTCTTCAGCTGTAAGGAAGTCTTTACGGACAACGATTTGATAAGTGTATTCATCCATCCAGGCATCAGAAGCGACAAAGTAACCTTTTTGTCCAACCTTGTCTCCCCAAGAGTTTTCAACCTTCCATTTAATTGGTTTACCATCGGCATCCAAATCAACTCCGGTCAATACCATGGCATGAGTCATGAGAGATTCACTGTAATCCAAACGTCCTGCCTTGTCTTGAGTCAAGTTAATATCCATGCTAGCTGTAAAGTCATAAACATTAGTTGCAAGAATACCTTTTTGACGGTCTGAGACTTGACCAACATCTGAACCAAACCAAATAGTCTCTCCAGCCTTCATCTGTGCAATGGCAAGCTCTTTGAAACGATCCATTGGGAGGTTAATATAACGCACACTTGGCGCACCTACAACATTACCCAACATCTCAACAGTATAAGATTTTCCGTAAGGTTTATCAGCTGTTGGAGCGTTAATAACTGACACATAGTCGCTTAGTTTAAGACCCACATATTTTTCAAAGAAAGCTTGTGGTGTGATATTTTTCTCAGATTGATAGTTGTCATCTTTATCTCGGTAGGCAAAATCAAACTGACGTGGTGGTAAACCAAGAGTCATGGCAAGATAATTGAAAATTTCTTGAAGAAGTTGTTCCTTCTTGGCCTGAACAGAAGCTTGATCGGCACCACCAGCAATCAAATCACGCAAGATTTGAGCATCTTGGCGAAGAAGCTTATTGAGGTATTGATTAAGCTCACGACTATTGCTTGAAGCTACAGATTCTGGATAAACTGATTTTGGTACAACACCATATTTTTCAAAAAGTGATACGACCATATCCCATTGTCCACCATCTTGTTGAGGGGTATCCAAAAGGAATTTAACCTTGCGGCTACCAATTTCTTGATCGGCTGTAGCAATGATTTGTTCCAAGAACCAGTTTGATTTTTCATATTTATCCCAGAAAAATGTGTGAGCTTGAGAAAGCTCGAAACTTTCCAATTTGAAGTCTGAAATCAATTTATGGCGGAAAGTATTAAGGGCCGCAAACATCCAGCAACGTCCTGAAGCTTTTTGGTTAGCCACCTCATCTTTAGTCAAATCGATTGAAAAAACATGGTCATTTTCAACTTCTGATTGACGTGTCTCGATAGATTTAAGCAAGCCATTATGAGTTACTGCGTTTTCGATAGCGCCGTACTTGACATTGGCCTCATAATCTGAAAATAGTTTTTCTGTAAAATCTGTTGATAGTGAAGTCATAAGTTTCCTCCTCTTAAGCGTTCTTCATCCCTATTTTATCACTAATTTCTGAAAATTCAATTTAAAAATAACCCTAGGTTTGACCTAGGGTTACGACAATCTTATTCAAATTTATCAAAAATCGTTTCAGGTGTTGGTTTAGTTGGCTGACACGACATGATTATGAGTACAATGCTTCCAATAGGTGATAAGATAGCCAAGACTGGTATAAGCCCCAAACAACTTAGAAGCCCCCAAGCCGGATGAATACCTGCATCTCGTAAACGACGAAATTGAAGGGACAGTTGTGGGATTAGTATGATTAAACCAAAAATTATTATTGGCGACATATGTTTCAAAATCATTTTTTGTATTTCGGCTGAATCATATAATATAGCTGGGTCATTAGACACACTACTGAAGAAAGGAATGAGAACAAAACCTACTACAAGGATAGTATTAATGATGACATTAATCAAGTAAACCCACCAGTAGTCTGGACGAGTTGAACGGCCTCTAAAGTCAAAGGCACGCTTCCAAAAATCAATATAAGCTTTAATCATAACTCATTTCTCCTCTTATTTCCAAAAATCATCAAAAATAGTGATTGGCAAGTGACGTTTGTGTTGACCCTTACGCCACCAATTTTCAATGGTTTCTTGAGCCTTAGCTGATACCTCTTTGCCTTCAAGGTAGTCATCAATTTCACGATAGGTCACTCCTAGTGCCACTTCGTCGGCAATTCCTGGTTTGTCCTCTTCCAAGTCAGCTGTTGGCACTTTTTCATAAAGGGCCTTGTCCGCACCAAGTTCTGCAAGAAGGGCTGCACCTTGACGTTTGTTTAGGCGAAAAAGCGGTAAGATATCCGCACCACCGTCACCAAATTTTGTGAAGAAACCTGTAAGGTTTTCAGCAGCATGGTCTGTCCCGATAACTGCTCCACTATTTTCACCAGCAACCGCATATTGAGCTATCATGCGTTGGCGAGCCTTGATATTTCCCTTATTAAAGTCAGATACGTTTACACCTGCCTTTGCAAGTTCAGCAACCTGACCATCAACAGCTTCTTTAATATTGACCGTAAGACTTACATCTGGCTTGATAAAAGCTAGGGCACGTTGGGCATCGTCTTCATCAGCTTGGACTCCGTATGGTAAACGAATGGCAATAAACTGATAGTCTTTTCCTGTCTCTGCACGGAGCTCTTCAATCGCAAGTTGTGCAAGACGACCAGCCAATGTAGAATCTTGACCTCCTGAAATTCCCAAAACATATGTTTTAAGGAATGGATGTTTGAACATGTAAGCCTTCAAAAAATCAACGGATTTTCGAATCTCTTCCTTCGGATCAATGCTAGGTTTAACCCCTAGTTGATCAATAATAGTTTCTTGCAAAGTCATAATGTCTCCTTTTACTCTGACAAGTCATGGGCTTTCTTACGGACATTATCAATCAAGGTCATCTTGTTATCCCAGACATCTTTAGCCAAGTCAACTGGATAATCTTGAGGGTTAAGCACACGCTTGTACTCATTCCAAAGTCCATCCAATTCCTTAGTCGCATAGTTCTTGATTTCATCAATACTTGGCAAATCATAGATTAGTTGCCCCTTGTCGTAGATTGGGACCAAGAGTGGCACCGCATCAAAATCACGGACAGTCTTGTTGATGTAGGTGTAAGTTGGGTGGAACATATTAATTTCTTCTAAAGCATTAACATCCGTATCTGCGAAGGTGATATAGTCACCTTCTGATTTACCCTTAGCACGACTCGTAATACGCCACACTTGCTTTTTACCTGGTGTCGAAACCTTCTCAGCGTTGTTGGACAGCTTGATGGTATCATGCATGACTCCCTGATCATTCTCGATTGAGACAATCTTGTAGACCGCACCCAAGGCTGGTTGATCATAGGCTGTGATAAGCTTAGTACCAACACCCCAAACATCAATCTTGGCCTTCTGCATCTTCAAGTTAAGAATGGTATTTTCATCAAGATCATTTGAAGCATAAATCTTGGCATCATGGAAACCAGCTGCATCTAGTTGCTTACGGACCTGCTTAGATAAATAAGCCAGGTCACCTGAATCAAGGCGAACACCCAAGAAATTGATCTTATCACCTAGCTCTTTAGCCACACGGATCGCATTTGGAACACCAATCTTAAGGGTATCATAGGTATCGACAAGAAATACGCAGTCTTTATGAGTAGAGGCATAGGCTTTAAAGGCATCATAATCATTGCCATAGGCTTGAACAAGCGAATGGGCATGAGTACCTGAAACTGGTATACCGAAAATCTTGCCAGCACGTACATTTGAAGTTGCGTCAGCACCACCAATCACGGCTGCACGCGTCCCCCATATTGCTGCATCCATCTCTTGTGCACGACGTGTACCAAACTCCAATAAAGGAGCATCTTCAATGACAGAGCGAATGCGAGCTGCCTTGGTAGCAATAAGAATCTGGTAATTAAGGATATTTAGCAAGGCAGTCTCTACTAACTGACACTGGGCCAAGGGACCTTCCACTTGGAAAATCGGTTCATTAGCAAATACCAAATCACCCTCAAGGGCTGAATTGATAGTCAACTCGAGTTTTAGGTTGGCTAGATAGTCTAGAAAATCCTCAGGATAACCTAACTCTTTTAGATAAGCAATATCAGTTTCTGAGAAAGTCAGATTTTCAAGATAGTTGACAATACGTTCCAGACCTGCGAACACAGCAAAGCCATTTTTAAACGGAAGTTGACGGAAATAAACTTCGAAAACGGCCTTTTTATTGTGAATGCCTTGGTTGAAGTAGACCTGCATCATATTGATTTGATACAAGTCAGTGTGCAAGGTTAAACTGTCATCTTTATACATGGAATTCCTCCAATCGAATAGGTACTTATTTTTTTGTTACTAATAGCTTGTATATGCTGACTATTATAACATTTTTGGGCAATTGTCTCCACTTTTCAGAAAGTTAAATATTGTTTGGATTTTCTGATTATTCTAATGGTGATTTTGACAAAAAAGAGCAGTCTGGAGAGACTACTCTTCATTTCTATTCAAATCTTAGGGACTCTACAGGGTCCTTTTTACTGATTTTATGGGCTGGAAGGTAGACTGACACATAGCCCATCAAGAGTAAGAAGCCAAGCATGATAAGAATTGATGTTAGATTTAGGTCAAACACCTTGCTGACACTTGGGTAGAGATGTGAAACAATCATGTTGCCCAAGTTTCCAATGCCCTGCGATACAAGGAGGGCAAGAGCCAGTGAGATACCCGTAATCCTGAGTGCCTCATAAACAAAGATAGCTTTCACGTCACGATTAAGGTAACCTACGGCCTTCATAACACCAATCTCTTTTGAGCGTTGCATGATATTGATAGAGATAATAATCCCAATCATAATAGCTGAAACTAGAATAGCTTGTGACGAAAGGATAATCAAGAGAGCCTGGATAACACGGATGAATTTAATAATCACATCTAGGATGGCCTGTTGAGAAAGCACCAGGTACTTTTTGTTTCTCTACAATTTTTTAGTGACTTGCTCAGTCTTAACTAGATCCTTAAGTTCCAAAAGCATGTAAGAGACTGTTTTAGTAAAGCCATTTTCTTTGAGCAAATCTTCCAATTGTTTGGCTGGCATATAGCTATTGCTCTCTTCAGCATCCTCGCTGTCATCAACAATACGTACAATCTTAGTCTTGATGTCAGCTACTTTGGTTCCCTCAACAGTATTTTCAACAATTTGAGCTGAGATTTTCTTACCGATAAAGTCCTTAGCCTTGAGATTCTTCCCTGTTTCTTCATTATAATGTTTGACAAGGCTCATCGGAAGGGTTAAACCCTTTTCATCTGCGGATTTAAAAGGCTTCCCGGCTGAAATTTTATCCTTACCATTGCGAGATGTAGAGATTTTTGTGTTCTTGTAAAGACTGATAACCTGAGAATAGTTAGGAAGGTCCCTGCTGAAATCCATGGTCTTGCCATCAAGGGTAAGACTTGCCATGTTCATTCCAAAGGGACTCTCCAAATATTTAATGTCATCACTCTTAATCTGGCTACGAATAAACTTCTCGTCATCCGCATTTAGAACCCCTCTGGCTGCTGATTTAGCACTAAGACTAATCTGAATTTGGGATGGGATGTTGCCACCATCGGTACTGTCATTAATCATACCAACAATAGCATTTCCCAAACCAAAGGAAATTAGGACACCGATAAAACCAATGGAAGTTGCCGTCGCAATCAAAAGATTACGCCACTTACGTTCCATAAAGTTGCTCAATGACAATTTCAGTTTATTCTTGAGGGTCAACCCCTTATTTTTCGATTGTTTCAACGACTTCACCATCCTTCATTTTAATGACAACATCCGTATAATCCGCCACTTCAGGGTTATGAGTTACGATAATCACAGTCTTACCTGCCTCGGCAAGCTCTTTAAAAATTTCGAGAACATTTTCCTGAGACTGAGAATCAAGAGAACCAGTCGATTCATCAGCCACAATCATTTCTGGATTATTAACTAGGGCACGGGTAATAGCCACACGTTGTTTTTGCTCACCAGAAAGCTGCTTAACATTTTTCTCGATAAATTATCCGATTCCAAGACGGCTGAGCTCCTTTTCCGCAATCTCGATCATATTTTTAACGTAAAGAGGCATCTTGACATTTTCAAGGACTGATTAATGAGGGATAAGATTGAAATTTTGAAAGACAAAGCCAATATGAGCCTTTCTAAAATAGGTCAGGTCACGCTCTGAAAAATCACGCATGTTCTGATCTTTGAAATAAAGATTTCCCTGATACTGACTATCCAAGCCGCTAATAATACTGAGCAGACTGGTCTTACCACAACCAGATGGACCGTAGATAGCAGTGATCTTTGCTGGTACAATCTCAAGTGTAACATCGTTTAAAGCGCGCTCTTGCTTCGTACCGTCGAGATTATAGTACTTTGAGATGTGGTCAATGGTTAAAATGGACATGGTTTCCTCCATAACTTTGATTTAGATTAGAGTTCGGTTAAATTTCAGCTGATTATCTGAATGGAAATTTCAAGCAAAATAGCAGAAACACTTAACTAATCACCTTCTAAAACGATACATTAATTATAAACATTAAATAATTACAAAAATAGTGACATAAATATCACTATGGCATGAGAAAAAGCCAAAGTCCTTAAGACTTTGGCTTTAGTTTATTGACAATAAATACAAATATCTTCTGCGAGAAAAACTGCAGTCCCTGATCCCCCGACTTTATCGATGAAACTAGAAAAACAATTATCTGTTTGGTACATCAGACCTAGACCAGCTAATACTGTTTGGTCACATGGATAAAAATGCTGACTAATATAGTCTTGTAAGACCTTTACTTGTTCCTGAACACTATTGTCATCAGGATTAGACTCCTTGAGCTGTCCAAAGGTAGACATAATTGCAGTCATCTCTTTTGTGACTTCAGGGAAGGACTCCTCTCCCTTAGCCACAAAAACTTGATAAGCTTCTGTCTGACCCCATGCCTGAGCTTCTTCCTGAAATTCTTCCATAGCTTTTTGATCAAATGCTTCAAATGACATTTCTTCTTCCTCCATTTGTAAGGCCTTAGCATGAGCTATGACGGCTTCTAAACGGGACTTTTTCAGCTCTAAAAGCTTGCTTTGATCCTTAAGCGCTTGTACTTTATCATAGCCTGCTTGACCTACGATTTCCTTAATTTTTTGAGAGGAGAGTCTAACTCACGGTAAAGCAATATTTCCTGCAAACGGACAACCGCATCGCAATTATAGTAACGATAGCCATTCTCAGCCACAACTGACGGTTTCAGCAAATCAATTTCGTCATAATAATGAAGGGTGCGCACACTGACACCTGATAGTTGGCTCACTTCTTTTACAGATTTCATTAAAACTCCTCTCTGATTAAGAGTATAGGCTATGACGTGGCGTGAGGGTCAAGGGGAAGAGAGTCTTTTTTTGAAGTTCGTATAATTTCTTACTTTTCTTTCTTTTTCTAGCTTCGACGATGTAATAAGGCTTGGTTAATACGTTGGGTTCTCATATGCATTTGCCAAACGAGGTAAAGCCAGATAATAATATAAACGGAAATGAAGACAATCCATATGATAGGATTCAGCACAGCATCAATCCAACCCACTATTAGACAAGTCCCTATCAGTACAATCGCCGTCAACAAGAAATGCAAGATTACTCTAAGTCTGTAGGACATACGGTCAAGGTCTTGCAAAATCCACGAGAGCATTCCCATTAAGCCACTCATCATAAAGAGGGCTAAAATATTTCCCACACTAACTTTTGGATAGATAGTCTGGGGAAATAATTGACCTAGTAAAAGGAGGGCAAGATAGAAGAACGATCCCGTTCTCACGCCGGATACAAAATAAGCAATAAAACGTTTCATAGGTTCCTCCTAGACCCCTAAATAATCCATCAAGGATTTGACATATTTTCGGCTGACACTAGACTTAACGCCACCTGTCATTTTAGCCATCATATTGCCAGAAAAACTATCTGATAGGGACTCCAAATGATCTATATTCATAACAGCATGACGTGATATCTGTAAAAAACTTCGACGATTGATGCGATGCTGAAAGTTTGTCAGTGTCTCTCTCATCGTATAGGTTTTGTCTATTGTATAAATCGTTAACACATTCTTATCAATCTCAGCTAGGATAATGTCATCAATTTTTACCATAACCAAATGATCATCCGTTTTAATGGGAATCACCACTTGATTTACAACTGAAAATTGTTCGAGGTAATCCATTACCTCTCGTGCTTGATCAGATAATTGCTCTGCTTGAATGACCACACAGGGGTCATTTGTCGAAATATCTGACTTTTCTTCAAAACGAAGTTTCATTCCTATTCCAACTCTCACTTATTTTTTCTTACTAGACTTTTTCACTAAAACAGCCCAAAGAATGCCTACTAGAAGAATACCTCCTAACACTATAAGGTAAGTATTTTCCTTTGTCAACAACTCTTGCCACTTGAGTTGAACACCCATTTTCTCTTGGAACTCTTGACGAAGATCATCTTGACCTTTAAAGGTCTCACTTAATGTTTCATTCATGAGGACTTGCCGATAAAGTGCAGCAATATAAGTTGCTGGGGTACATTTCATTAGTAGTTGAGCAAAATTAGGTAGAACGCCCAAAGGTACATAAGTCCCTACCAAAAAACCGGAAGCTGTACCCACTATGGTCGCAAACTTTCCAAGACTATCTACTGATTGGAAAAAGTGAACAAAAATGGCATTCACCAAGCTAGAAAGCAGGCTACTAAGCAGCATAATGAGGAGTACTTCAGGTATTATGAATAGTTTGGGAACTTCTCTAAAATAGCCACACATCAGCACATACATAAGAACCTGCATAGATAAAGAAATGATGATTGCACTCGCTAGATATGAAGATGGTAACCGCCATTTCCCATGATTCGATAAATAAAGATCCTGATCTACTTGATGTTCACGGTCCTTTACCAACTGAGTCAAGGTAGCCAGACTGGTCGTAATCCCTGTCACTGCAAGCGTTCCACTCATTAGCCAATTATTTAACAAAGGACCATTATTGGGGAGCTGAGCCCAAGCATCTGTTAGATTCTTTTGAAGAAAAATAATATAGAGAATAAAGGAAATCAAGGCTCCCAACAAGGAGAAGAAAACCCCTGAACGATTTCTAAAATACAATAAAAAATTCCGCTTTAGTAAGGCTAGCATTAACGGACCTCCCTTCCTGTAAGTGCAATAAAGGCATCATCCATGGTTCCTGGACGAAACTCAAAATGGGCTAGTTTATCTCTAACTTGCGCCAGGTAATCAATGGCTTCCCTTTCACTCTCGGGTTGAAAAACATACTCCAATTGACTTTGTTGCTCTACTGACATTCCCGAAGTTTTGAGACTTTCTATCTGCTGTATCTCCTTGAAGCGAATCTTCAAGATGTTTTTTGCATACTGACTCTTAATATCTAATGCCGATCCTTGAGCAATAACTTTCCCATGGTCCACAATATAAATCTGATCAGCTTCATCTGCTTCATCAAGATAATGCGTGGTCAGTACAACGGTCATCCCCTCTTCCCTCTGCAATTGATAGAGCAAATCCCAAATAGACTTCCGAGTTTGGATATCCAAACCCGTTGTTGGCTCATCCAAGAATAATATATCTGGTTGTGAGAGAAGTGCACGCGCAATGTCAACCCGACGCTTTTGGCCACCTGAAAGTGTCCCGTATTTTTGTTTTTGGAAAGCTGATAGACCTAATCGATCAATGAGATCTGACACACGATTAGGTTTAATACCTTTATACTGTTTAGCACGAATAATCAGATTTTCCCTAACCGTCAGCATCTCATCTAAAACACTGGTTTGGAAGACCACTCCAATTTTAGTACCGGGTTCATAGATAATTTTGCCTTGCGTTGGCTGTTGCAAACCAATCAACATGGAAATTGACGTCGATTTGCCAGCCCCGTTCGGACCTAGAATCCCATTGAACGTCCCTCTTTTAAATTGTAAGTGAATATTATCCACGGCAAGATGATTTCCGTAACGTTTGCTTATGTTTTTAGCTTGTAAAATCATGTTCTCTCTCCTTTTGATAGAACCAGTCTAGCAAAAAAGCCGCTTAAAAAACGGCTTTTGGGGATAAGTGGTCAAAATGAGAGTCCAAGTGGCGAGATGGAAGAGATAAAAATGAGGACAAATTTATTACAGCCATTCTTTGCCCCATTGATTCAAGTCCTTTAAAATCGGCATCAGTGACTTACCTTTTTCTGTCAGCTCATATTCTGTATGGAGTGGCATAGTCTCAAAATCATATTTCTCAACCAATTGGTTCTCTATTAAAACATCTAGTCCACGTGTCAAACTGATAGTTGTAATCCCTTCAACTTCTCTTCTCAATTGATTGAAACGAACTTTCTTATGCTTGTTTATAACCCATAATATATTCATCCTCCATTTTCCACCAACCACATCTAAGACTCGAGACATACTACAGTTCCATTTTTTATTTGTTAACATTTTTTCTCCTTACAAAAATGTGCCTACTATTCAGGTAGTTTTTAAAGTATTATAATCTATTTATCATTTATTTTAAAGGAGTCACTTATGTTTATTGTAAATCTTACCTATATCAAGCCCCTTGATGAAGTTGAAAAATTCTTAGAAAAACACATAGATTTTTTAAATCATTATTATACAAAAGGTCATTTTATCGCATCTGGAAGAAAAAATCCAAGAACTGGCGGTATCATTCTCATGAGAGCTAAAAATAAAGAAGCTGTTCAAGAAATCATTACACACGATCCATTCTATCAAAATGAGATTGCCCAATATGATGTCATTGAATTTAAGGCAAGTAAGTATTGTCCTGAATTTGAAACTATCATCAGTAAACCTTTTGGCGATAAGTAACTAGATTAGAAAACAGTTGAAATCTATTCTTCAATACTAGTAAAACAGCTCCTTTCTACTTAGAAAAGAGCTGTTTATATAAAGAGAAACACATTAATGTCCTTTATGCTTCTCTCTTCGTTTTTGCTGTTTGCGTTCAAATTTCTCTTGTTTGAGCAATTGCTTTTGGACACTAGATTGATGTTTTGAAATCTTTTTCCTTTCCTCATACTGCAACTGCAATAGTTCTTTCGACTTGGAAGAAACTTTCTGATTTACTTGTTTCTTCACCATTCGCTGTAATCGTTTAGGATTCTTGATTTTTACATGTTGCTTAACTATAGCTTCTGGACTAAAAGATAATTGAGTAAACTGAGTCTGTAAGATCTCTAGAATTTCATCATCTTTTGGCTCCTGACCAAATGTCACACGACAAACTTGATAAGTTTCTCGATACACTTGTTCGAACAAACCATGCCAAAATCCATCTTCAAAATAAACTGTCAATCCAATTGAAATTGTTTCCACGACAGCACCTCCTTAAATCTATCCCTAAGAATGGACAACCAAGGAGGAAGGTTACTGATAGGCTCGCCTACGTCTGGACTACCAACCAGAACTGTGTTTTTATCTTAGTTGGGACTATTATAGCATACAGCAATACAAAAAATCCTCCAGAGCTAAGCTCCGAAGGATTCATTTTTTATTTTACAACAATGTTAACCAATTTAGTTGGCTTCAATAGTCTAGCGGACTATTGAAGGTGGCAGCTAGGGCTAATAAACTCGTTATTTAACGACAATATTAACGAGTTTATTAGGTACCGCAATTACTTTCACAATTTCCTTATCGTCAATCTCTGCTTTGACTTTTTCATCCGCTAGAGCAATTTCTTGCAACTCTTCGCGTGAAAGGTCTTTAGCAACCATGAGTTTGGCACGGACTTTACCTTTGATTTGAACGACGATTTCGATTTCGTCTTCAACCAATTTGCTTTCATCCCATGTTGGCCAAGCTACATAAGAGATAGACTCACCTGTTTCTGCGACTGTTTGCCAGATTTCTTCTGCTAAGTGAGGCGCAAATGGAGCGATCAATTGGATAAATCCTTTGGCGTAATCCACATAGAGTTTGTCTTCCTTGTTAGCCGCGTTGACAAAGACCATGAGTTGAGCAATGGCTGTGTTAAATTTCATCAACTCGATTTGCTCAGTAACAGATTTAACGGTTTCGTTATAAACCTTATCAAGAGCACCATTGTTTTCCGCAACGATTTCTTTACTTGTAATCAAACGGTAAACACGGTCAAGGAATTTACGGCTTCCTTCCAATCCTTCTTCAGACCAAGCGATTGAAGCATCGAGTGGTCCCATGAACATTTCATAGACACGAAGGGTATCAGCACCGTATTGTTCCACCACATCGTCTGGGTTGACAACGTTCTTGAGGGATTTAGACATCTTGGCTGGTGCTTGCTCCAATTCTTCTCCTGTTTCCACATGGAAGAAGGAACCGTCACGTTTTTCAACCTTGTCAGTTGCCACGAGAGCACCACGGTGGTCACGGTAGCTTGTTCCCAAAATCATTCCTTGGTTAAAGAGTTTTTGGAATGGCTCTTTAGTCGGTACAACACCAAGGTCATAGAGGAATTTGTGCCAGAAACGAGCGTAAAGCAAGTGAAGCACGGCGTGTTCTGCACCACCCACGTAGATATCGACTGGCAACCATTGTTTGAGGAGGTCCTCGTCAGCCAATTTCTCTGTGTTGTGTGGATCGATATAGCGGAGGTAGTACCAGCTTGAACCTGCCCATTGTGGCATAGTATTCGTCTCACGACGACCTTTGACGCCATCTTCACGAGTCACTTCAAGCCAGTCTGTCAAGTTAGCCAATGGGCTTTCACCAGTACCTGAGGGGCGAATGTCCTTGGTTACTGGCAAGACAAGTGGGAGTTCACTTTCTGGAACAGCTGTTGAAGTACCATCTTCCCAATGAATGATTGGGATTGGTTCACCCCAGTAACGTTGACGGCTAAAGAGCCAGTCACGAAGACGGTAAGTGATTTTTTCTTGACCAAAGCCTTTTTCTTCTAGCCAAGCCACAATTTTAGCAATCGCTTCTTCTTTGTTGAGACCGTTCAAGAAGTCAGAGTTAACGTGAAGGCCATCTTCTGTATAAGCAGCCTCTTCAACGTTTCCACCTTCCAAGACTTCTACGATTGGAAGGTCAAACTGTTTTGCAAATTCCCAGTCACGCTCATCGTGGGCAGGTACGGCCATGACAGCACCTGTTCCGTAGCTGGCAAGAACATAGTCCGCAATCCAGATTGGGATTTCTTTCCCATTGACAGGGTTGACGGCATAAGCACCAGTCCAAACCCCTGTTTTTTCCTTAGCAAGGTCTGTACGAGCCAAGTCTGATTTAAGGCTGGCTTGGTGTTTGTAGTCAGCTACAGCCTCAGCTTGTTCAGGTGTTGTGATGGCATCTACTAGGTCATGCTCAGGAGCCAAAACAGTGAAGGTCGCACCAAAAAGAGTATCTGGACGTGTCGTAAAGACTGTGAATTCCTTGTCTGTCCCTTTTACTTTGAAAGTGACATTAGCACCAGTTGATTTACCAATCCAGTTGCGTTGCATGTCCTTGATAGACTCTGGCCAGTCAAGATCATCCAAGTCATTGAGCAAGCGCTCAGCATAGGCAGTGATTTTGAGCATCCATTGGCGCATTGGTTTGCGGACAACTGGATAGCCACCACGCTCAGATGTCCCATCTGGAAGAACTTCTTCGTTGGCGATAGCTGTTCCCAATTCTTCAACCCAGTTTACTGGCACTTCAGCTTCATAAGCCAAACCTTTTTCGTAAAGCTTAGTGAAGATCCATTGCGTCCATTTGTAGTAGTTCGGGTCTGTCGTATTGACTTCACGGTCCCAGTCGTAAGAGAATCCAAGCGCATTGATTTGGCGTTTGAAGTTGGCAATGTTTTCTGCTGTGAATTCCGCTGGATCATTACCTGTATCCATAGCGTATTGCTCTGCAGGCAAACCAAAGGCATCCCATCCCATTGGGTGAAGGACATTGTAGCCTTGCGCACGTTTGAAACGGCTGAGGATATCAGTCGCTGTGTAGCCTTCTGGGTGTCCTACGTGAAGACCCGCTCCAGATGGATAAGGGAACATGTCAAGCGCATAAAACTTAGGTTTTGAGGCATCTGTTCCTGTCTTAAACGTGTGATTGTCAGCCCAGTATTTTTGCCACTTAGGCTCGATCTCTTTATGATTGTAAAAACTCATGGTTTCTCTCCAATATTCGTAATGCTTCTATTATAGCATTTTTGAAGGATTTTTAAAGATGATAAGGGAACTTTAAGAGGCAAATTCACCTGAATCTATTTTGCAGCTTTTTCATTCTTTTTAAGTTTTTTTGCGTTTTTTGTGCAATAAAAAAGCAAAAAGATGCTATACTAGTATCAGAAAGAAGGTGACTCATGTATCAAGAACAACGATTAGAGAAAATATTAACACTCTTGGAAGAGCGAGGAAACCTATCTGTTAAGGAAATGGTTGACGCATTAGGTGTTTCCAAAGACACTGTCAGAAGAGATTTCGACTGCCTCAGCCAGAGAAATCTGGCTCAGCGTACCCATGGTGGCATTCTCCCAGTAAAAAATACCACTGTTCTTGGCTTCCAGGAACGTCAGAAAGGACTCACTGAAGACAAGAAAAAAATGGCAGAACTAGCGCTTAGCTTGGTCAAAGACCAATCTCTGCTCTTCTTCGATGTCTCTACCTTGATGCTTGAAGTTTCACAAAAATTGGCTAAGAGCGTATCTGTCTACTCCCACTCTTTGGACAATGCCTTGGTCCTAAGTGGCAAAGAAGGAATCGACTTTCATCTCTTGGGAGGAAGATTTTACAGCAAAAACCGTTTCTACTATTCACTTCACGAAGCCCAGCTCTTGCAACATCTACAATTTGACTTAGCCTTCTTCGGAGCGGCTAGTCTCAGTCAAGGAGTGGTCAGCTATGAAGATGAAGAGGATGTTGCTGTCAAACAACTGGCCATGCAAGTTGCTAGAACCAAGATTCTTATTGCTGAATCTGATAAATATGAAAAGCATTCCAAATATATCTTGGGCAAGATTGAAGACTTTGACTACTGGATTACAGATAAGGAACCTGATCCTGATTTGGTCGAGGCTCTTAAAGATAAAGTAACGATTTTATATGATGGAAAGGATAGCGACTATGAGTAATATTCGTTTGATTATCAGTGACATTGATGGCACTATTCTCACTAGTAACCACCAGGTGGATGAGCAACTGATTGAGGTAATGCCAGAGCTTGAAAAGGCAAATATTCCCTTTGTTTTAGCTTCTGCCCGTTCACCACTAGGGATGCGACCAATTGCTCATAAACTGGGACTTCATGACAATCCTATCGCTTGCTACAACGGCGCCTTAGTACTTGAGGGTGATCGTACTATTATCCAACACCCTGTGGATAAAGCTGAGATTCAAGAACTTCTTAACTACTTATCCACAGATTATCCAAGTGTCTCTGTGAATATCTACTCTGGCAAGGACTGGATTACCAACCAACTAGACAAATGGTCTCAGTTGGAAGGAAGTATCACGGGTGAATCTCCTATCATTAAGGAACTGCAAGACACGGTCTCAGACTCAGAACCACCTATCCACAAGCTATTGTTGATTGATGAGCCTGAAGTTATCCAGGATCTTCACCAAAAACTCCTAAGCATGGATTTTCCACAGACAGCCTTTTACTTGTCCAAAGATAACTATCTTGAAGTCACTGCCAAACACGTTTCTAAAGAACACGCTCTCCTTGAAGTTGCCAAATATTATGACCTTCCTCTTGAAGAAGTCATGACCATCGGAGATAATTTCAACGATAGTCCCATGCTAGCTCTGGCTGGTCTAGGAATTGCCATGGGCAATGCACCTGAAGGGGTTAAGGAAACTGCAAACTTAGTAACAACTTCAAACGATGGGCATGGTGTCGCTCAAGCTATTAGAGAACATGTCCTAAACTAAGCTAATATCTAATGGTGGGAACAGCCTTTAATTGCCAACTCGAATGTTAGAGTCAAAACCACCCGTGAGAACGGGTGGCTTGCTCTTCGGCTGAAAGCCTCTGAT